>Ga0169931_10008869_pt1 | contig 14597 bp, 9 predicted proteins | sample Kivu_15m_20L_FD_129675 | JGI IMG/M metagenome (GOLD analysis project Ga0169931, IMG submission 129675) | Freshwater microbial communities from Lake Kivu, Western Province, Rwanda to study Microbial Dark Matter (Phase II) - Kivu_15m_20L... | ecosystem: Environmental > Aquatic > Freshwater > Lake ...
AAGTTCAACATCCAAGTTCTCCTGACCCCATGTTTCCACATATTGCGCAAATACCTTGTCCCAAAACGTAGACGCTTTCTGATCGGTACCGTTGATTGAATCCACGGTAAGATGAACATTAACACGGGCCAGTAAAAGATCCTCGACATCGATGAAGTTCTTAACTTTATTATTCTCCTTTTTCATGTTCGTTCCACTTTTCTCTTTGTAGTTTCCACTTTCTTCTGCAGCAGTGACATCGTGGATGGGAGGGATGAGACTGTTAGATCTTTTTGCAACATCTTTAGGGAAGGGAGGGCAGGCATCGACATGACGAAATATTCGTTTTACCTCTTTTGAACAAACAGCAATGACAAATGGAAAAGAGGCGGCATAAATGTTTGAATTTTACTCAGTCTGAAATGTAAAGTGTTTTCTGGATCACAATTTGAACCGGATCAGAGTGTTGGTTCAGATGTAAACCAAAAAACGATTGGCACAGATTTTTCTGATCAAAAAGCACCTTCTGTACTACGTACGATAGAGACTGATTTTGGTTCAGATTTTTTTAAAAAAACTAGGGTCATGAATCTGCACCAACTTCTGTGCCACGATAGTGACTGCTCCATAAAGGTTGATGAGGAGTCGTGCTAGAATCATTTGCTGACGTTTTTTTCGCTTGTTCTGATGTTGCTACAGATCGGACACACCTCTGTCATCGTTCCGTAATTGATTGGATATGTTTAGATTTGTAACTTCTTGGAAAGCTGCAGGGTCAATGCAATGTGCGTCGTCTTGTCTTCTTACTGTATTTAATTCAGACTCTGACGTGACTTTGTCGAAGTGGAAATATGTATCGAAGAGATATCGTCATTACAGCCGCTATCATTTCTATAGTCTTGGAACTTGAGGCTTCGATATGCATTGCACTCATTACATCATACTGCAATAAACCACACACGTTTGTTCGTAAAAGATATTCTTTGGGCTTACACGCATTTGAGAAAGGAACGAAGGGGTTAGTGGTTAATAGTGACAATGAAAGAAGGAATCAAAACAATAACCAACAAGCATCATTACGAGCAACTGGAGTGATTGAAATGGTGAAATCACAGGAGCGTGTTAAGATCAATCATCCATACAAATATCAACACAAGCGACGTATACGCGCCATGTTTCAAGAAGCGAAAGCGTTTGAAAGGACGGGTCAATGGAGAGAATCTTGCTCGATACTATCGAAGATCCTGCAGATTGACCCCTATGATGCCCATTCACACTTGGCATATGCTCGGATACAAAGTCGACGAGAAATCAAACATGTTACGACACTCCATCATAAAAACCATACATCCTTGAATTCGTGGACAGATAAAAATCAAAACCGAAATACAACTAGTACCAGCATAAGCATCAATTTCTTAGATTTATATAATCATACCGCCGATACAATAAGTCCAGCTCGTCGTGCGTTTATATCTGGGACACAACATTGTCCCGATAGTATTCATCTCTGGCATGCGTGGGCTATACATGAGGAAAGTATAGGGGAAATAGAATATGCAAGAACTCTATATCAAAAGGCCTTGACCTTGGACCCTGTCAATCCCTATGTTTGTCATGCCTTTGGTTTGTGTGAACTACGCTTGGGGAATATTCAATATGCGGAGACACTACTACGTACTCCCTTGGAGGAGTCTCCTAGTAATACGACATGTACTGCTGCACTTGTTTGCAGTTTAGGCGAACTACTCATCCATCAAGGCCGATACGAAGAAGCAAGATCTGTTTACCTTGATCATGTTCAAAAAATATCCTCAGAGCGTCAAGTTTCAGAGGTCTACCTTGCTGCTGCATGGTTGGAAGAAAAACATTTTCATGATCAAAAACGGGCTGAAGAATTACTCCATCTTACCTTGTATGAAAGTCCTGATAATAGTCGAGCACTTGTGGCCCTCGCAAGATTAGAAGGCAGGAAAATAGAGGGAGTCAAGAATCCGAATCATACATCATCCGTTAAAAACAATAGAAATACAACTATCATCGTCAAGGAATCATCCTTTTATGGACAAGCTTCAATCACTCGAACACTCATTATGCGGAATCAATTGATGAATTCATGTTTGAGTCTCGAAGGAAAGTATCATAATGAGACTTCGTCTAGTACATCGGGTGTAAAGGATGGTAGACTTTACAACACTTGGGCTAACCTTGAAATACAATGTGGGAATCACACTGCTGCAAGAGAAATTCTAGCCCGAGGTATGCGTATTTTCCCTCGTGACCATACCATTATTCAAGCAGCGGGGATCGTTGAAGAAAAGTTGGGTAATTTTTCAGCTGCGAATGAGTTTTATAGTTCTAGTTTATCTATCCAACCATCGGCACCAACACTTATCGCTATCGCTATGCTAGAGTTACGTAACCGTACCCACGTTTGTAATATGACAAAAGTGGAAAAGTTATTTGAAGAAGCACTTTTACTAGATTATCGCCACGGTCCTATATACAACGCCTATGGGAGTTTTGAATTACAGCGAGGTAATATTGAGAAGGCGAGGGGAATATATATTCGAGGACTACAATCCAGATGTACAGCTACTGCATCTGTGTATCATGGACTTGCAAAGTTAGAGCTTTCTTTAGGAAACCTTGAGAGTGCACGCAGCGCTCTTATGGAGGGTTTGAAGGAAGCTGAATATCAAGACACCATGATGGATAATCATCAACGTGATCGCGCATCATTCCTTGTTCACACTTTAGGTATGCTTGAGTTACGATGTAATCGTGCAACGGAAGCGAAACACGTTTTTCTCGATGGAATCAAGCGTCACGGGGCCTCCTCTCAGTTACTCCTCGGTGCAGCATTAAGTGAATTGAAACTGGGGAATGAAGATAGGGCTCGTCACTTGTTTGAGCAGGCAGTAACTGCTGACAGGAAGCATGCGCAAGCATGGCATAGTTGGGGAAATTTTGAAGTGCGCGCAGGAAACTTGAAATTGGCAAGGACTCTCTTTGAGCTTGGCATTCGTAACGATCCAACTTATGGAGCACTCTGGCAAGCATACGGTAGGTAAAACGAAGTTCTTAATTATTCAATTGATAATCACCTTTCTCATTTTTTGTATGATTTGAATTGTAGCAACACTAGAGGGTCGTAGAGGCAATAATACAGTTGCAAGAGGGTGAGCCTTTTATTTATGATCTTTTGATTTTACTCTTTTCCTTTTCTCATTTAAATTTACATTTCTTTAGGCTTTTCGCTGCAGGAGTGTTGAAATGCCCTTCTCATGTTCAATTGTATCAAGCATGGGCTTGCTTAGAAATGCGAGCTGAGAACATCGAACGTGCTAAAATCCTCATAAGTGAGGCCCTCACAAGAGATAAAAGCCATGGCTCTTCATGGCTTATTGCTGCCAAAATTGAAGAAAAATTGGGAAACAGAGGTCTAGTGGGGCTAATTCTGCGACGAGGTCTTGAATGTTCACCTTATGATCCCGAGTTGTATCGCGTTTCTGCTGAGTTTGAAGCGAAGGGAGGTCTTTTCCATAAGGTGCGTGTAGATTCTTTCTCTGTCATTCGCTATTAAATCATCTATTTCATCGTATTATTTCTTGTTTTTAGGCCCGATCCTTATATGAAAAAGGATTGGAGATCGATCCAACATATGCGCCTTTATATCACTCATTTGCTGAGTTAGAAGCTATGGTTTTCAACATTGACGGTCTTGCAAAATTAAACAAGAGAGCAGCGCAAGTTTTCAACACAAATGCATTGATGCCAACCCCAGCACAGACAACAGCCCTAAGACGGAAACTCACTGGAGGGGCCGTGCCTGATGGTATATTAATGATGGGAAAAGAGCTAGAGATGGATCTAGACGAAATAATTAATTTCACTGATGTTGACCCTGAAAAAATTATTCAGGGATTATCAGATGCTGATTTTAAACAAATGATTCTGAAAATCAAGCCGGTTCGAAACATTGAAGGGTAATGTGTAATTGGAAGTAAATTGAATTTTAAAATGATGAGTTTTAAGGACAGCGTTAATAAAGTGTGCATACGTTCCGTTCTTGTCGGTTGTAGGTCGTCGGTAAATCATCAGTCAGGGATTAACTTTTTCCTAAACTACTTCTGTATGCCTTTTTCATTGAAAATACCAGACTAAAAAATACACGACTGCGCATCATTGTAACAAATGCAACAGCGGACGACGACTGACTGGAGACTCTGCGCGCCTAAAATTTCTTTCCACAGTGTATTTCCGTTTTTTCAACCGTTTTTTGACCTTGGGAGGTATAATAAATAATAATCCTCTGACAGGAATGTGAAAAGCATATGCCGGTGTGAACTGTTCCAGAACAAGGAAAAATCCATGCATGAAGTATAGTCTCACAATAGAGATTATTTAGATATCATCGACCGTGGAGCCGTGTCCGTGATCTCATCAAGACACATATGGGTAACGAAGTATCAACTCAGAAAAAGGCTGGTCAAAGTGATCCAATGGGCTCTGCCATATTAGCCACTGCTGCAAGAACTTTAACAGGTGCTTGTGGGTCACTCCGAGATACTTTTGATGAACCCTCAGAGCGGAATCAACGGGGCAGGAAGTCTGATTTTGTTGATGCAGATGACGACGCCTCGTTTCAAACCAATCCAATGTCTCAAATGTTTGCCAGGGCGTTAATATCAGAGGCGATGGGGAATATGAGCCCCGCCGAAATGGCAGAGAGAGAAAAGGCCTTGTTGAAGGCTCAACAAAGGGCTAAAATGGCCCCTAAAGACGGTCCAAAACCAATTGGAGCTCCTGGTTTGCTACATGGTCCCCTTGATCAGCGGGAAGGAACAACTGTATCTGCATCTGTAAAGCATAGAATCACAATTGGCGTTTGTTTATCTAGACGTCACTCTTCCCTAGGCCATCCTGATACTATCACGAGACAGACTGCGTTCGACTTTAACGAATTGCAAGATCGACATTATCAATATGTAAGTTCTACTGATGAGGGTGGATGGCGCGCGGGAGGTGGTGAGAACGGAGGATCAAGTATGCCGCACTTCCTGCCCATAGCGAAGACCTTTAGCGAGGATGGGGATAATGCTTCTATTTTTGTGGATCGTGATATGTCAGGGAGTGTTCCTTTTCACGTGTCAGGAGCTTCACCGCATGCGCAAAAGGTTTCAGCACCGGATACAGTTCATATCCCGATTATTGATATTGATTGTGAATCTCAAGCTGAGGTTGAATCTATAATAGCGACTTTAGCTCGTGGGGAAGTTTTCATTCCGCATATGGCCATCTTGCCTATATCTCTTGGTGTTAGTGGATCGAGTCCTCCTGACTTGGTTACAAACTTTATTTGCGAAAGATCAGATGATATACCTCCCGATGAATGGCCTAACTGGTGCCTTGAGTTTATGCACAATCAGCTTTATGAATATTTTCTTCAAAAAGGGGCTCAATGGATGAGTCGACCATTTCAAATAACACTCGCAAGGAAGGTGCGATGGAAAACAGCGAAACATATGAACAAGTATTTTACCAAAGCCGAGGCTGTGTTCAATCGGTGGAGAGAAAACGGGCCACAATACCTTGATCCACAACTCACAAAACTAGACGGTGGGGCAACACCTGAAGAGGTGTCGAGGCCACATGGTATTTATTTACTTAGAAGTGGAATTCCTACCAACTACTTTCCACCCAATATATCTCCTCCTTACTCCACTAAGCTCACCCGAAATTTACTCTCCAATGTCATAGAGAAATCATGGGACAAAAAGAGACGTGATTGGTCTAGTGAACCCATTGTGGGACCAATCAGTCCAGCGAGTCTTCTCTCGAGCTTTTTCGGATGTAATGATACTCCAGGTTTCCTTGCGATTGAGGCCACTCAACCAAGTCACGTGGGTGAACCTATGAACCCCGACAACATTAAATCTCGACCTGACGATAAAGATGTGTTGTCATCTAACAACCAACAACAGATTTGGCCACAACGCGGTCGTTCTACGCAAAAAAATTTGCCCCTTCCAGAAGAATCCACTGATTCGTCAACGAATGAAGGTCATCAGATGCGACCCATCAATGAAACCATCAGCTCCCGCAATGGAATATCTCCACCTTTTGAGAAAGATGGATTACGGTCCTCGAACTTTCAGCTGCGGACAGCGCGAGGCCAGACTAAGCAAAAGGTAGAACCTTTCCCTGAACTATCTAATTTATATGCGAAGAAATCGAAATCAAAGGAGAATCCCGTAGAATCCTTCGAACAAAAAGATTTCTCGATTGATCGTGTAGGCTGGGAAACTACGGAAACTTCCCAGTCTCGCCCGAGAGGCAAAGAATCAAAGCATTCGAATGTATTTCAACCCTTTGAAGATGATACTGAGGCATCATCTAAGTATGATACTTTGTTCGAGCATGTTGTGGATCTACAAATACCAGAAAATAATGCTACGCATCATTCGTACAACAAAAAGACATTAACTTCATCTCGACAACTTACTCCTGAAGATGAAATTGTAGATAGCCTTAGCCCAAGCGAGGGAAAAGGAGGTGAATCACAAACTACAGAACCAACAAACAACGCATCAAGTGCAAAGTTTATTCAACAAGAAAGGGAAAAGAAAAAACAAAGAGAAACGGAGCGTGAACGCGAAAGAAAGAAGGTCGAAGAGTTAGAAAAGGCTTTACGGCAAAGAATGACAACAAAGTCAGGCAGAAATGGGGCCTCCATCAATAATAGAGTACGTTCATAAAGATATGATTAATTTTCTGTTTTTGATTATCTCGCTCAATCCGAAATGTTACCTCTAGGAATCATCTCCCGGACCTTCGAATCCATATGCGAATAAGAATGCACAAGACATTCATTCTTACGAGTACAGTAACGGCATTGATATGACTATTTCTCACAAGAAACAACCCTATTCACCACAAGCGTCATCAACTTCGAATTCCAGTAAAGGGAATGTTGCGTACTCACCGATGGGTATGCGTCGTCAATATGGCTCGAGCAAGAATGCTCCTCCTCTATCACCGGCTATTTTAAGCCAAGAATCGACAGACTACTCACTGGATGATACAACTGCTGTTGGCTCCTTAATTGGTGCTCAGTATGTTGGGGATGCATCGGTTTTCACTGCTGCAACGTCTGAGAGTCGAACTTTTACGACAACATCCAATGCAATATCAGCTAGTGCCTCAGATAGAGTTCCAACGGATGAGGAACTCTTCGCTGTGGGATGGGCTAAGGCATTTGACAAAAATAGCGGGGCTTATTACTACTTCACTTTAGATAGAAAAACCATTGTTTGGGACAATCCGATTGGAGAATAGTCTTAATAATCACTTGATAGTAAACTATCATGTCGTCAAAATTTTCTTTTTTCATCATATTCAACTGGCAGTCTAGTCACTAGTCACGCAAGAAATACTGTATTTTAGAAAAGGTACGTATGTATGTGATGGTAAGAACTGTAAGAACACAATTGCCTACGATTACGTACTATAGGACGGTAGTATGACGCAACCTACGCGGTGTAACGACGTCATCTCCCGAATTATTTGAACTTGATTCCGCAGATGCTTCAGTTCTGAAAGTCATTTCATCATTACCCCATAGTACGCTGATGCAATAGTTCTACTTATTAAGCTAATGATATGCGATCCATTGTGATGAAATGTCTTGCAACGCATCACTTGGTTTTGATGGCGTGGCTCTGTCAAGGGACTAACGCCTTTTCACCCCGCTCGGTCATTCATCCTTCTTTCAAAACAAGTTATCAACTTTCACCCTCACCCTTATTCTCATCAATAGAGGATGACGAGGAACGGCTCGAATCGAAGAACAAAGTGGAAATACGCCCACCCGAAGATCTTCTCACCTTGGGCGGTGATGTACTAGCCATATTCTTATATACCTATATGGATCATGAAGCAACATGGCTTTATGACGTTTTCTCAAAATCTCATCACTCGATCCTACCATTCTCACAAGAAATGAATAATCGAGTCCCTGTCTGGTTCAATACTTTTAGTGTTGAGCCTTTCGGTTCTATTCCTCTGAACATAGCATTACCTGTCGAGCATCACTTTCTCTACACACCTGCACTCGCTGAGCCTGGAATAGCATCCGTCTTATTTGTTACCCTATGGGTTACTACATCCATATTAACAGAAGCTCTTAATTTTAAGAACACACAGAGTGATTCGCAAACAGCCTTATTGATGACGACATATACTTGGATTATTGCAGCCATACAAATTGCTTTCGTGGCATGGCTTAGTGACGGTGTTATTGGACACATGGATGCCTTCCATAAAAGTATCGGCTTGACCCATGGGGATATGGAGTATCTATGCGGGAGTCTCACAGTACTATTGATATGGAGATTTATCGTAAGCGTTGTACTTGGGTCGGGTAATGATACCAGCTCAAAATAACAGTTGACCATGAAAGTTGTAAAAGATTTATTGTATAATTTTTAAAATTTGTTTCCGATCAGATTGAGCTTGCAAATTCTCATTCTTAAAGAATAGTCCATGTGCTATGTTTTATATTGTATCAAGCCCAAGTCATAAAGACATGTGCATGTAAAGGGACATGGACATGGAAGAATAATCCCGAAATCGTCTTCTTCACTATTTAATGGATGACGAAATTCAGTGAGAACCTCTTTCTCACAACCGTGGAGATTCTCTTCACTTGACGTTAATCGAGTGACAAGTCTTGAAACATCTTCGGGAACATCAATATCCACCATCATCATACCGAATGTGACATCGATCCTATGATCTGTTAGAGCCTTAGCTTGCGAAAGGGCCGTAAGAGAAGAAGACCATCTAACACCACAAGTGAATATAGATGCTGGTGTATTATATGGTATACATAATAATCCATAACCCCCATCCATGGCAGGGCACATGTACGCTCGTTTACGATCTTCCAAACAAAGATCCAGAGCGAACTTTAATTCTCCAATCCTCAGTTCTGGTGAGTCCATACCCAAAAAGAGAATAGATCCATGACTCGTAGAGGTTTCATCCGAATTATTAGTCGATTTCATTTCTAGCAATTTTCGGACTCTGGTCAATCCATCAGCTAGTAATTGTCCCAAGTCTGACACGTGCAAAGAAGAATTAGATGCATCTTCATTTATAGGCATCAAATACCAACTCGAGTATAACGATTGCTGATACCATGGGGTTTGATCTAGAGAATCTAAGCCTAATTTATGTAATAGATCATTTATTTGATCTTGGCCAGATTTATCACCCGGTGCATAGAGTAATATTTTGAGAACAGATGATAATTGAACCTATGCGACCAATAATATACACAAGATAATCATCTATCACCAAATGAGTGCTATCAACAGAATCATGAGTTACGGTAGTGTATAAGGCCTTACGCTCTTAGATAGCGAAACAAGAGTATCTGAAAGTAAAGCCTCTGCAAGCTTACATGAGCCTACATCACCAAGGAGTGACTGCAAACGGGATTTTGATGTTCCGACTCGAGGACACTTTGCAACAACAACAATCGCACAGCATGGAGTAGTTGCGACTTGATCCGACGGAATGCTGTTATATGTACTTCTACTAGACATGTTATATTTACCTCCTTTCTGATAAAAAAAATAAATCCCTTTCCGTTCTTCGGTTGATGTACATAATCGATTTCCCAAAAAAATAGATTTGGTTTATGATAAAATTGATAATTCTTTCGCTCGTGCTTTCGTGTGACTCGTTTCAGATACGAACGCCAGTACCAGCCAGGTACATACATACTGTCGAACGGTTTTTTACACCAAGTGAATGACAACGACTCCCCGTGTCGGAAGAGAATAGCATGTCCGACATCTCTACTTTATCGAGTCGGATAAGGTTTTTCATCTGTATACCGCTCAGTACAGTTGGTGGGTGTGAGCAAGGTGCTGGCACGGCAGGCACTTCATCTCTGCAAAGGAACGTAAACACTGCACTTTTCCATCGACTTGTATCTTCTTCCAGTTGTTGTGACCCCTTGCGAATCATGTCACCACCAACACAAGACAATGGCCTTTCGGCTGCATTGGCACTGGTTCAATCGATATATAATCAAGTGACATTGAATGATTCTCCGCCGGTAAACGAAGAAATTGCTCGTTTCTTACAACAACAACAAATATCGTTGCAGCAAATACAAAATACGAAGAATCACAAAAAGTATAATGTGCAGACGGCCTCCTCGATTCGTAAATCCAAGTACACTACCACCGATGCATTTATTACAGACTTTAACCGACAAAGACACGTCCTATCACTACCCTTGGATATCTTATCGTCACCCTCCACAACACCAACACATGCCATGTCCACGGAAGAATCCAGTTTGATCGAAAATATGAAGGATCTTAAAATGTATTCTACCAACTATCCATCCTCGCCGAAACTGAACAGTAGCCATAGTCCTGTAGGAACGGATTGTCTCACGACAGTTTCTTCTTACTCTATACCCATGGAAATCTCTCCCCGTGATCAACAACAAGGTGTAGCTTCCAGCCATACGATTTTACAGGAAGGAGCACCAACGGTGGATACGATGCGATCTTTGGTACGGAAAGCAGAATATTCTATGGGGAATATGTCTCTAGCTGCACTTTGTGTAAGGGCTTTAAATTCGGCTAAACAACCTGTAAAGAGTGAATTAGATCCTGCTCACTTTACTCCTCAGGATGAAAGTGACCTACGAGCTAGGAGTATGGACGAGACAACAAACGATACCATACCATCAGACATAAGCACAAATATTGTCTTACGAAACAAAAATGTCATGGATGAAGAAAGAGACCTAGTCGTAACTGAACTAGACTTTCTATTTAAAAGTTCCTTTTTATCTAACGAGAAGGAAAAGATGGAAGTTAAAAGTCCTACCTTGTCACCAGATACAAAAAGCACCATGAGTGACATGAATGGGCTATCATCACCTTTGAGTGATGATGGTAATACGCTGGTCGAAAACAAGAGCCACGAGATTCCAGTATTTCAGCCGGCTTTAGAAGCTGCTCAAATTGCCGAAGCAACAACCTTTCAAAATATGAAGACTTCGTCTCGTAAAGCATTGTCGCAGAAGCGAGCACACTTGCCTCCTTTATCACCCACACAGAATACGGAAAGTTCGACACCTAGTACCATGCATCCCAGGCAACAACGACTTCAAATGTACGGATCTGAATATGCTCGACATATGTCCAAGCTGTCACATTTTTCACCACCTCCGTCAAATATGAAGATGAATAAAATTCCTGTTCAAAGAAGACCGAAACCCTCGCAAGAAACCTTTTCATCCCATCGCTCAGGAGGGACTCCGCCAAGATTCCCATTAGAAATAGCATCAGATCATGGTCATATTCCCCTACCCCCTTCCACTGTTAGGAGTAGTTCTTCTAGACCTGAAAGTATCTCTAGTTTTGAATCATCTGATGTGAGTTCACAAAATTGTTGGAATATTGAAGATGCCGATGACGACATTTTGAGCGGAGCCATTACAGACATTGTAGTGACGCATGGAGCGGAACCACCTCCTAAAGGTTATTATCGAATCTCTAAGACGAGTAATGGGTTTAATCTTGATGATATCAGAAAAAGTGGTATCGGTGGGATGTCATCTTTCGTGAATGCAAAAAAGAATAGTCAGGTTTGGATAAATGTCCGTAAAGAGCCTAATTGGGAAAGAGCGATTCAGCGTCCTTGTGTAACTGCCCTGGCTATTATCTTTCCAGATCGTAACGAATTCGTCCCCCCAGGATTTTCGGTTGTTCGGCGTTACAAACCTCCTATGACAAGTAATTCAAGTTCGGACAAGGATATTCGTGAAGCATCGAAAACAGACAAAGATGATGCTAGTTCTCAAACTCCAGCGAATTTGAACCATGGCACAAGCGGAGAAAGAGTTTTCTTGTGCTATCGTAGGTCTCGTGAAGGGAATGCGATCACTGGTCTTTTACCGTTGTTTCCATCAAACAACGAAACTATTCCTGAAGGGTACACCGTGATAGAGAAAACACCTCGTAACTTCGTAGCTGATATAAATCACAAAGCTGGCCCTGCTATTTTTCTCTCGATACGGCAGCGTTTAGCTAACCTTGAAACCCTTCGTCCTCTTCCACTGGTTCTTTCAATATGTTATTCAAACTGGGATGACGGTACTGATACATCACTTAATTCATACCGTAAGACAGCTCTGAAAGCCTATTATAGTACCGGTGGGACAGTTGTATCTTCCGATGTCGGACGATATCATATTATGGATCGAAGTACTCATACGATGCTTAGTTCTTCTTCAGTAAGAAGTCGCTTAAACGTTATTGAAGCTTCGAGATTAAAACGATCATCTTCATCCGTGGCGAGTGGGACAACCGCATCTCTGAAACAATATGAAAATTCATTACCCGTGCCTGGATCCAAGGGCGATCAATCCCATATTGACGCGTTGAATGAATTATCGGTGGACTCAAAAGTTGCTCGCACTATAGAAAAAATTGAGCTCAATGTGTCATCTAATAGTGATTCGTTCGGGGATATTGAAAATGATGGACTTCCTTTCATTCTTTCTCCTGTGTCTGAGGCGCATACATGCAGTGATAGTTTCTCTTTTATGCAAACGCCTATGTCTATCGGCGAGAGATCGAACCAAGACAAGCTTCTCCATGCATGTCATGATGCTATGAGTTTCATACCATGCATCGATCGCGCAAGTCAAACTGACGATTATCGATTTCCTTCCAATCTTCATCAAGCGCGGATCTCTGTTTTGACACCGATTCTCACTGCATGTTATACTCTTCATGGAGGCTCCACTTTGATTGCTATCGAGGGTCTCACTTCGTTACTGAATAAGACAAATTTTTTTCTCCCAGACGTTGAAAACGATGTGATGGTATCTGATCATCTTACTCTTCTCGAATTAGCTATACAAGTGGTTTGTGATGTTGGCAATTCTACCTCCCGAGAAACGTATTTTTCCTCGTGTGTTGAATTCATCAATGACGCTGTAGAATATTCCAAAGGAAACTTGAGTCCGCGAAGTTTAGGATACATTATCCGTTTCTACCTATTCGTTTTCTATTTTGGAGCAAGTATTCCAAACTCATCTTATAGTTGGCCCCAAGTTACGGCTAGAAGGGAGGGGGACGAAGTAAAGGATGTTGTTATTCTTTCCGCAGAAGATGTTGTGCGAACAAGCGGTCGCTCGAGTTATTTCCCCGGTGGTGCACCTCAACTGTCGGCCGTGGCACTAAAAAAGTTGGTTGATCTTTTTATCGGTAGAATGGATAGGCTGCAATTTAATGCTTTTTCTCAAAATGAGCAAAACGGATCCGAAACCATAAGTGGAATCGGGATGACAAGGACCGCACACGATTCCAATGTCGACAGCACTATGGAACTAGTCAAAATCGCGGATTTTACTCAGCTTGCACTTCATCAAATCCTAAAGTCTGGAGGTAGTGAACTGTTTTGGCATGATATGATCAGTACATGTGGGGTCGGTCTATTTGGATCGATGAAAGACAATGAATCGACCGCTTATACCTACTTCGTTTCTTTATTTTCCATGCTTTCTACATTCGTCAAGGCCATGTCTGGGTCCATCAGGCGCATAGGAGACTCTTCTCTCTATGTTCCTAGGGACGTGGCTGGAAAATTTCTCAGCTTAGAATTGCTTCAACATTTTTTAGAGACTCTGCATGAAAACGTTTACTTGAACTTTGAAATCACTGCTGATGGAGTGAAGAAAATTTCTGCGAAGACAGTTGGGAATGAAGCACATAATATCGATAGTAAACCTTTTAAGACTATGGCGTATGCCATCCGAAGGCTAGTTGTACCCACTTTACTGGAAAACACTAAAGATGGGTTGCAAGATGTCCGTGTTTTCCGCCGTATGATGAAAATAGTCTCTGAGTTATGGTGTAGACCTTTCTTCAGAGAAAATATTAAAGTTGAACTCGGGGTTCTTATCGAGCATTTCTTTCTAAAAATTTTGAGGCTTGGGCCCCAACTTCTACCTCCAAAAAGATTATTCCAGGAATCGCAATCGTCCTCTCTTACTGAATTGAACTCATCGTTGTTGCCTCAACAGGTTGTGATTCTTACTGAAGTAAAACTTTGGTTCAGCAATGAACCCAGAAACATATTAGAATTATATCTAAATTTCGATGAGACGGACTCAGCTTCAAACCATAATAACTTTCGCACATTCCCGAGTCCTCATTGGTCTATAACAGAGCAACTCTGCTCTAGTATTTGCACTTTGTCAGAGCAGTGCACTGATATAGTAAGCGAGCAAATTAGACTCACCCGAGTGGACCTTGCGTGCATGGATTCCGCAACGGGGGCAAAAAATATAGGAGCGACTGTAACTCAAGACGATTGGCGAGAAATGACCACAGTTAGAGAGGGGGCTAGATATCTACAAGAAAAATGCTTCGATGCTATTGGTCAAATTGTTCGTTCACTTATGCTGTGCGCAGCGGCAGCAACCGGCGCTAATTATGATCTCCTCGTATCTTTACGTGAACGGCGACTAAAGAATTCACGGTTAAGAGATGTTTCCGTATCCAATGTCGGTG
>Ga0169931_10008871_pt1 | contig 14594 bp, 9 predicted proteins | sample Kivu_15m_20L_FD_129675 | JGI IMG/M metagenome (GOLD analysis project Ga0169931, IMG submission 129675) | Freshwater microbial communities from Lake Kivu, Western Province, Rwanda to study Microbial Dark Matter (Phase II) - Kivu_15m_20L... | ecosystem: Environmental > Aquatic > Freshwater > Lake ...
CTCGCCCGCAGCCTGTATCGCCGCAACTTGTTCCTCCGCCTCTGAACACAAGGCCATGAGCGAAAACCAGGAAGTTTCCCCCGCGTCCGAGCCCAAGCGTTCCAGTGGCGGCGCCGCGACCAAGCCGCAGAAGATCTGGAAGAAGAAGAAGATCGGCCAACTGCCGGAACGGCTCATGTCGGTGGATGCCCTGCGCGGGTTCGACATGTTCTGGATCGTCGGCGCCGGCTATCTGGTCACCGCGATCGACAGTTGGAGCGACTCCCCCTTCTGGACCCATGTGAAGGCCCAGCTCACCCATGTCGAATGGGAAGGCCTGCGGTTCTACGATCTCATCTTCCCGCTGTTTGTCTTCATCGTTGGCGTGTCCATCGTGCTGTCGCTGCGCAAAGCGGCGGCCAAGGAGGGCAGGCTCGCCTGCGCCCGCAAGGTGCTGCTCCGCGGCGCCCTGCTGTTCGCCGTCGGGCTGTTCTATTCCGGAGGCCTGAGCCGCCTCTGGCCGGATATCCGCGTGCTGGGCGTGCTTCAACGGATTGCCCTCTGTTATTCGGCCGCGGGGCTGCTCTTCCTGTTCCTGCGCGCCCGGTGGCTCGCAGTCATCTCGGCAACCCTCCTGATCGGCTACTGGCTGCTGCTCTGGCAGATCCCGATCCGCGACATCAAGATGACCGCCGCCGACATGGCCGAGTTGTCGAAACAACACGGCACTACCAATGCCGTGGAACTCTTCAACCGCGCCGAAGGCACCATCTATGGCCAGTTTCACCCCGGCTACAATCTGGCGAACCACTTCGACTTCCAGTTCCTGCCCGGCAAGCTCTACGACACCTACTGGGATCCCGAGGGCATCCTGAGCACGTTCCCCGCCATCGTGACCTGCCTGCTCGGCGTGCTGTCGGGCGTGTGGCTGCTGCGCGAGGACCGTTCGCTCGGCAACCGTTCGCTGATGCTGATCGTGTTCGGCTGCCTGTGTTTCTCCGCCGGCTGGGGCTGGGGCGTCCACTTCCCGGTCATCAAGAAGATCTGGTCGTCGTCCTTCGTCCTCGCCGCCGGCGGCTACAGCATGGTGCTGCTCGGGGTGTTCTTCCAGGTCGTGGACGTGTGGCGGTTCCAGGCATGGTGCCGGCCGTTCGTCTGGATCGGCAGCAACGCCATCACGATCTACCTCGCGGCGCAGATCCTGAACTTCCGCAAGGTGGCCGACCGGTTCACGGGCGGCGATCTCCGGACCTGGCTGAACTCACAGAACGCCGGCCTCGGGGAGGTCCTGATTGCCCTGACGGCGTTGGGCGTCATGCTCCTGTTCGCCCGCTTCCTGTATCAGCGTAAGATCTTCATCCGGCTGTGAGCCTTCTGCGCCGCGTTTTTCTGCTGTCGGTCTTGGCCCGGGCCGCCGTGCACCTGCACGGGGACGCGGTCATCGTCATCACGCCCCATCCCGAGGAGATCCGGCAGGAATTCTCCCGCGGCTTTGCGAAGTGGCAGGCCGCACTCGGTGTCACGGCTCCAGACACCGTGGAATGGCGCGACGTGGGCGGCTCCGGCGAGGCGCAGCGGTTTGTCGAATCGGAGTTCAAATCCAAGCCGGCCGGCATCGGCATCGACATGTTCTTCGGCGGCGGCCCGGAACCGTTTCTCGGCCTGTCCGCGAAGAAGCTGCTGCTGCCCTTCCAGCCAGCTCCCGCGTTTGCGGCCGCCATTCCCCAGAAAGCGCAGGACGCGGAGGTGTTTGATGCGGGCCGGACGTGGTATGGGGCTTGCCTGTCCAGCTTCGGCATCCTGCAAAACCGGCGCGTCCAGGGCCTGACCGGCCTGCCGCTGGTCCGTCGTTGGGAAGACCTCGCCCAACCCCGGTTGCAGGGCTGGATCGGCGCCGGGGACCCGCGCAACAGCGGCACGATGAACAACATGTTCGAAGCCTTCCTGCAGGCCTATGGCTGGGAACGCGGCTGGGAACTGCTGCATGCCATCGGCGGCAATGTCCGGCAATTCGACCGGATGAGTTCCAGCACGGCCAAGGAATGCGCCCTGGGCCAGGTCGCCTACGCCTTCTGCATCGACTACTACGGGTTCATCCAGATGGCGGCCGCCGGCGGCACCAATCTCGACATGGTGGTGCCCGAGGATTTCACCGCCGTCAGCGCCGACGGCATCGCCATCCTCGTCGGCGCCCCGCACCGGCAGGCCGCGGAACGCTTCATGGAATTCGTGCTTGGCGAAGCGGGCCAAAAGCTCTGGTTCCTGCCCGCCGGGCACCCGGAGGGGCCGGTCGAGCACAGCATCGAGCGCCTGCCCATCCGGCCGGCCATTTACGACCGCCATGGCGCGGAAAGCCGGGTTCGCTTCAACCCGTTCACCTACCGGCAGAATTTCTCCTACAACGCCCGCCTCGCCCGCAGCCGGCGCGACGTGGTCCGCTCGCTGTTCGGCGGCATGGTGGTGGATCTGCACGGGGAACTGCAGGCCGCCCGCAAGGCCGTGGCCGCCCAAGGCGACCCGGCCGAACTGCTCCGCGAACTGGGCCGCGTGCCGCTCACGGAAAAGGACGCGGCCGACCTCGCCCAAGGCGGCTGGCAGAATCCCGAAGTGCGCCAGCGCACCAAGCTGGACTGGCAGCGTTGGGCCCAGCAGAAATATCGCCGGCTCGCCAGCCGGTGAGGTCCTGACTCCATTTCCGCCATGCAAATCAGCATCCGCAATCTGACCAAACGTTTCGGTTCCACGACCGTGTTGCGGGAGGTCTCGCTGGACATCGCCGATCGCGAGCTTTTTTTCCTCCTGGGACCGAGCGGTTGCGGCAAGACGACCCTGCTCCGCCTGATCGCCGGCTTCTACCAACCGGATGGCGGCGAACTGCGGTTCGGCGACAAGGTGATGAACACCGTGCCTCCACATGAGCGGAATACCGGCATGGTCTTCCAGAGCTACGCGCTCTGGCCGCACATGACCGTCGCCCAGAACGTCGCCTACGGGTTGGAAATCCGGAACGTGCCCGCCCAGGAAAAGGCGGACCGGGTCGCCGATGCGCTCAAGACCGTGCGGATGGAGGCCTATGCCGACCGCTCGCCCAACCAGCTCTCCGGTGGCCAGCAGCAGCGGGTCGCCCTGGCCCGGGCACTTGTCATCCGGCCCGATGTGCTGTTGCTGGACGAGCCGCTGTCCAACCTTGATGCCCGCCTCCGGCTGGAGATGCGGGACGAAATCCGGCGCATCCACGGCGAAACCCGCATCACCACGGTCTATGTGACCCACGACCAGAAGGAATCCCTCTCGTTGGCCGACCGCATGGCGGTGCTGAAAGACGGGATTGTGGAACAACTGGGCAATCCCCGGACCGTTTACCGCCGTCCGGCCAACCGCTTCGTCGCGGACTTCATCGGCGAAACCAACTGGCTCGAGGGTGAAGTTGAGTCGTCTTCCGCGGCTGAAACCCGTCTCCGAACCCGTGTGGGCACCCTGGTCGGCGAAGGTCACCCAGATCTTTCCCAAGGCACGCCGGTGTGGGTGGGCTTTCGGCCCGAAACCGTCCGGCTGGAAGCAGGACCGGACAACCTGCTCCCCTGCGAAATCTGCCGCATCAACTACCTGGGTGAGGTCGAGGAATACCTGCTGCGCTGCGACAGCGGATGGACGTTCAAGGCGTTTGCCCAAAACCCCGCCGAGATGCTCGGCGCGGGGCGCCGTTTGTCCTGCTCCGTGCGGCGACAGGACGTGCTGCTGTTGCGCCGCTCATAGAACTCCCACAACTGACTGCGAAGGCTGAGGTCGACCGTTGCCTCCCAACACCGGAGACGCTCGGCCGGATTCTGGGTTTTCCAACGCTGCGGACGTGAGTTCGTGAAATCATCCCCGAGGTGTTTCATCCTGCCGACCGTAGTTGTCAGTCGCCGTCAATTGGACACACTTCGCCATCGCCACCGTGAAACAGAACCGCCATGTCCGAGGCCAACTTGGTCTTGCCCAGTTGGTGCTGCTGACGTTGTTGGCCCCGTTGGTCACGGAAGCGGCGTCAGTCGGCAAACGCGAACTCGCACTCGCCCAGAAGGCCCTGCCGGTGCTGCGCGACGAGTGTTTTGCCTGCCACAGCCCGGAAAAAAAGAAAGGCGGCCTCGTGCTCACCTCCCGCGAGGCGGTGCTCAAGGGCGGTTCCGAAGGTCCGGCCGCAGTGTCCGGCAAACCGGACGCAAGCAGACTGCTCTCGCTGCTGGCGAAGGAATCCGATCCGCACATGCCGCCGAAGAAGCAGCTCACGGATGCGCAGATCCGGTCGCTACGGGATTGGGTGAAGGCGGGCCTGCCGTGGAGCGACGAGGCGCTCAGCGACGAAGGTCCCCTGCCCCCAGCGGTTTCCCTGGCTCCGCTTCCTGCCATTTATCGTCCGGCCGGCGCGGTGGCGTTGTCACCGGATGGCCGTTGGCTGGCCGCCGCCCAAGGGGGCGAACTTTCACTTCACGACCTCGCCGCCACCAATGCCGCCCCCAGTGAAACCGTTCCGGCCCACCTCGACGTCATCCAGAGCCTGGCGTGGAGTCCGGACGGAAAAGCCCTGGCGACCGCCGGATTTCGGCGAGTGAGCCTGTGGACAACCAATCCGTTGCAGCGGCGGCAGGATTGGACGAACGGCCTGGTCGGACGGGTCACCGCCCTGGCCTTTTCCTCCGACGGCACCCGGCTTGCGGTCGGCGACGGAGAAGCCGGGCGCTCGGGTTTTGTCCGGGTGTTCGCGACGGATTCAGGCCAAAGGCTGGCTTCGTGGCGCGCCCATGCGGATTCCGTGCTGGGCCTGCAGTTCAGCGCCGACGGCCAACGGCTGGTGACGGCCGGAGGTGATCGGCTTGTGCGGGTCTGGGACACTGCCACCCGGCGGGAGATTGCCATACTCGAAGGCCACACCGCCCAGGTGCTTGCGGCCGCCTTCAACACCACCGCCCCCCAGGTCGTCAGCGGCGGCGCCGACAAACAGCTCAAGGTCTGGGACATCGCCACGCGGGAAAAACTGGTCACGCTCGGCAACGGCGCGGCGCCGGTCACGGCGGTCGCTTGGCCGCCGGGAGCCAACGCGATCTTCGCCGCCACGGACGCCGGCCAGTTGTTCCGCTACACGAACCTCAAGCCGCACACGGGCGAGCAGAGCTCCGCCACCGCCGACGAACGGCAGCTGGCGACGGCCCCGGACCTCATCCTCGGCCTGTCCGTTTCCGGCGACGGCCAGCGGCTGGCCATCGCGCGGCACGACGGATGGGTTCAGGTCTTCGACGGCGAGGGCAAGGAGCTCAAGAAACTTGGCCCGCTCAGTGACGCCAAATCAGAAACAAAATTGTCCAGCGCCAGGCCTGCTCTCTCCCCCGGGGAGAGGGGGAAAGGCAGTCAGCGTCAGTCTCCGAAGGATCGTCCCGAAGGGGCTCCCACAGATTCCCCGATTCTGCGGGCGAAGCGCTCCGGCATCACCTTCGCGAGCCTCTCGGCCGAACCGAAGATCGTCGCGCTCACCCCCGATTCGCCGCGCACTCAGCTCGTGCTGACCGCTCTCGGCTCGGATGGGTTCGAATACGACGTGACCGAACTCGCCCGGTTCAGTTCCAGTCGCCGGGCCCCCTTCACCGTCGCCGCCGCCGGCGAGCTCACCGCGCTGGGAGCCGGCGTCGGGACCGTCACGGCCGCCTTGGGAAAACTCACGGTTGAAGTGCCGGTGTCCGTGTCGGCGGGCGGAACCAACGGGGCCGCGACGGCGCCGTTGAGTTTCACCCGGGACGTGTTGCCCGTGTTGGCTCAGGCCGGTTGCGCGGCCGGAGCGTGCCACGCCAAGGCGGACGGGCAGAACGGCTTCAAGCTGTCGGTGTTCTCCTACGATCCGAAACACGATCACGCGGAGATCGTGAAGGACGCCCGGGGACGCCGCGTGTTTCCTGCCGCGCCGGACGAAAGCCTGCTGCTGCGCAAGCCGCTCGGACTCGTGCCGCATGAGGGTGGCAAACGCTTCGAGGCGGGTTCTGAGACCCATCGGCTCCTCCACCGCTGGATTGCCGAGGGCATGGCGTATGCCCAGACCAACGAGCCGGCGCTTGAACGCATCGCCGTCTTCCCGCCGGAGCGCCGTTTTCATCGTGGCTCAGTCCAGCGGCTGCGATTGGAGGCAGTGTATGCCGATGGCTCGGTGCGGGATGTGACCCGCCTCGCCGCCTTTGAATCGAACGACAAGGAGATCGCCCAGGTGGACGAAGAAGCCCGGGTCACGGTGGGAAAGGTCACCGGCCAGGGCGTGATCGTGGCCCGGTTCATGGGGCTGGTGGCCGCCGCGCGCATCGTGGTGCCGGCCGAACGCACGTTGCCCGCGGAACCGTTCGCCCGGCTGCCGCGGAACAATTTCGTAGACGAACTGGCCTACGCCCAGTTCCAGCGCCTTGGCCTGTTGCCGTCGGCGCTGTGCACCGACACCGAGTTTCTCCGCCGCGCCTCACTCGACATCCTCGGGGTGCTGCCCACCGCGGAGGAGGCCCGTGAAGTCGCCACAGCCCCGGCCCCGCTGGACCGGGCCGCGCTGGTCGAGCGGCTGCTCGCCCGGCCGGAATTCGCCGACCATTGGGCAAACAAATGGGCCGACCTGCTCCGGCCGAATCCCGACCGCGTGGGTGTGAAGAGCGTGCTCACGCTGGATGAATGGCTGCGGGCCAGCTTCCGCGCGGACCAGCCCTACGACCAGTTCGTCCGCGAAATCCTGCTCACGGAAGGCTCCAATCACCGCGACGGCCCAGCCGTGGTCTATCGCGATCGCCGTGAACCGCCCGAACTGACGACGATGTTCAGCCAGCTGTTCCTGGGCACCCGGCTGGAATGCGCCAAGTGCCATCATCATCCCAACGAGAAGTGGAGCCAGGACGACTTCTACCAGTTCGCCGCGTTCTTCGGTCCGGTGAAACAGAAGGGGGCCGGGCTTTCCCCGCCGATCTCCGCGGGCCGCGAGACGTTCTACTTCGCTCCCGGCGGCAGCGTGCGTCATCCGGTCAGCGGCGAGCTGATGGTGCCCAAGGCGCCGGACGGTCCCGTGCTCAGGCCGGCGGACGGCGCGGACCCGCGGGCCGCGTTGGCCGAGTGGCTCACGGCGACGAACAATCCCTTCTTCGCCCGCGCGGCGGTGAACCGGGTCTGGGCCACCTTCTTCGGCCGCGGACTGGTCGAGCCCGTGGACGATTTCCGGGTGTCGAACCCGTGCGTCAACGATCCGCTGCTGGATGCCCTCGCCGCCGACTTCGCCGCCCACGGTTACCGGCTGAAGCACCTCATCCGCACACTTGTTGGCTCGCGGCTCTACCAGCTCAGCTCGACACCGAACGAGACCAACCTCGCCGACACGAAGAACTTTTCCCGGGCCTACCGCCGCCGGCTGCCGGCCGAAGTGCTGCTCGATGCGGTCAACGACGCCACGGGCGTGCCCGACACCTTCGCCGCCACCGCGCCGGGCACACGGGCAATGCAGACGTGGAGTTACAAGATCGATTCGCCGTTCATGGACGCCTTCAGCCGGCCGAATCCGAGCAGCGACCCGCCCTGCGAACGCGACCGGCAGATGAGCGTGGTGCAGTCGCTGCACCTGATGAACGCGCAGAACCTGCAGGCCAAGCTTGGCCACGCCGGCGGCCGGGTGCAGCGCCTCGCCGAAGGATCGCTGCCCCCGGCGGAACTGGTGACCGAACTTTATCTCGCTACCCTGGGCCGCCTGCCGCAGGCCGGGGAACTTCAGGTCGCCGTGGCCGCCTTCACCGCTCCTGACGCCACCCGGAAGACCGCAGCGGAGGATGTCTTCTGGGCGCTCCTGAACTCCCCGGAATTTGTGTTCAATCACTGAGCGAATCCGAGCCATCGCCAGCGCCCGGCCAACCGGCCCGCTCATCCATCAACGGGACTTCCGGAAATGAAGCCCTTCCCGACAAGGCCGCCCCGGCAAATTGCACGGAGCTGTTTGCCAAAGTGCCGCGTTCACTGGTGGAATGCCGCGGCGCGCTCGTGGATGCTCCCTCGTCGGCGTGGTCTGGCATGACGGAACCCCTCGAAAACTCACCTCCCGTGTTTACGCCGCCGCCCTGCGGCGCCCGCCGCCTCGGCGTCCGATGGATAATTGGCCTGCTGTTCGCCCTCGGCGCGGCGGCCGGCCCCTTCCGCGACACCGGCGATGGCATTTCCGTCCGGGAGGACTCTGACCCGGCCGGCCCGTGGGCGATCAGCATCGTCCGGTTCGAACGTAGCCGGACCAATCTCGCGCTCGTGCCGACCCTCGGAGACGGACGCCGTCTGGGACTGGGCACGCTGACCGTGCAGATCGCCGCCGTGCCACCCGAACTAGGCACCCCGCTGGCCGCGATCAACGGCGACTTCTACCGCACGGAACAGGAATCGTTCAGCGGCGATCCCCGCGGCCTGCTGATTGTCCGCGGCGAACTGCTCAGCGCGCCGACGGAACGTGACTGCTTCTGGATTGATACGAACGGCACACCCCACATCGGCGTCGTCCGCGCCAGTTTCACCGTTACCTGGCCCGACGGTTCCCGCGCCGCCCTCGGGCTGAACGAGGAACCCGAAGGCGACGCGGCGGTGCTGTTCACGCCGGCGGGTGCCGCCTTGGGCCGGCAGGCGGGGGGCGCCCGCCTGACGTTGCAGGCACCGACCAACGGTCCCTGGCTGCCGATCCGGCCCGGCAACGCCTACGACGCGGTCGTGGCCGCGGACAATGCGCGACGGACCAACCGGATGACCCTGGTGCTCCCGGGGCTGCTCCGCCGTTTTTCTTCCCCCGCCGCCCCGGGCCAGACCGTGCGCCTGGCATTCGACACCACGCCGAGCCTACAGGGCGTGGAAACGGCCCTGGGGGGCGGACCGGCCTTGATTCGCGACGGCAAGATCCAGCCCGCGCGGGCGGTGAAATCCAATGTCCGGCATCCCCGATCCGCGCTGGGCTGGAACGCCGAACACTTCTTCCTCGTGACGGTGGACGGACGCCAACCCGGCTGGAGCGACGGCATGACCCTGCCGGAACTGGCGAATTGCCTGCACCGGCTTGGCTGCACCGAAGCCATCAATCTCGACGGCGGCGGTTCGACCGAACTGTGGCTGCGCGGCGCGATTGTAAACCGCCCCTGCTACGGCTACGAACGCCAGACCGCGACCGGCCTGGTGCTCGTGCAACGTCCCACCGGGCGCTGATCGGGCCAACACCGGCCCCGCCCGCTCACAGGCCGCCGTTGGTGCGTTCCCACAGCCAGGCGTAGTCGGGGTTGTCGGACGCATCCCAGCCCACGGCGCGCGCGGCGTCCCATGTCACCACGTTGGGGCCGGTGCGCGCATCCCGCCACTTGCGCAGCTCCCCATGCCCGTCGGCAAAGCTCAGGGTTCCCTGCCCGCCGTGGCGCCGGGCCGGCCAGTGCGCCTGCCAGCTGTCCCGCGGACCGAGGCTCCAGTGCATCTGGAACGCGCCGTTCATGAGCGTCAGCGCGTGCTCGTCGAGGAAGACCCACGTCGCCGCCGGTGAGGTGCGGCTGAAGTCGCCCCACCGGACGAAGGCCGCGCGCGAATACCCGATGCTCTCCGCCGTGCCGCTGTGGCTGATCCCGTCGCCCAGCACCATGTAGGGGTTCATCGAGTAGCTGCGCACGCGCCGCGGGCCGCGCGGTCTCGCCAGGTTGGTGGTGCTTTGGTCGGCGGGACAGCGAAACACCTCGGCGGTCGCCAGGTAGGGCCCGAGGTGGCCCGGACCGGCGGCCAATAACAGGGCGCGGTTGGTGGGCTCCCCGGGCGACCGACTGAGTTCCGGGATCATGTTCCCGTCCACCCAGCGGGGAAAATCCGGCTTGGTCATGTCGGTCTCGGCCGGCGACAGCCAGTCGCGGTGATCGTCCGCGTAAAGGTGGAAGGCGGTCTGCAACTGGCGCAGGTGGTTCAGGCACGCCACCCCGAGGGCCCGGCTTCGGGCCTGTGCCAACGCCGGCAAGAGCAGACCCGCCAGGATCGCGATGATGGCGATGACCACCAACAGTTCGATCAGCGTGAAGGCCCGGCGGGTTGGAAAACCCGCCCTCCCGGGAGCGCGGGTTTTCCAACCCGCTGGCCAAATGCTGCCCGCTGGCCCCGGGCAGGACGGGCACGTTGCCCGTCCTGCCGGAAGGGCGGACTCCCGGTGCGCCCATCGGTTCGGCCGCCCTCTCTGCCGGCTATAAATCGGCAGCACTCTGCGGGACGGTTTCACGGCTTGCGCAGGCGGTAGAAGCGGCTGGTCTCGGGCAGGGCCAGCAGCACCTCGTTGGTGACCACGTCCGGCACCGGTTCCCAGACGGCGTCGGGGCCGAGCGTGGCGCTGCTTTCCAGCACCCAACTGGCGATGGCCGCCGGCCAGGCCAGGCGGAGCTGCCCCTCCGGGGTGACCGTGGGCACCACCGGGATGACCGGCGGCTGCCCGGCCCCGATGGGTTCGCCCGGCAACGGATTCCAGTCGGAGGCTGCAAGGGTGAAGGCGTTGGTGAACCGAGCCTCCGGCCGCGTGAAGTGGAACCAGCCGTAGTGGGTGCCCGTCTCCGCCGCGAACCGGAAGCCGATCAGCAGCTCCGTCTTGTTGGTGTAGAAGGTCAGCGCGGGATTATCGAACAACTTAGTGTTGTCCCGGTAGCGCCAGAAGGCGCCGGGAAATGCCTGAGCCTCGTCATAAGCCAGCAATGGCATCCAGTTGTCAGCAAGGCCTCCACCGTTTCGGTTGGAATAGAGAGCAGCCCCGGTTCCGACCGATTCTCCCAGTTCAAAAACAAATCGGTTGGCAGTGGGTTGAAGCAGGCGGCAGGTGTCCGCGGTTGAAATCTGAAATGTGACACGATTGTAAATTGCGTCGGTAGATGGCATCGGATTAACGGCGCCCACATACTTCACTTCAACAACTCCGTTTTGATCCAAATCCAGGTTGAAGATTACCTGAGATTCCAACATCGGGGCGTCAAGCGGACCTGCTACAGCGCAGAAGAGGAAACTGAAAACGAGAGCGGTGGTCAGAAAAATGGGTTTCATAGCGTATAATCAATTATCGGAGTGCCAGGTGAGACAGCGTTACTGACCGGGTGAACGGGGAATCAGCAAAAACCCACGAGATTGGCCGCTGCTGTTGACGCCAGTGCCTACAATAGAGCCGCCACTGCCAATCGCTGAAGCGGACTGAAGCACCCAGCCGGATGGTTGGCCAAAGGCAAAGTGCCGGTCGTTCAAGTCCCGCCAAGGTGCGCCCGTCACCGTGCTGCCGGCGTCCCGCCGGCTGCAAGCCGGCGGCACTTTGACGAACACTCTCACGGCTTGCGCAGGCGGTAGAAGCGGTTGGTGTCGGGCAAGGCCAGCACCACCTCGTTCGAGACCACGTCGGGCACCGGTTCCCAGACGGCCTCGGGGCCGAGCGTTTCGCTGCTTTCCAGCACCCAACTGGCGATGGCCGCCGGCCAGGCCAGGCGGAGCTGCCCTTCCTCCGTGACCGTGGGCACCACCGGGATCACCGGCGGCTGCCCCGCCCCGATGGGTTCGCCCGGCAACGGGTTCCAGTCCGAAGCGGCCAGCGTGAAGGCGTTGGTGAACCGTGCCTCCGGCCGCGTGAAGTGAAACCACCCGTAATGAGTGCCCGTCTCCGCCGCGAACCGGAACCCGATCAGCAGCTCCGTCTTGTTGGTGAAAAATGTCAGCGCCGGATTATCCAGTAACTTGATGTTGTCCCGGTAACGCCAAAAGGCGCCGGGAAATTCCTGCGCTTCGTCGTAGCTCAGGAGAGACATCCAGTTCTCCGAACCGCCGCTCGCACCGGTGTTATTGTCGAATACTGCGCCGTTGCCGCCTACCAACTCAGCCAGTTGGAAGAAAAACCGCGCCTTCGCCGGCTGGACCAGCCGGAGGCCGCCAAAAGTTTGAAGAGAGAAACTGACTCTGTTGTAGATGTGATCGGTCCCTGGCCTTGGTTGCACTGCGCCCAAATAGCGCACCTCGTCGGTTCCATCGCCAGTGGCGTCCCACGTGAATACTGTCTGCGACTCCAGCATGGGTGCATCCAACGGCCCGGCAATGGGGTGGAAGACTGTCCCGACAAGGAATACAGCGATTAGGAAAATGATCTTCATGACGTGTCCTCTCTGGTTGTTGAGTTGGTTTGGTCTTATTGGCCAGCAGTGCGGGGAACCAGCAGGAATCCTCGTGTTTGGCCGGCACTGTTCACGCCGGTGCCGGCGATGGTGCCGCCGCTGTTGATGGCCACCGCCGCCTGAAGCATCCAACCCGCAGGCTGGCCAAAGGCAAAGTGCCGGTCGTTCAAGTCCCGCCACGGTGCGCCCGTCACCGTGCTGCCGGCTTCCCGCCGGCTGGAAGCCGGCGGCACTTTGAAGGACACTTTCACGGCTTGCGCAGGCGGTAGAAGCGGTTGGTGTCGGGCAGGGCCAGCACCACCTCGTGCGTGAACACGTCCGGCACCGGTTCCCAGACGGCGTCGGGGCCGAGCGTTTCGCTGCTTTCCAGCACCCAACTGGCGATGGCGGCCGGCCAGGCCAGGCGGAGCTGCCCTTCCTCCGTGACCGTGGGCACCACCGGGATGACCGGCGGCTGCCCGGCCCCGATGGGTTCGCCGGGCAATGGGTTCCAGTCCGAAGCCGCCAGGGTGAAGGCATTGGTGAACCGTGCCTCCGGCCGCGTGAAGTGAAACCACCCGTAATGAGTGCCCGTCTCCGCCGCGAACCGGAACCCGATCAGCAGCTCCGTCTTGTTCGTGTAGAAAGTTGCGCCCGGAAATTCTGGTATCGTAGTATTGTCGCGAAATTTCCAGAAGGCGCCTGGGAATTCTTGTCGCTCATCGTAGCTCAGCAACGACATCCAGTTATCCGAAGAGGTCATGCTGCCACTGCCGTTTGAATAGATCGCGGCGGCGCTCTCGACCGGTTCCCCGGGTTGAAAAGCAATCCGAGCCTTGGTGGGCTGCAGCAGTCTCATCCCCCCGTAAGTTTGAACAGAAAAACTGACCCTATTGTAGATGTGATCAGTTCCAGGCTTTGGCGCCACAGAACCCAAGTATCTCACTTCTTCAGTTCCGTCCCCATCGGTATCCCAAGAAAATACGATTTGGGTCTCCAGCATCGGGGCATCCAGCGGACCGGCGGCGGACCGAACGAGCGCTCCGGAAACGAGTGTGATCATCAGCAAAATGGTTTTCATAACGTGTGCTCTTTGGTGGTTGAGTCGAACGGCAATTATTGCCCGTCATTGCGCGGAACAAGAAGGAATCCGCGGGTTTGACCGCTGTTGTTTACACCAGTGCCGGCAATCGTTCCGGCGCTGTTAATCGCCATTGCCGCCTGAAGCACCCAGCCCGTAGGTTGGCCAAAGGCAAAGTGTCGGTCGTTCAGATCCCGCCAACGTGCCCCGGTGAAATAGACTGGAATAAATACAGCTCGGCGATCGGAACTGGTTGAGGTGGCACCCGACCAACCGACAATCCGCAAAAAACTGTTGATCCCAGTGGCCTCACTTTGCAGCAAATCGAATCCGTTGCGTCGTAAAAGACCTAGGTCTTTAGCTTCCCCGGGCAACCCATTGGCCGTTGGCGCCCAATAAACTGCCTGCTTGGTTGTATCGTCATCTACCCGGAACCTCCCCGCCGCGTGGTGCCTTGTCACGTTGTTTGGGTGCACCGTGGTGGTTACCGCATTGGCCCGGCCGGAATGGTCCACGCCGGCGATGTCGGGCACAGCCAGGTAATCCTGCTGCGTCAGAGCTTCCGCCCCGATGAGGGTCCGGAACGGGCGGGTCACCGTGACACCCCCGGGGGCGTTTACAAAGCCGGCGCATTCCCCCACGACGACCCCGACGTTGTTGACCGCGTAAGCCGTGCCGATTCCGTAATTGTTGCCCAAACCGGTGGTTAGGTTGACCGGCGCGGCGCCACCATTGATCCACGCCACCGGCCGGTTCCCGCCACTGACGCTCTGCCCCACGATGTAGTGGGCGGTGGTGGTGCCGGCCGGATTCACCCCGTAGGCCGCGCTGGAGCCGCCGGACTGCAGGTGGGGCAGGGTCATCTGGCTGCTGCCGTAACGCCAGATGGCCGCGGCGCCATTCACACCCACCAGCATGCCCGAGTCGCTGAGGCCGTAGGGCAGCGGGCTGGTGCCGCCCAGGCGGGTGCCCCACACGTCCACCACGGTGCCCGGGCTGGCCGTCGTCCAGTAACCGCCCACGGTGCTGGCCGGATACTGGCCCGCGGTGTAGGTGACCCAGCCGGCCGCCTGCGCGGGAGTAGCCGCATTCACCGCGGTGACGGCCAGCGTGGTCGGGCTCTGGTAGCCGTAGGTGTCGGGCCGGTAGTCCGAGAGCTCGTAGAAGGAGTATTCCGGCCCGTCGAAGATGAGGATGTCGGCATTGGTGGACACGCCGGGGGCGTAGGTCAGGTAGGTCGGCGCCATGCCCAGGCGGGCGACGATCGGTTGTGTGCGTCAAGGTTCAGCAAAAGGTGTGGGTCAAAGGAGTGGAAGGATTGAGTTTGGTTGGTTTTAGGCGGCGAGTTGGAGGGTGGGTTTGAGCTGGTCCTTGAGGGGCTGCATGTC
>Ga0169931_10008872_pt1 | contig 14594 bp, 18 predicted proteins | sample Kivu_15m_20L_FD_129675 | JGI IMG/M metagenome (GOLD analysis project Ga0169931, IMG submission 129675) | Freshwater microbial communities from Lake Kivu, Western Province, Rwanda to study Microbial Dark Matter (Phase II) - Kivu_15m_20L... | ecosystem: Environmental > Aquatic > Freshwater > Lake...
AGCTGCTATTAAATGGCAGCCAGACATAACTGAGGGTTCTACTGATTGGTGGGACCAGCAGTTGCTTCATCTTTGTTCTGATCTTCTCAAAACTCTTTCGTCTGACAAATCAAATGCCTACAAAGTCGGATACGCAGAAAGTATTGCAACCTACATCAAAGAAGCAATTACGGCCAAAGCCTCTGCGTAAAGATCAGCGTCCCTATCGTTTGCCATTTGCAATTAGCAGATGAATCCCAACACCGCCACTACCTATCAAATTGTTCTTGGTAGAGAGATTGAGATTCTCAACAGGAGAGTCAGTAGTATTGATCTTGATCGCTTCATTGAGGCTGACGTTCTACCAAGGTTTGATTCATTTACTGTTGCCCATTGTGTTGGGTATTGGAAAGGTAAACCTGAAGATGTCTGTGTGATTACGATTCTTTCTGAGGATTACTATGATGGCATCAGCATCAACAAGATTGCGGAATCCTACAAGAAGAAGTTCTATCAGGATGCCGTACTTGTTAACACCTTCTCCTGTTCTCCTAATCTCGTATGAAACCAATGCCCGCAACACAAGAAAGGCCCAACGACGATTCAAATCGATTCATTCCACAGTTTGGAGCTATCATCGAAAATATTAAAAGGAGAGGCAGCGAGTCACTCACAGACACTGAGAGAGTTATGGTTGTTCAAATCTTTAGGATGGCAGCAATAATTCAACGCAAGGATTTGATTGAGGCTAAACATGCCATACAGCAGGCTCATCTTGAGTACTGTTGGAGGATGACGAAATGACGGATAAAGCACTAAGTCCTGCTGCTCAGGCAATTTACGATGCTGCTGTTTCTTCGCTTTGGAAGTCAGCATTTTCTTCTGAGGGTGAATGTGCTGCTGGCGTTCTTCGCGCCGCTGCGAACCAAGTGGTGCCAGTGCCTATTGATGCCAAGACACCAGAAGAACACTGGGCACTTCTAGGTGTCAAGAACAGGTTGCTCGCCATCGCTGACGAGCTGGAGGGTTTTGTGTGACTGTTCAACCCTGGTCCTATCACTTTCCAGATGGATGTACTGGTTGTGTCTATGCTCACAACAAAGCACATGCCATTCTTACCATTCTTGAATTAAACCCCGATCAAAATCCACTCACCCTCTCGCTGTTCCTGGAACCCGAATGGACTTCGAATCCGCTCTGCGACTCACAAGCCGTCAGCACCTCCCAAACCCGGAGGAATTGGCGAGTCACCTCGTCGATGTACTGACATGGAGGCAGCTTCGCATTCTTGCCAAGCGTAACTCCATCCACCAGTATAGCTATCTCAACAAAAAGGGACTAGCACTCGTGCTTGCCTATCAAGCATTCAACAAAGCAGCAAGACATCCAGAGATTAATGGCCTATCAACTACCAGACCCGGCTGATTATGAAGATAAGATCCACACCTTGATGCACCTTGGTCTTGATCAACTCATCCACATTGGGTCATTGATGGAGGCACATGCTGACATCCTTGCTACTCATGAGGTTGATGAAGAGGGTAACTTTGAACCACTGCCTGATGTTCATCCAGAGGAACTATTAAAAGCACAGGTTAGTTTGGATGGAGCAGAGCAGGAAGCAGAGGCAACCCAAGAGTTGGTCAAGACTCTTTCACGTATTCTTATTGTTCGTAAAGCTCGTCAATTAATTAAGCAGACCTGATGGCAACACAGAAACAACTCGCCCGACAGTTTCAGCGAGAAATGGATGCCAGGTCTGAGGCAGTCACCAGGCTTCGAGAGAGGACCAGGATTGCTGAGGACAGAGCATATGCCAGCTCGACTGTGTATGGATCGGCCTTTATCAACAGCGGACTGGAGGCAATCATTGAGGAGATTTCCTCAAAGCTTCAACGTATCACCCAAGGATGGGTCAGCGATAAAGCAGCGGCGGTTCTTCCCATCAAGGAGACGGACCCTGCTGTTCTTGCGTTGATCACAGCCAAGGGGGCTCTTGACATTCTCGGCAAAAACACCATTGAAAAGACGACATATGCTGCAATGGCAAATCACATCGGCAGGCTGGTCTATGATCAGATCATGTTGGATGGGTTTTCTGCCAAGCATCCAGAGCTATTTCAGAAGGCCAAGCTGGGTCTTCATGATCACAAAGGCTACCTCTACAAGGTTCAGAAGTATCGGGCCATGATGAGGAGGCATAGCGTTCATCGAGACTCCTGGTCGCCTGCGGTCAAGGTTCTTGTTGGTGGATGGCTCATCGATCGGTTGGCCAGGGCTACCGGATGGATCGCCACCAGGACGGTCACCAAGGGGCATAACAAGAGCACGACCCTCATCACCTACTCTTTAGAGTTTTTAGAGGCCAAGGAGGCGCTTCTAGCGCAGGCTGAGGCGTTTGCTGGATGTATGTGGCCCATGCTGTGCGAACCCAACGACTGGACCGACACCAACAATGGTGGGTACTTGACCAATGAGTTGAGGCGTCTGACACGGTTGGTGCGAACCCACACGCCGAGAAGGTGCCCCCTATTACGGGATAGCCGGGCACTAGCCATGCTTAACCGACTCCAGAAGGTCCCTTACCGGATCAACAGAGACATCTTGGATGTCGCCAACTTCTGTATGGAACGCCGCATCACTGTGGGGAAGTTCCGAGCAGAGGAGCCTACTCCTCCACCGCCAAAGCCAGATCCTTGGGAGACGGCCTCAGAAGAGGACCAGCGTGCTTATCGGCAGGCTAGAACTCAGATCGAGGACAACAACTCAGCTCTGGCACAGAAGAACTACAGGACCACCGAGGCCTTGTATGTGGCAAACAAGTATGTCGATGAAACCTTCTGGGTGCCGTGGTCGTTTGACTTTCGGGGGAGGCTCTATCCAATTCCCACAAGCCTCAGCCCGCAAGGCACCGACTTCGACAAGAGCCTGATCTACTTTCAGGAAGAAGGACCGGTCGATGACTGGTGGTTAGCCTTTCAGGTGGCTACTACCTATGGTCTTGACAAGGCTCCAATGAATGAAAGACTAGATTGGGTCAGTCTTAACAATGACTTGATCTCTCGGATTGCTACCGATCCATGCTCGACAATTGCTGAGTGGTCAAAGGCTGAGGAACCCTGGTGTTTCTTGGCTGCTGCCATTGAGTTCCATAAGTGTGTCATCACCAAAGAGAAGTCCACCTCTGGTCTTCCTGTGTCGGTTGATGCTACCTGCTCTGGTCTCCAGCACTTGTCAGCCCTAGCCTTGGATCGAACGGCTGCTGAGATGGTCAATGTTGTTCCAACCGAAAAGCCGTCTGATGGTTATGCCATTGTCGCTCAGGTTGCCAAGGAACAACTGCCTGAACACCTCCACCCACTCGTCACTCGCAAGGTCACCAAGAGAACGGTCATGACCACGCCTTATGGCGTAACGGAAAACAGTGCTCGTGACTACATTCGTCAGGAGTTAAAGGGGGTAGAGCTGGAACAAGGAGAGCTTCAGGCCATTGTCAAGGCGATCTATCGATACGCTGTCAGAAAGGTCTTCTCTGGTCCCTGTCGATCCATGGAGTTTATCCAGAAGGTCGCAGGACAAAAGATCAAAGAAGGCCACACTGAGATTGAATGGATCACACCTTCAGGATTCCATGTGATTCAAGAGTATCGAAGAAAGGAACAGGAACGGATCAACACTAAGCTTCTTGGTCAACGAGTTCGGACTCACCTTCTCAAACCTTGGGAACAGAGGACGATCGACATGAGCAAAGCTAAGACCGCTGCTAGTCCTAATCTCATTCACAGTCTAGATGCTGCTCTTCTTCACCTCGCCTTTGTCGATTGGGAGAAGCCCTTTACTGTCATCCATGATTGTGTCCTTGGTCGATCCTGTGACATGGATCAGATGGCTAAGGAGATTCGTGACAGGTTCGTCGAGATCTATTCACAGCCAGTGCTCCAGCAATGGGCAGAACAGCTTGGAGTGGACTTCGATGAGTCTGTCATGATTAATACCCTGGACATCAATGACGTTCAGGATTCCGCATACTTCTTTTGCTAATGTCTGAACCGCTTCCACCCCAGGCCTACATTGATGAGGTAATTGAACGTACTGACTTCAAACGGTCAGTTGTCGAGTTCCTCTGGGATGAGCACCAAGAGTACGAAGGCGACAGTGACTTCTTTGAGTATGTCGCTGAGATGCTGGGCAATGCGTCCTTCATCATCGCCGCTGCCAAGGGCTTCAGCATCAATGGATGTCTGGCTGCCTATGAGCATGGCTGCAATACTGTTCTTGGTGAGGGTATTACCCTTGATGATCTTGAATCCATCATTGATGAGATCGAGCTAGAGGGTCTTCCCAATAACGAAGACGACTCCGAAGACTGATTCACCACCACACCACCACACATATGACTGACGGACGTTTCATTATCACCACCACCCTTGAGGGCTACATCAACGCTCTTAAGCCCAGCGGTAAGTTCAACAACTGTACCATTGGCTTTAAGATTCCCGAGGATGTCCTTCCTGAGTTCGACGCCACCTACGAAAAGGCGCTTGAATGGGGCAAGAACAAGCTTGCTGGTAAGCGATTCACGGCTGAGCTTCCCAAATGGGATGACGAAGGCTTGGTGAAGGTGTCTTATGGCGGCGACTCTTCCTCGCCCATGTTTCCCTGGGTCGATACCGATGGCGTGCCCCTGGACCTGGATACCCAGGTTTGGAAAGGCACTGTTGTCAAACTGATTGTTGATCTCAAACCCTACGTCTATGCCAGCAAGATCGGCTGCTCGTTCAAAGTCCGTGGCGCCCAGGTTATTAAACTGGCTAGTTCTGGAGGGACAGATAGCGGTGGCCTGGACGAAAGTCAGGTGGCCAATCTATTTGGAAAGGTTGATGGCTTTAAGGTTGGCAGTCCCAGCTTCGAGCCTTCTGAAGATCCTGGCGATGGACCTGCTGGATACGGTGACGACGAGATTCCGTTCTGATGAAACGTTACCGGTCCCGACTCGAAGAGAGGTTGGCCCGGTGGCTTGAACTAAACGGACACAAGTTTGAGTATGAGACCCTGCGTCTCGCTTACACCATCCAGGCCACATACACGCCTGACTTTGTTCTACCGAATGGAGTCGTGTTGGAAGCCAAGGGTTACTTCAAACCAGAAGATCGAAGGAAGATGCTTGCCGTCAAACAGCAGTATCCTGATCTCGACATTCGACTTGTCTTCCAACAACCCTATAACACGCTCACAAAGACCAGCAAGACCACCTACGCTAAGTGGGCGGAGAAGCATGGGTTTTTGTGGGCAGCCGCCCATGACATTCCACCAGAATGGTTCGAGTAGACGAATCTGAGTTCGTTGCTCATGGTCCGTGTCCTAGCTGCGGGTCAAGCGATGCCAACTCCATCTATTCCGATGGACACGAGCATTGCTTTTCCTGCGGCAGGCACACCACGGCTTCGGATCAGCCCCACATTCACAAGCCGCAATCGCACCGCATGGACTTCACTGGTGACATTGTTCCGCTTCGAGCACGTAACCTTCACGAGGAAACGTGTAAAAAGTTCAATGTCCGTTACGACCATGAATCACAGACCCTCCGCTTTCCGTACTATTCGCAGGCTGGTCAGCTCGTTGCTTACAAAAGCAGGGACACTGACAAGGACTTTCGATGGACAGGAAAGAATGAAGACCATACCCTCTTTGGTCAACAGCTTTGGGGTCAGGGTAAGTCCCTTGTAATTACAGAAGGCGAACTCGACTGCCTCAGCGTCTATCAGGTCCGTCAGAACTGGCCTGTATGTTCGCTGCCCAATGGTGCCCAGGGGGCCAAGAAAGCCCTCCAGCATCAGCTCAAATGGGTGATGGGCTTCGATGAGATCATTCTGCTCTTTGACAATGACGATGCCGGTCAGCAGGCAGCACAAGACTGTGCTAGTCTCTTCCCGCACGACAAACTCTTCATTGCGTCTACGTCCCCGTACAAGGATGCCAACGAAGCCCTCATTGCCAAAGACTATGACTCTATCCGACAAGCCCTCTGGAACAAGAAGCAGTACGCGCCAAAGACCGTTATCGATGGTCGTGAACTTTTCGATCTGGCCACTCGTCCCCTTCATGGTAGAGACGCTGACTGGCCTTTCTCTGCTCTCGACACCATCACCGGAGGACTTCGCAGAGGCGAACTTGTCACCGTTACCGCCGGTTCCGGAGTTGGCAAATCCACATTTTGTGGAGAAGTAGCTCAGAAGCTGGTTGACCAATCCCAAAGTGTGGGCTACATTGCGCTTGAAGAGAGTCTTCAACGGACTGCTCTTCGCCTGATGTCGGTCAAGGCCAATCGGCCTCTTCATTTAAACAACGAACTTCCTGTTGATGATCTCAAGACTGCGTTCGATGCCTCGCTGGGCACTGGCAGGGTATACCTGCGAGATGGTTTTGGTTCTGTGGACCCTGATGCAATTCTTTCCGATTGCCGCTTTATGGCACTCGCCAAGGAAGTCGGTTGGATCATCTTGGACCACTTGTCCATCCTCATGTCTGGTAATGACAGCCACGACGAACGTAAGCTGATCGACATCACCATGACTAAGCTGCGGTCATTTGTGGAGGAGACTGGTATAGGTATGATCCTTATCAGCCACCTCAAACGACCCAGCAATGACAAAGGACACGAAGACGGCGCACAGGTCAGCCTTGGTCATCTTCGAGGCAGCCACAGCATCGTTCAACTGTCAGATATGGTGATTGCTCTAGAGCGTAACCTCTCTGCTGGGCAGAACACTGCCAACATTCGTGTCCTCAAGAATCGCTTCAATGGTAAGACGGGTCCAGCAGGATCCATCGTGTTCAATGCCGAAACAGGTCGCATGACAGAAGATCTTACAGAAGCATTCAAATCCACCACCACGACCGCTGACGATGACGACCTCCCCTTCTGATCATGATCCGACCGAACAATGCGTTGTTTGTGGCAGTACAGAGTTCTTTCTGAGTTTGGAGCATCCACCTGGCTACTTCTGCGAAGAGTGCGGTGCGCCAGATGCTGCTACCCAGGAACGCCTTGATGTTGAAGAGCCGGGGCTATGGTCATGAGGCTGCTATTCGACATTGAGACGAATGGTTTGCCTCGCCAAGGCCTGAACTGTATCCATTGTATTGTTGTTAAGGACCTCGATGCTAATCAAGTTTATCGTTTTAATGATACTGGATCTGCTCATTCAGTAACCAATGGTGTGACGTTGTTACAAGAGGCTGATGTTCTCATTGGACACAACATTATTGGATTTGATATTCCGGTTATCACCGACCTCTACCCATTCTTTGAACCCAAGGCCACCATTTACGACACGTTGATTCTGAGCAGGATGTTCTACCCGGACATGCTTCAAAGAGACTTTCGTAAGAAACCGATCGGAATGCCAAGCAAGCTGTTCGGTAGGCATTCTTTGGAATCTTGGGGTTATCGACTTGGCGATTACAAAGGTGAGTTTTCCAAGAACACAGACTGGGCTAACTGGTCTCAGGAAATGGAAGACTATTGTGAGCAAGATGTCCACGTCGTTGGTACGTTGTTCGAACTGTTTGAAAAGAAGCAGTTCCAGAACTACAGCGATGCGGTCAAGCTTGAGCACGATTTGGCTACCATTATGGCCAAGCAAGAATGGTCTGGATGGCCGTTTGATGTAAAAAAAGCGCAGCAACTAGAATCCGTTCTCAGAACAGAAATGGATCAGTTGGCTGATAAGATGCGTGCCACCTTCCCGTATGTGGATGGTGGGCAGATGACCCCCAAGCGTCCCAACGCAACACGGGGGTACATCAAGGATGCGCCATTCACCAAACTCAAGGAGTTCAATCCCACAAGCCGCGACCACATTGGCTGGGCCTTCATGACCTGGCGTAATTGGAAACCGGAGCTATTCACCGACACCGGACGCCCTAAAATCGATGAAGGAATCTTGCAAGGAATCGGCACAATGGAGGCCGATACGTTTGGACGGATTTTGGAACTACAAAAAGCTCTTGGTCAACTCAGTGACGGAGCCAATGCGTGGCTTAAGATGGTTACCAAAGCTGGTCGTATTCATCATACGTGCCAACTTGCCACGAACACAGGCCGTAACGCCCACAGCCGTCCTAACCTGGGTCAGACTTCCTCTGATCCTCGTTGCCGCGCTTTGTTTGGCCCTGGCGAAGGTATGCGTCAGGTTGGTGCTGATGCTTCTGGACTTGAGCTGCGTATGCTTGGCCACTATCTTGCTTATTATGATGGGGGCTCCTTCGCAGATGTTGTTGTCAACGGAGACATTCATCAACAGAATGCTGACCGTGTTGGCTGTTCCAGAAAAGATGTCAAGACATTGACCTATGCGTTTATCTACGGCGCATCTGATCGGAAGATCGGAGTATCTCTGGATAAGTCCCTCGACGACAAGAAGGCTGTTGCTCTTGGCAAAGATATCCGCAAGAAGTTTCTTGAAGCCATTCCTGGTCTTGATCAACTTCTCAAGGCAGTCAACAAACGAGCAGAGTCTGATGTCATCAAGGCACTAGACGGCAGACCAATTCGTCTTCAAGGCAAGAAACACGCTGCCCTCAACTATCTCCTTCAATCCGCAGGGGCTATTGTTTGTAAGCGATGGAACGTCATTGCTTACGACTCCTTTCAAAAACTTGGATACAAGTGGGACATTGATTACCAATGGCTTGGCTGGATCCATGACGAAATACAGCTCGCTGTCCAACCGCACCTTGTCAATGACGCCAAATTCCAACTCGAATGGGCAATCGTCCAAGCAGGAGAGTACTACAACCTCAAGGTCCCCCTCGCCTCAGAAGCGAAGGAGGGAAGCTCCTGGGCTGAATGCCACTGATACCCACCTTCGTATTGATGCTGACTTCTTTGCCTATCGGGCATGTCAGGTCAATGAGGTGGAACTGGAGTGGGGTGACGACCTGATCACCATTGCTTCCAACTTTAAGGAAGTGATTCGAGCCTTTTCCAGTGAGATTAATTCTCTCAAGAAACGGTTTGATACTGAGTACGTCACCCTGTACTTCTCAGACAGCAAGAATTTCCGTAAGGTTGTTGACCCTGACTACAAGGGCAAACGCACCAAGCGAAAGCCAGTGGGCTACAAACGCCTGCTGGACTGGTGTAAAACTGAATACACAACCGTTCGCTATGCCAATGTGGAAGCGGACGACGCCCTGGGAATGGAATGTCACCTGGACCCTAGTAACTTTGTGCTAGTAAGTCCAGACAAGGACATGAAGCAAATCTCCTGCCGCCTCTTTAATGGTGAGGAGGAGTTCAACGTAACCCCAGAGGAGGCCGATTACTGGTTCTGGACACAATGCTTGACAGGTGACCCAGTGGACGGCTATAAAGGAGTTCCAGGCATCGGCGCAGTCGGAGCCCGAAAGATCCTTGACAAGGCAGAGAATCCGTGGGAAGCTATCGTGGCAGCCTACGAAAAAGCTGACTTGACCGAGGAAGACGCCATCCGCAACGCTCGTCTGGCACGAATCCTTCGTCCCGGAGAGTACAACTCAACTACCAAAGAACCAATCCTATGGACACCCAGCCAGTCCTTATCGGCTTCTACATAGGCATCACTGCTACAATCCTCTACGTTCTGGATCGAAACCTTTTCCATTATGTGGACCTACAGGTACAAAATCTCCGAGTTACCATCGCACTACAAATCCATCAAAGACTTCTTGGAGTCCGATTGTGGCTTGACCGAAAGTCCTTCACCCATAAAGGACCCGTGGGAAAATTCTGGGGATGGTACACACTCTGGAAAATCAGACACAACCCCGTCTACAAAGAGCTCTTCGAAAACCGTGACCAAGTATGATCCTACCCACTACAAGCGTGGTCGTATCGAGGTTTGGGATTTTATTGTGGATCAGCAGCTGGACTATCTGGCTGGCAATTGTGTTAAGTACATTTGTCGTGCTGGCCATAAAAATCACGAATCAGAATTAGACGACTGGCTTAAGGTGAAGGCCTACGTTGACCGCAAGATCCAACAGCTTTCTCAATGATGTCACCAACGCTGCTCCAACAAGCCATCACCTTCCGCGAGGCGATGGAACAACCCATCGGCACCACCGACGAAAACGTACACGAGCTTCAGTTCTGTTTAATTGAAGAAGAGTTTTCAGAATTACGAGAGGAATATGAAATTGAACTTGAGGAAGGTACAAAAGAGAACCAACTCAAGGAACTAGCAGACCTCGTGTTCGTGTGTTATCAATATGCCGCAGCTCGTGGCTGGGACCTGGACACGGCAATGCGTCGTATCTTTGAATCCAACATGAGCAAACTGGTGGACGGGAAACCTCTCCGTCGAGCCGATGGTAAAGTACTTAAAGGACCCAACTATCAACCACCAATTCTTGACGACTTAGTATGACTGCCTTTGCTGACCTCGGGGACACCCCCAACATGATCGCCCGGACCGGTCGAGTACAGAACTGGATCGACAACCCGGAGTCCCGCCTGCCCGTCAGCTGTACCGTGTTTGTCGTGGAAGACAGCATGGAAGGCCCCGAAGGCATTGAGGCTTCGTGGAGGTTTGTCAGCCATGCCCTCCGTAATGGAGCTGGTGTTGCTGTCCACCTCTCGAAGCTGCGTGCCAAGGGCCACGAAAATGGCAAGGGGCTTACCGCTTCCGGCCCAGTCTCATTCGCCCGTATTTATTCTGCTCTCAATGAAACACTCAGACGAGGTGGAGTCTATAAAAACGGGGCTGTGGTGTGCCATCTTGATTATACTCATCCCGACATTCTTGAGTTCATTACAGCTTCTCGCGCAGATCTTGCGTGGGTAAAGCGATGTGTCAATGTCGATGGGGACTTTCTTGATAAGGCATCACCAGAACTCATTGATGCGCTGCTCATTGGCATCAAGAAGGGGGACATCTGGCTGAACAAAATCCGCCACGATGTCAAGGGAAATCGTATTTATGGAAATGTCTGCCTCGAAGTTTATCTACCTAGTCGTGGCACTTGTCTTCTTCAGCACATCAATCTTGGTGCTTGCTCACTCAGCGATCTGACCCCAGCCTTCAGTGAAGGTATGTCCAGTCTAGTTGCTCTTCATGCAAAGACAGGTGTTGGTGACACTGGTGAGTATCTGCCTCCGGAAACGGATCGTCAGGTGGGTCTTGGTATCCTTGGCCTGGCTAACTTCTTGGCTCAAAACAAAGTCACTTACAAAGAGTTTGGCCTAGCCCTCGATGCTTACTTCAACCACCAACCAGACTACTCACCCGCCTACATACTTGTATCGGAGCTTGCGAAATCCATCGAAATCGCAGCCCAGATTGCAAGGGTTAACAAAATGGATAGGGCGTTTGCTATTGCCCCTACCGCTTCTTGTAGTTACAATAATGTTGACCTCCGGGGCTACACTACCGCTCCAGAGCTGGCTCCTCCTATCAGTCGCCACGTCGATCGTGATTCTGGAACATTTGGCGTTGACTCGTATGAGTACCCGCCGGACATCGAGATCGCGGCTGAGGTAGGCTGGGAAGATTACAAACGTGTGGCCGATGGCATTGTCCGTCTGTTCCAACACACCCTGCTTTTCCACGGCTACTCCTTCAATAGTTGGAGTGATGTGGTTGTTTATAACCGTGAGTTCTTGAGGCAGTGGCTTTATTCGCCTCAGACGAGTCTTTACTACTCGCTCCAAGTTATGCCTGACACCCAGGCCAAAGACGATGCACTAGCAGCTCTGGATGAAGACTATCGTGATCTCTTCAACTTTGAGGAGGACACAGATCCTGACTGCGGCTGTCCACTACCGAAACCAGATACCAATGAACCTTGTATTCCTTGCGGAGAATGAACGCCACCCTGTCCCCCTACGATCAAGTCATCAGCCGCAAACGCAAGTGGACCCCTGTAGCCGTACAGAAAGGAAAGCTTGCTGATGGAGCAGAAGAGTCCATCTACCGTGCCCTCGGTCTACGTCACCTCGAACTTCCAGTCCGTGAGTTCCTTCAGCAAGGCCTCGATAAGGAGCTTCCTAATACTCCTGGTGTACGCGACGCTCTGCTGTCTAATCAACTGGACGAGGAACGCCACGACCAGGCTCTCAACTACGTTGTTGATGCTCACGGTTCCGATGCTAAAGCTGAAGCTGAAGCCAAGCACATTCTCAAAGCCTGGCTATCTGCTCCAGAGCATCCAATCCTTAAGGCCGCAATCCTCGAACGCAGTGTCTTCTTCGTCATCCTTCCCTTCTTCCGTTTCAACGGAGACATCGGCATCAGAACCACAGCAGCCGACATCAGTCGAGACGAACAAACCCACGTCGCCATCCACTCGATGGTCTGCTCCGAGCTTGGCCTCAAGTCCACACCGAGCCTCAATCGACTACGCAGAGCGACTGTGGGATGGGTAGTAGATGGGCTAGGATCCTCCAGCAATAAGTATCTGGACAAAGACTTCTGGCTCAATCAATCCGACTCCCTCTATGAACGAGGGAAAGCCCCTGGCTTGAAGGATACCCAACGAGCTAGGATGCCCGCCTTCTTTGAGGCGGCAAACACCGATCTTCCACAGTATGGCTAGTCCATTCCTAGATGACGAGGAAATCCCCCTGACCCGTGTGGTTGGGGGGAATGTTTCTTTGTCTAAACTAATTGAAGAACTTGAGGAAATGTATCCGGACATTTATCCGGATTATACTATTTCCGAACGGCAAATGGCCTTCCATGCGGGGGCTATTGCTGTAATCCGTTATCTCAAAGGAAAGATTTAATCATGTGCCTCGCGCCTCAAATGCCAGCCCCTCCGGCTGCCCCGCCCCCGCCTCCCGGTCCTCCGATTCCTGTGGTTCCCTCCGAACCTACTACGGTTCGAACTGCTGTGTCTACACGTCAACAGGCCAAACGTGCCCGTAAAGGCCCTTCGAGTTTGATGATTCCTCTTAGCACTGGTGGTGCCAGTACTCCTACTCCCAACCTTTCTATTGGTAAGTAATTGTGGAAAATCAATCTGCCGCGAGTCGGTACGCAAGGTTGGCAAGCGACAGAACGATCTTTCTCGACACTGCCAGGGACTGTGCAGCCCTTAGTATTCCCTACCTCCTTACCCCTACTGGAGTAGTGAATGGTCAGAAACTGCCCACCCCTTGGCAATCAATGGGTGCCAAAGGCGTAAACGTCATGGCCTCGAAGCTTATGTTGAGTCTATTCCCTGTGAATACGACTTTCTTTAAGCTTCAGATTAATGATGGTAAGCTCAGCTTGGATCCAGATCTAAGTGCTGCCGTAAAATCGGAGATTGACCTTTCTCTATCCAAGATGGAGAGAGTTGTCATGCAAAACATTGCCGAATCACAGGATCGAGTTATCCTACATCAGGCAATGAAGCACTTGATCGTAACGGGCAATGCCCTGATTTACATGGGTTCAAGTGGTGTTAAACTTTATCCTCTTGACCGATATGTGGTCGTCCGTGATGGAGAGGGTAATCCCACCGAGATCGTTACTGTTGAATCGATTAATCGTCAATTCCTTCCAGAACAATTCCGCAAAGTTCCTGAAAAGAACATCAATAGTGCCGGAGATGATGGTGCTTATCCTAGTACGGATGTGATGGTTGGTGAAGACGAAGTTGCTGTTTATACTTGGGCAAAACTTAAGGATGGGCAGTGGAGATGGAGGCAAGAGGTTGATGGAGAGATTGTACCGGATTCGTTCGGTAAGGCTCCAAAGACTAATACTCCATGGCTTCCACTCCGCTTCAATGTTGTTGATGGTGAAGACTATGGCCGTGGACGCATTGAAGAATATCTTGGAGATCTTAAGTCACTTGAAGGACTTATGCAAGCAATGGTGGAAGGTTCCGCTGCTGCTGCTAAGGTGGTCTTTTTGGTATCTCCTTCTGCTACCGTTAAGCCTTCTACTCTGGCAAAGGCCGGAAATGGGGCAATCATTCAAGGACGTGCTGAAGATGTTACTGCTGTTCAGGTTCAAAAGCAGGCAGACTTCGCCAGCGCCTACCAAATGGTTACATCGCTCACTCAAAGACTTTCAGAAGCCTTCCTAGTACTGACTGTCCGTCAAAGCGAAAGGACTACTGCTGAAGAAATTCGCGCTACTCAGCAGGAATTGAATGAGCAACTTGGCGGAATTTATGGTAATCTGACAACCGAACTGGTTCGTCCTTATCTTCAAAGGAAACTCTTCATACTTCAACGTGCGAAGGAACTTCCCAACCTGCCTAAGGGTATTGTCTTCCCAACAATCATTGCTGGTCTGGAAGGCATTGGCCGTGGTCAAGACAGGGAATCACTCATGATGTTCCTTCAAACCATTTCACAGGCGTTGGGGCCTGAAGCTATGATCAAGTATATTAATCCAGAAGAGGCCGTTAAACGATTGGCGGCAGCTCAAGGTATTGATACCCTTAAACTGATTAAGACCGCTGATCAACGAGATAAGGAAATGAAGCAGATGCAAATGCAAGGCATGGCCCAGAATCTTATCGGACAGGCAGGGCAACTTTCCAAAGCTCCTATGGCTGATCCAGAAAAGAATCCTGGCATTACTGACGCTGTTCAGAACATGGTCAATGCAACCGCACAGGCTACCACACCTCCT
>Ga0169931_10008874_pt1 | contig 14593 bp, 12 predicted proteins | sample Kivu_15m_20L_FD_129675 | JGI IMG/M metagenome (GOLD analysis project Ga0169931, IMG submission 129675) | Freshwater microbial communities from Lake Kivu, Western Province, Rwanda to study Microbial Dark Matter (Phase II) - Kivu_15m_20L... | ecosystem: Environmental > Aquatic > Freshwater > Lake...
GAGCTGCGCAGGTACAGCCAGTGCAGCAGCCACACGCCGATCGCGACAACGATCGCGACGACGATCAGACCCAGGATGAAGCTGCCGAATTCAGCGCCGGTCATGGTGCTCTCCTCTTGCTTGACTTGCGCCCGTCCGCGCGATCGGGCGCGGGCTCACGGCGGATGCGGGTGAAGGCCCGGGTGGTCTCGGTCAGCGCCACCTCGGTGGGCAGCCGCTCCATCGAGCTGGCGCCGTAGAAGCCGTCGCAGCCAGGGCACTGCGACAGGATGAAGCGCGCGTCCTCGGGCGTGGCGATGGGCCCGCCGTGGCACAGCACCAGCACGTCGCGGCGCAACTTGCGCGCCGCCGCCGTCCAGCGGTTGATGGACTCGACGCAATCCTCGAGTTTCAGCGCCGTCTCCGCCCCGATGGCCCCACCGGTGGTCAGCCCCATGTGGCACACCACGATGTCGGCGCCGGCCTTCGTCATGGCACGCGCCTCGTCCTCGTTGAAGACATAGGGCGTGGTCAGCATGTCAGCCTGGTGCGCACGGCCGATGAAGTCCACTTCCAGGCCATAGCCCATGCCCGTTTCCTCCAGGTTGGCCCGGAAGGTGCCGTCGATCAGGCCCACCGTGGGGAAGTTCTGCACGCCCGAGAAGCCCAGGTCGATCAGCCGGCGCAGGAACAGATCCGGGATCATGAAGGGGTCGGTGCCGTTCACCCCCGCCAGCACGGGCGTGTGGCGCACCACCGGCAGCACCTCGCGTGCCATGTCGCACACGATCTCGTTGGCGTTGCCGTAGGCCAGCAACCCGGCCAGCGAGCCGCGCCCGGCCATCCGGTAGCGGCCGGAGTTGTAGATGACGATCAGGTCGATGCCACCCGCCTCCTCGCACTTGGCCGACAGCCCCGTGCCGGCGCCGCCGCCGATGATGGGCTCGCCGCGGCGGACCTTGGCGCGCAGGCGTTTGAGAATCTCGGATCGGGCAATGCGTGGCATGGGAACGACTCGCGGGTGGAAGCCCCTCAGGCGCGGCGCGCCTGGCGGGCGGTCGAAGGCTGGGCGTGCACCTCACCCCAGGCGTCCACCAGCGCCTGCGCGAAGGCCTCGTCATTGATGTGGTGGGGCAGACGCAGCACGCGCCGCTGCGGGCCGGTGACCAGCCCCGCCACGAGGGTGTCGATCAGCACCTGGTCGGCCTGGGGATCGTGGAAGGGCTGACCAGGGCGGTCGATCGCCGACAGCCCGCCCTCGGGGATGAGCAGCCGCACGGGACCCTGCATGGCGTTGAGCTTGGCGACCATGAACTCACCGATGGCGCGGCACTCGTCGGCGGTCGTGCGCATCAGCGTCACGTTGGGGTTGTGGCGATACAGGCGCCGGCCCTTGAAGCGCTCGGGCACGGTGTCCCAGGCGCCGAAATTGACCATGTCCAGCGCGCCGAGTGAACCGACCCAGGGCAGGGCGTGGCGGGCGAAGACGTCTAGCCGCGTCGGACCGGCCGACAGCGTGCCGCCGACCACCTCGTCGGCGATCTCCGTGGTGGATACGTCGATCACGCCCTCGAGCAGCCCCGAGTCCGCCAACTTCTCCATCGACTGCCCGCCCACGCCGGTGGCGTGGAAGACCAGGCAGTCGTAGGTGTCGCCCAGCAGCTTGGTCACCTGCTGCACACAAGGCGTGGTCACGCCGAACATCGTCAGGCCCAGGGCCGGCCGTGTGGCGGCCGACGGGGTGACCGGATGCGCGATCATCCCCGCCAGCGCGTGCGCGGCGTTGCCCAGCACGCGCTCGCTGATGCGGTTGATGCCCTGCACGTCGGTGACCGCATGCATCATGCAGATGTCGCTCGGCCCGACGTAGGGTCGGGTGTCGCCGCTGGCCATGGTGGAGACCATGACCTTGGGCACGCCCACGGGCAAAGCCCGCATGGCGGCGGTGGCCAGCGTGGTGCCGCCCGAGCCGCCGGCCGAGATCAGCCCGCCCAGATCGGTGCGGGTCAGGATGTAGTGCTCGAAGGCCAGCGTCATGGCCGCCACCGCGCTGCCACGGTCGCCGCTGAACACCGCGGCCTCGCCGCCGGGGTGATGGCGCGCCACCTCGCGAGCCGACACGCTCGCCGCCGAAGACCGGCCGGAGGTGGAAAGATCCACCGTCACCACGCGCAGGCCGATCTTCTCCAGGCACAGGCGCAGGTGGTTCAGCTCGCGGCCCTTGGTATCGAAGGTGCCGGCCACGTAGGCCGCGCGCCCCGTGGTCTGGGCCACCGGCAGCTCGATCACGGAGGCACGCTGGCGCGGCAGGACGGGCGCCGGCGCACGCTCCACTGCCGGCGTCGGGCCAGTGGCCGCCGGGGACGACGCGACCATCACGCCGTCCCCGGGCGCGGGTGCGGCCACGGCCGGCACGCCGGCACCGGCCAGGGTGGCCGACGAGGCGCTCCAGCGGTTGAAGCCTGCGCCGGCACGCGGCGCGATCAGGTCCATGCCCGTGCCCCCGCCACCGTGGGCACGGCGCACGGTCAGCACCTCCACCGCAGCGCCCTGGGGCGCGGACGCTTGCGGTTGCGGCATGGCATCGTCGGCCTCGTCGTCGGTCGCCGAGCGCACCCCCAGCAGCCGCTCCTGCAGGGGCCGGTCCGCCGCCAGCTGCGACGCCGGCATCTCATGCAGGATGCGGCCGTTGACCATGACGCCGATGCGGTCGGCGACGTCGATGGCCACGCCAAGGTTCTGCTCGATGAGGAGCACGGCGATGGCCCCGTCGCTCGCCAGCTCGCGCAGCGCCTTGGCCACCTGCTCCACGATCACCGGTGCCAGGCCCTCGGTGGGCTCGTCCATGACGAGCAGGCGCGGCTCCAGCAGCAGCGCCCGCCCGATGGCCAGCATCTGCTGCTCGCCACCGGAAAGCTGCGAGCCGCCGTTGCCCTTGCGTTCGGCCAGTCGCGGAAACAGGGCGTAGACGCGCTCGACCTCGCGCCGATGGCGGGCCACCAGCCGCAGGGTCTCGTCCACCGTCAGCGAGGGCCACACCCGTCGGCCCTGGGGCACGTAGGCGATGCCGCGACGGGTGATCTCGTGCGGTGGCAGGCCGAGGATCTCGCGACCGTCGAGGCGGATGCTGCCGCGGCCGGCCACCAGGCCGGTGATGGCGTTGCACAGGGTCGTCTTGCCCATGCCGTTGCGGCCCACGATGCCGAGCACGCCTGCGTCCAGCGACAGGCTCACGCCCTGCAGCGCGTGGGCCCGGCCATAGTGGACATCCAGCCCCCGGACCGCCAGCAGCGGCTCCGGGCCGTGTCGCCCCGCGCGGCCGACCTCGCCGCGGGAAGGCGCGCCGGCGTCGTCACCGCGCCGCGGCACGCGGCCCCTGGGCGGCGCCGGAGCGCGTCGGAACCCGATCATCCGTGCCGCCCCCCCATGTAGAGCGCCTGCACCTGCGGATCGGCCTCGATCTGCGCGGGCGTGCCGTGGCGCAGCACGCGCCCGTTGTGCATCACGGTGACGCGCTCGGACACCTTGAGCGCGATGTCCAGGTCGTGCTCGATCAGCACGAAACTCATGTGGGCGGGCAGCGAAGTCAGCAGCGCCACCAGTTCGCGCCGCTCGGCCGGCGACAGGCCGGCCGCGGGCTCGTCGAACAGGATCAGCCTCGGGGCGCCGGCCAGCGCCATGCCGATCTCCAGCTGACGCTGCTGCCCGTGGGCCAGGTTGGCCACCGGTTCCTCGGCGATGTGGGCCAGACGGACCCGATGCAGCAGGTCCTCGGCGGCCCGGCGGCTGGGATGGGACGGGCCCGGCCGCCACATGCCGAAACGTCCGCTGGCCACGCCGCGCACCGCCAGGAAGAGGTTGTCCCTCACCGAGAGTTCCCGAAACAGCAGCGAGGACTGGTAGGTCCGCCGCAAGCCCTTGCGGATGCGTTCGTGCGGTGGCAGCGCCGTGATGTCCTCACCGAAGAACTCGATGCGGCCGGCGCTGGGCGGGAAGTCGCCGGTGATGGCGTTGAACAGGGTCGTCTTGCCCGCGCCGTTGGAGCCCAGCACGGCCACCTTCTGACCCGCCGCCACCGACAGGCTGACGTCGTCGACGGCGCGCAGCGCCCCGAAGACGCGCGTCACCCCGTGCAGCGACAGGGCATCCGAGGAGGCCAGGGGCGCGCCGCCATGGCTCGCGGCGGGCACCGGCCCGCCGCGCGCCGACGGCGCGGACACCTTCCAGCTCGAAAGGGAAGCCACCTCAGACCCCGTCCCTGGACACCCGTGACGCGCCTGGCCGCCGTCCGGCCTCAGGGGCAGGCCGGGACGTCACGCGAACCGATCTGGAAGTCCTCCTTCTTCATGCCGAGCAGTTGGTCGACGTTGTCGACCTTGCGCAGCACGCGGGTGGTGAGCTCGCCCTTGGCATCCTTCACCACCTCGGTGACGAAGGTGCTGCCGATGGCCTGTCGGTTCGCGTCCAGCTTCACCGTGCCGGTGGGCATCTTCAGTTCCATCTTGGACAAGGCCTCGCGGTACTTGGCCTGACCGCCCGACAGGTCGCCCTTGACCGCGTCCAGCCCGTCCAGGGCGGCCTTCATGTTGGTGTAGTAGACCAGGGCGAACAGGCTCGGGCTGGGGTAGCCGCCTGCGGAGACCGGGAAGTTCTTCTGGTAGTCGGCGACGAAGGCCTTCCATTCGGCGCCGTCGAAACTGTCGGCGTAGGGGCCGGCCGACATCGTGCCCACCAGCGAGTCGCGCCGCTTGCCGCGGTAGTTCAGCACGTCCTGGCTCACGGTGATGGAGCCACCCATCATGGGCTTGTCGCCGCCCGCGGCCTCGTACTGGTTGAGGAAGTTGACGGCATCGGCGCCACCGAGCACCACCAGCAGGGCGTCCACGTTGTTGGGAATGCGGGCGATCACCGAGGAATAGTCCTTGCCGCCCAGCGGCACCCAGGCCTTGACCGGCACCTTGCCACCGAGCTTGCAGTACTCGGCCATGAAACCCTGGACCTGCGAATAGGGGAAGGCGTAGTCCTCGGCAATGACCATCACCCGCTTGTAGCCCTTGTCGATCGCCGCCTTGCCCAGGCCCACCATCCACTGCGCACCCTCGGTGTTGAAGCGGAAGAAGTTCGGGCTCGGGTTGACCAGGGTGGTGGCCTGCGCACCCGAGCCACCGTTGATGAAGGTCATGTTGGGCTGCGTCTTGGAATAGTCCTTGACGGCGATGCCCTCCCCACCGGACAGCGGCCCCACCACGATGTCCACCTTGTCCTGCTCGACCAACTTGCGCACCGCGTTGACGGCAACGTCGGGGTTGGCGTTGGACGAGGCCTTGACCATCTCGATCTTGCGGCCGGCCACCATGCCGCCGCGCTGCTTGATCGCCAGCTCGGCGCCCCGCATGCCGTCCGCGCCGCCGGCGGCAAAAGGGCCCTCCAGCGTGGCGAGCACGCCGATCTTGATGGGCGCGCCCTGGGCCCAGGCGGCGCCACCGACCGCCATGGCGGCGGCGGCCCCAATCATCGAACGCATCCAGATCCTCTTGGTCAGTCTCACGGTCGTCTCCTTGGTCAATGGTCAATGCCGAGTCGGCGGTGGAATCACGGTCCGGTTCGGGCCGAAGCGCGAGCGAAGCTTCGCCCACAGTCCGAGCAGGCCGTCGGGGGAAAACAGCACGATGGCGAGGAAGACCACGCCGATCACGAGATTGAAGCGCTCTCGGTCGATCACGTCGATCGCGAAGGTCTGCAGCAGCACGAACACGGCCGCGCCGAGGAAGGCGCCGATGGGGTGCCGCATGCCGCCGAGGACGGCGATGACCAGGATGTTGATCTGCCAGCCGGTGTTGACCGAGCCCGGGCTGATCAGTCCGTTGTACCAGACCAGCAGGACGCCCCCGACCGCGGCGATCGCGCCCGCCACCGCGTAGGCCGCCACCCGGTGCGCCACGACGTGGAAGCCGAGTGCGGCCATGCGGCGCGGGTTGTCGCGCACGCCCTGCAGGGCCACGCCGAAGGGCGTGCGCACGAGCCACTTGACGGCCAGGTAGCCCGCCAGCGCCCAGAACAGGCTGAGGAAGTAGAAGGGCCGCGGATCACGCCAGTCGATGCCGAGCAGCTGGGGCGGGTACACCTTCTGGAAGCCCTGGAAGCCGTTGAAGACGGTGTAGTTCTGCAGCACCAGGTAGTAGAAGGCCACCCCGAAGGCCAGCGTGATCATGATGGTGTAGATGCCTTCGGTGCGCACCGACAGCCAGCCGATGACGGTGGCGCAGGCGGTGGCGATCAGCACCGCGAAGGGGACAGCCAGCCACCAGGGCCAGCCCAGGCTGACCTCGGTGCTGCTGACGCCCAGGATGGCCACGGCGTAGCCGGCCATGCCGGCCACGGACATCTGCGCCAGCGACACCATGCCACCGTAGCCGCCCAGGAAGGTCAGTGACAACGCGATCAGGCCCAGCACCAGGGACTGGGCCGCGACCTGGAAGGTCATGAAGGGCGTGGCCACGAAAGGCAGGACCAGCAGCAGCACGCCCACCAGGACATGGTGCGCCCGCAGGTGCTGCCAGCTGCGCCGGAAGCCGGCAGGGGCATCGCCGGCGGCACCGCGCACGTCCGGCTTGCCCTGCGACGTCACCACCACCGCCGCCAGCGGCGGCGCCGCACCGGCCGCGGTCGGCCCGCGCAGCCCGCCGTTCATCGAACGCCGCCACGGCGCCGCGCTCATGGCCGCGTCCCCCTTGCCCTCATGCCGGCCGGCCCAGGATGCCGCGCGGGCGGAAGGCCAGCACGAGAATCAGGATGACGAAGGTGAACACCACGCTGTAGGTCGGCGCGTAGGCCAGACCGTAGGTCTCGGCCAGGCCCAGGATGACGGCGCCAAGCGCCGCACCGACGACGCTGCCCATGCCGCCGACGATCACCACGATCAGCGAGGCCAGCAGCAGGCGGGTGTCCTCGCCCGGCACCATGGACAGTTCCACAGCCCCGATGACGCCGCCCAGCCCGGCCAGCCCGGCACCGAGCATGAAGGTGACGGCGAAGACCAGGTTGACGTTGACGCCGGAGGCGGCCAGCATCTGACGATCGTCCACGCCGGCGCGGATCATGGCGCCCACGGTGGTGCGGGTCAGCAGCCACCACAGGAACACGCCGATGGCCACGCCGAACACCAGCAGGCTGAGGCGGTAGGCCGAGTAGGCCTTGATCAGCGGCAGGTTGCGGATGGGGCCCTGCAGCCACTGCGGCGCCTCCATCTGGTGCACCTGCGCCGTGAAAGCCCACAGCAGCAGGTCGGCGATGACGATGGACAGCCCGATGGTCACCATCGTCTGGCGCAGATCCTCGCCTTGCATGCGGCGCAGGATGAGCACCTGGATCAGCAGCCCGGCGATGGCCGCCGCCAGGAAGCCCGCCGCGATCGCCAGGACCCACCAACCCGTGCGCTCGGCGACGTAGAAGCCCACGTAGCCGCCCAGAAGGTACAGCGAGCCGTGCGCGAGGTTGACGTTGCGCATCAGCCCGAAGACCAGCGTGAAGCCCGAGGCGACGATGAAGTACAGGGACGCCAGCGTCAGCCCGTTGAGCAGGGTGACGAAGTAAAGGCGCGTGTTGTCGACGATCGCCCACAGCGAGAACAGGGCGATCGGGCCGCCGATCAGCAGCCAGGCCCAGGCGCGGGCGTCCCACCTCACGCGGCGCGCTCCCAGGTCCGCGCCTGCGCCACCGGCGGGCGCTTGGCGAACACGCCGTCCTTCATCACCGCCAGGATGCGCTTCGGCTCCCGCAGGATCGAGAGGTTGGCCAGGGGGTCACCGTCCAGCAGCAGCAGGTCGGCCAGGTAACCTTCCTTGACCAGGCCCAGTTCGTGCGGCCGCATCATCACCTGCCCACCGTACAGGGTGCAGGCACGGATGGCCTCCATGGGCGTGAAGCCCAGGTACTTGACGAAGAGTTCCAGGTCGCGCGCGTTCTGCAGGTGGGGATTGAAGGCAAAGCCGTAGTCCCCACCGGGCAGCACGCGCACGCCGCGGCGGTGCATGGCCTTGAGGGACTCGCAGGCGGCTGCCCATTCCTCCTCGTAGCCCATCGCCACCGCCTTGGCGCGATCCACCCCCCAGGGCTCGGCCTCGTTGAGCAGGGCGTAGAGGATGCCGATGCCTGGGGCGACGAAGACTTCGTCGCGCGCCGCCTCCAGCATGTCGAGCGCCTCGGTGTCGGTGAAGCTCGCGTGGTAGATCAGGCGGATGCCGTGGCGCAAGGCCTGCTTCACGCTGGCACAGGAGCGGGCGTGCACGATGATGCGCTTGCCCCGCATACGGACCTCCTCGGCGCAGGCGGCCACCTCGGCGTCGGTCATCCAGGTGGTCTTGGCATCCGCACCCGGCACGAAGTTGTCGCCCGACAGGTTGAGCTTGATCGAGTCGCAGCCGTACTTCAGGAACATGCGCGTGACCTTGCGCAGGTCCTCCGCACCGTTGACCACCACCCCGAAGCTGAACTCCGGAAAAGGCAGGTGCGGCAGCATCTCGTCGCCCAGACCGCCCGGCACGGTGATCTCCTGGCTGGCGGCCAGGTAGCGTGGTCCGGGAATCTGCCCGCTTTCGATGGCGTTGCGTATCACCACGTCCAGGCGCGGCTTGGCACAGGCCGCACCCAGGCAGGACGTGAACCCGGCTTCCAGATAACGGCGTGCCACCTGGGCCGACCACAGCACGTGCTCCTCCAGCGGCATGGTCTGGATGCCCGCCAGCGAGGCGGCGTCGTTCCAGGAGAAGTGCGTGTGGGCCTCGGTCATGCCGGGCATCAGCGTGGCCCCCGCGGCATCCACCACCCGCGCGTCACCGGCCGAGACCCCGCCTGCGCTGCGGCCCACGGCCACGATGCGCTTGCCGCGCACGCGCACGCTGCCGGCGTAGGGCATCTGCCCGGTGCCGTCCAGGATGCGCACGTTGGTGAAGAGGGTTTCGGTGTCGGGCGCTGCCATGGTCATCTCCCGCAGCTGCCTCAGGCCGCCCAGCGCGTGGTGCGCGTTTGACGCACGGGCGGAGCGCGGTGGAACTCGCCGTCCTTCATCACCGCCAGGATGCGCGCCTTGTCCTGCAGCACCGTGATGTCGGCCAACGGGTCGCCGTCGATCAGCAGGATGTCGGCCAGACATCCTTCTCGGATATAGCCCAGCTGCTTGCCCATCTTCATCATCGGCCCGCCCCAGGCCGTGGCCGACAGCAGCGCCTCCATGGGGCTCATGCCGATGAACTTGACGAAGTACTCCAGGTCCTTGGCGTTGGTGCCGTGCGGCGTCCAGGCGAAGCCATAGTCGCCGCCGGGCAGGATGCGGATGCCGCGCCGGCGCATGGCCTTCATGCTCTCGATGGCCGCCTCCAGCTCACGGTGGTAACCCATCTTGCGCGTCACCTCGGGCGTCAGGCCCCAGGCGCTGGCGTGGTGGGAGGTGTTGATCAGCCAGGCGAGACCCGGGGCGACGAAGTGATGGAACTTGTTCGCTTCCAGCAGGTCCAGCGCCTCTTCGTCGGCAAAGCTCGCGTGGTAGATCACCTCGATGCCGAGCTTGACGCACTGCTTGATGGACCAGGTGGAGCGCGCATGCGCTGCCACGCGCTTGCCCCAGGCCTTGGCCTCCTCCACGCAGACGCGGATCTCCTCCTCGGTGAACTGGCTCATCTCGGAAGGCATGCCGGTGATGGATTCACCCGACAGGTTGATCTTCAGCGAATCGACGCCGTACTTGCAGAACATGCGCACGCAGCGACGCATCTCCTCGGCCCCGCTGACCACGGCGCCAAAGGCGAACTCGGGCTGGGGCAGGTGCGGCGCCGTGGTGTCCCCCAGACCGCCCGGAACGGTGATCTCCTGGCTGGCCGCCAGGTAGCGGGGGCCGACGATGGTGCCGTCGTTGATGGCGTTGCGGATCACCACGTCCAGGCGCGGCTTGGCCGTGGCCGCACCCACGCAAGAGGTCCAGCCCATGTCGAGGTAGCGCTTGGCCACCTCGGCGCACCACAGGATGTGTTCCTCGGGCGGCATGCGCTGGATGGATTCCAGGCTGGGCTGGTCGTTCCACGAAAAGTGCGTGTGCGCCTCCACCATGCCGGGCATCATGAAGGCCCCGGCGCCGTCGATCACCTGGGCGCCGGCCACCGGGGCCGAGCGGACCCCGTAGCCCGTCTTCACCACCCGCGTGATGCGGTTGCCCTGGACCAGCACCTCGCCCTGGAAGGGCGTCTCGCCCCCGCCGTCGAAGATGCGCACGTTGGTGAAGTGCACGTCGGCCATGCGTTCGGTCCCTGGCGTCAGTGGGCGGTCGCGGGAACGGGCGGACGGCGCACACCCCCGGCGCGCGACGCCGCAGCGATGAAGTCCAGCCACAGCGCCGCGCAGTCCTGCGGCCGCTCCAGCGGCGTCCAGTGGCCGCAGCGCGGCAGCACCACCGTGCGCACCGAGGCGGCCGCATGCAGGCGCTCGGCCATCGCGCGCACCGACTGCGGCGGCGCCACGACGTCCTCGTCGCCCGTCACCAGGAGCACCGGCGCCTGGATGCGGTCCACCGCAGCCGGCTGGGCGTCGGCCAGCGCCTCGCAGGTGCGCGCGTAGCCTTCGGGGTCGCTGCGGGCCAGCGTATCGCGCACGCAGGCCACGGCGAGGGGCACCCGCTGGCGGGTCTCCGACGAAAGCGCGCTGGCCACGAGTTGCTGCGTCACCTCGTGCATGCCCGCCACACCCTCGCGCCGCAGGCGCTCGGCGCGGCCCCGCAGCCCCTGACGCGCCGGCTCGGCAGGCGCCAGCAGCGGGCCGAACAGCGCCAGGCTTCGCACCCGGGCAGGCCAGCGAACGGCCAGATGCTGGCAAACGATGGTGCCCAGCGAGTGGCCCAGCCAGTGCGCCTGCGCCAGTCCCAGCCGGTCCAGCAGGCGGACCACGGCGTCCACGAAGCGCTCGACCGAAAGCGCACCTTCGGCCCGTGAGGAGCGCGCGCTGCCCGGCAATTCGATCCGCAGCACGCGGTGGCGGCCCAGCGCCGGCATCATCGCCGTCCAGGTGTTGGCACTGCCACCCAGGCCGTGCACGCAGACGACGGGGTCGCCCTCGCCTTCGTCTTCCGCGACGACGCGCTCCATGAGGTGCAGCGTCATCGCGACGCGCCTCCACCCTGCAGTGAACCCCATCCCATCGGCCGGTCGCGCCGCATGCGACTGTCTCCTCGTTGCCCCGCGTGTCAGGCTGCCGAAGGCGGCCGCCGCAGGATCTGTTGGCATCGCTGTGGGCCACGAAATGAGACTTGCGTCTCAAATCGGGATCAATGCATCATAGGCGCGCATGCCAAACCCTGCCAAGACCTCGAACGAGGTTTATCCCTCGGGACAAACCCTGAAGTCGCCCGCCCCGCGCGCCCCCAGCCTCGGGCCGGCCCCGCCGCCGCGCGGGGTCAAGGCCTCCACCTTCCGCCTGCTGCTGGACACCGCCATGCATCTCATCCGGGAGGGCGGGCACGTGCCCTCGATGGCCGAGGTGGCCCAGCGCAGCGGGGTGTCCCGGGCCACCGCCTACCGCTACTTTCCGAGCCGCAGCGCCCTGATCGCGGCGGTGATGGACGCCTCCCTCGGGCCGGTGCGCGACTTCACCTCGCCCCACGCCGACGGTCCCGCCAGGGTCAGGGACGTGTTCGAGAAGACCTTCCCGCTGTTCCAGGCCTTCGAGGCCCAGATGCGCGCGGCGGTGCAACTGTCGCTGGAGCAGTGGGCCCAGGAGCGTGCCGGCACGCTGCAGGAGGAGCCCTACCGCCGAGGGCACCGCGTGCGCATCCTCGGCAACGCCCTTGCCCCGCTGGCCAGCCGGCTCGAGCCCGCCACGCAGATGCGGCTGCACCAGGCGCTGACCGTCGTCTACGGCATCGAGACCTGGATGGTGCTCAAGGACATCTGGGGCCTGTCGGACCGGGCGGTGGAGAAGGTGGCGCTGTGGATGGCCGACGCGCTGGTGGCCGCCGCCCTGGCCGAAGCCCAGCGGCCCGCCGTCGAGGTTGCGCGCCAGTCCGCTGGCACGAGAACGCGCGCACGCAAGGCCGGCGGGCCGGACGCCGCGGGGTCTGCAGCCCCAGCGGCCTCAACAGGGTTGAAAGGCGCCGGATAGTCGACTCGTCTGTTCAGCCGGGATCCGGCTGGGACGCGCTGCCCTGCGCCATCAAGCGCTCCAGCGCCGGCATCAGCGGGCCGAGGCGCTCTTCCACCGCGGCGCGCACGGTGTCCACGATGACCTGGGTCTGGCGGTCAATCTCGACGTTGAGCGTGTGGCCCTCGGCGCGCGAGCCGAAGGTGGTCATGCGCAGGGTCTCGGGGATGAGCCAGACCTCGAACCAGCCGCTGCCGTCGGCTTCTCGGCCGGCCTCGGCCACCGTGAGGCTGGCGCCGTCCACCGCGATGTAGCCCTTGGCGAACACGTAGCGCATCCACGGCGCGGGCACGTGCAGACGCATGACGTGGTTGTTCTCGGGGCGGCGGATGGCCAGCACCTGCGCCTGGAAGTCGACATGGCCGGACAACGGGTGGCCGCCGATCTCGGCGCCATCGCGTGCGGCGCGCTCCACATTCAGCACGTCGCCCACCGCGAAGCGGCCCAGCGTGGTGACGTTCAGGCTTTGCAGCATGACGTCGAAATCCGCCTCGTCGGCCGCACCGCGCACGGCGGTCACCGTTAGGCACACCCCGTTGCAGGCCACGCTGGCCCCCACCTCCAAACCTTGGCAGAACCCGGCCGGGAAGGCCAGCGAGAAGGTGCGAAGCCCCGGCTTGTCAGCCAGGGCGGCGATGCGGGCGGTGCCCTGGACGATGCCGGTGAACATGGTTTGATTATCCGGGGCGACCAGGCCGGTCCTGCAGAGATTCGGGGTGAGCAGGGCTGGCGGCGCGTTGCATCGCGCAAGCCAGGATGTCGCGGATGGCGGGCCACTCGAGGCATGGGCGCCGACTGCGCTGGGCTATCCTGAGCCCATGGACACCGCATCCGTTCACCCTGCCGAGCCAACGCCGGAGCCCACGCCCGCCTGGATCCCTGCCTTCACGCTGACCCAGCCGCCGCCGGGCTTCGTCGACGACCCCTACCCCTGGTACGCCGCCCTGCGACGGCATTCGCCGGTGCATCGGCTGGGACCCGCATCGGTGCTGCTGACGCGGCACGAGGACGTGATGGCGGTCTACCGGGACCCGGCTGCCAGCTCGGACAAGCAGCGCGAATTCGCGCCCAAGTTCGGCGACGGCACGCCGCTGTTCGAGCACCACACCACCAGCCTCGTGTTCAGCGACCCGCCGCTGCACACGCGGGTGCGCCGCCTGCTGATGGGCGCGTTGAACCAGCGCGCCATCGCCCGCATGGAGTCGGGGCTGGTGGCGCTGGTGGACGGGCTGCTGGACCGCCTGGGCCACCGGTCCCAACCTGACCTCATCGGCGACTTCGCCGCGCGCATCCCGGTGGAGGTGATCGGCAACCTGCTGGAGGTGCCGCACGCCGAGCGCGGGCCGCTGCAGCCGTGGTCGCTGGCCATCCTCTCGGCCCTGGAGCCGGCGCCGTCGGCTGCGGTGCTGGCTGCCGGCCATGCCGCAGTGCAGGATTTCCTGGCCTACCTGCGGGCTCTGGTCGCGCATCGCCGCGAGCACCCGCTGGACCCGGAAGCCGACGTGCTGACGCGACTGATCCAGGGCGAGGTCGGTGGCGAGCGGCTGAGCGAGACCGAACTGCTGCACAACGGCATCTTCCTGCTCAACGCCGGCCACGAGACCACCACCAACCTGATCGGCAACGGGCTGCACGCGCTGATGACGCACCCGGCCGAGTTGAAGCGCCTGGCCACGGACCCGGGGCTGCTGCCCACCGCCGTGGAGGAACTGCTGCGCTTCGAGAGCCCTCTGCAGCTGAACAACCGCCTGGCGACCGCGCCCATCACCCTGCCTGGTGGCGAGGTGATCGAAGCGGGCAGCTTCGTCACGCTCGGCGTGGGCGCCGCCAACCGCGACCCGGCCGCCTTCGCCGACCCCGACCGGCTGGACGTGGGCCGCAAGCCCAACGCCCAGCTCGCCTTCGGCCACGGCCCGCATGCCTGCGCCGGCATGAACGTGGCCCGGCTCGAGGCTCGCATCGCCATCGGGCGGCTGCTGGCACGCTGGCCGGCCATCGAGCTGGACGGCGAGCCCGAACGCGACCCGCGCGTGCGCTTCCGGGGCTTCAGGCGGCTGCCGGTTCGGCTGGGGTGAGGCGGGTTGAGAGGGGGGCTGAAGGCCGCGCGGAGGGCCTTCAGAACGCCCCGTGCCGCCCCGTGCCGTCTGCAAAACGCAAGGCGCCCTGCAACCCCTCGGCGATGCAGTGACGCCCGCGTTCCCATTCCTGGTGCAGCGCCTGCGGCAAGGGCAGGTCCCACTGCCTGTAGGCACTCAGGCGGTCGGCGTTCATCGTGGCCTGCGGGAAGCGGGCCAACTGCTCCGCCAGCGCCATGGCGGCCTCGCGGGCCGTGCCGCGAGGCACCACTCGGTTGGCAAGGCCCATGGCCAGGGCCTCGGCGGCCTCCACCTTGCGCCCGGTGAGGATGAGATCCATCGCATAGCCCATGCCGATC
>Ga0169931_10008875_pt1 | contig 14592 bp, 5 predicted proteins | sample Kivu_15m_20L_FD_129675 | JGI IMG/M metagenome (GOLD analysis project Ga0169931, IMG submission 129675) | Freshwater microbial communities from Lake Kivu, Western Province, Rwanda to study Microbial Dark Matter (Phase II) - Kivu_15m_20L... | ecosystem: Environmental > Aquatic > Freshwater > Lake ...
CAACCACTATAGTCTTTAACGGCTGTATTTTTATAGATGTGTTCTGATGACATGGTTTTCTTTCATTCAAATAATATAGTACTTCATTATAAACCAGCTTGACTAGCAACAATACGATAATACATGCAAAAATATAGCAAAAATGACTAATCACAGCCGCATTTTCATTTGTTTAAACCCGGCATTGTATATTCTATTGAAAGTTGTTCTTCGTAGTTTTGCACTCTATGCTCGCAACTAAGCATCATCACTCTAAGTTTTACCCATATTATTGTTTCTATTAGCATTTATTTTGTCGATAGAATTATATGGAGTTCTTCTAAATAAAGCAGGTACTAACTGACTAGTACCATTAGCTTACTTATTACCTGTGGTTTTAAGCAAATATTTTGCATCAAGAGGAGGAGTCGGGGCTTATTTCTTGCTAGCACTTTTAGTCATAGGTCTTGAATCAATTGTAGGCTTTGAGTCTATGACTGGTCTTGAGTCTTGTTATGTTTTCTTTATGCTTGGCGCTTGCATCAATTTAGGTTTTTTTATGTATATTCGTTCGAGTAGTTATGAGTTGGTCAGCTTCTAGGGTTTGCTTTCTTTGTCGATTTCCTGAGTGTGCTGCGGTTTGGCGTTACGTATTATATCTGGATCGTATTTGGGTTACTTCCTCCAGTCAAGGCCAGGTAGGAATCGGCCGAAGATTCAAGCAATTTCATATAGCGCTCATTAATAGCAGTTTCTTTCGAGGGAAATACTTTTTGGAACTGTCCAAGGTGAGATTCTTCCCACTGATCTCGTATTTTTTGGTGGTAGTTGACTAGGGCTGCTCTTTCTTATCGGTTTCTCCATGTCTTTTTGCTCGTAAGGGTTCTTTGGATTATCTATCTATTACCTGTTATGGATTCTATCTGAGGATGTACTAATACAACTGAATCCTTTAAAAGTGATTGTTTGACATGTAAGTCTATGGGCGTGTCTGTGGTGAAGCTCGGAGTGTGGTTTACTTATAGAAGAAAGGCTTTGCCTTGTCGATTGAGCATTATGTCGAAGCCTAACACTTAGAAACACATGTTGTTTGCCACGTTGCACGGTTGACAAGAACGATAAGTATGGGCAAGCACAGGCTGGACAGATAGAAGAGATTTCACTATACATTCACAAATATCCTGCCAAATCTTGGCAGAATCGAAGCCTATATCATTCAATTTAGCTAAAACTGCAGATAAAAGTTGCTTATGGCCTTTGTCCATCTTATCCTAGGATGAGTTAAATATAAATTTTTAGCTATTTTTATTGATTGCATAGTTCGTCAGGTGCATGAATAGATCCTACATATTCTAGCCATTCGGAGCAGCGTATACTTGATAGATACATCAATACGCTAGGTCGCAAAGCGGGCTAAGCCTTACTTGTATACATAAGCCCTTAGAGGATCGCAACCAGCTACCAATACATACACTCTTAAATCGAATTTTAGCCCCTAAATCAGCAAAGGATCTCCCAAATAGGTCTGCACGATTCTGCGTTAAACTCCGCTGAAATCGTCAATAGACTTGCTAAGGTAAATACCTCGACCTTGACAACTGGCTTATGGCTTGCAAATCATCACTGAATTGGGTTAATCTGACATAAACTGAGCTAATTCGTTGTAGTCGTAGGGCAATGACCATGTTTTGGGGTAAAAATCATACTACTATGGAAACTCTTTAGCCATTCTTGTAAGGTTGCGAGCTAGACAATTTTTTCTAGAAAGCTGGAACATACCTGGGAAGTGATTAACTTTTTGATATGGTTGCATGGAGATTAAAAGTTAGGCCGAAACTGGTCCATCTCTCCACTGGGTGTCCCAACTCTAACTATGACTGTTTTTGAAGCCAAGTTCCTTGAAGACTGCTTTGACGGTGGGGTAGTGAGTGTCTACTTGTGACAGATGTACCAGTGAGGTCGACTTGCAAATGCTTTGATTTATTTCGAGGCAAACATGTAGTTTATTGTTTAGTAGATACGTGTTTTTGTATGTCTTTTTAAACGATGAATGGTTGTTATTTTGAAGGATTTTAGAGGGTAACTTTTTGATGTACATTTTGCTGATGTTAATTCAAGTTTTGTTGTCTTTTTGGAAGTTTAGGTTGTGTGATGCTCATAACTATAAGAAACTTATAATAAACAAACAGAGACAGCATTAAGATAATCAAATTAAGTGTGTTTGTATAAGACTCGATATTAATAAAGCATTCATGCATTTGTTTTAACAAAAACCTTCTTTTATAAAGAATTACAAACAAAACTTCAATGAAAGCTATTAAGACCTATACTTTCTTTTGATAGATAACGAATAATGTAATTTATATATAGTATTTATATGTATTTTAGTATGTTTTTCTTTTGGGCGGTATAGTTTATTCTATAGTTTGATTGCTAATACTGTATGGATGACTCTTCATAATTATTTATACCATGTACACCTCTTCCTATTAGCGCGAAAGGAACGACAGGAACTACTCCCGCTCCAGAGACGACAAACGCTTCACCACTCGCTCCCCTTCCAACTAGGACCCTCAACGCTCCAGACCTCGCTAAGGTCGTACTCGCAAGAAAGTCAAGTAAACCTTGTTGATGCAACTGCTGCGATACCAATTGAAGTCATGTAGCAGTTGATTTTGTCTTGTTTTGTTGCTATGTAGATTCGACGAGGCCGAAGATGTGCGTGTTTTTCGGAAGTAAGACTAGCCTTGTGCAAAAGGACTCAGCGAATAATAGATAGCAATTATGAAGAACCAGTTGTAGAAAGAAATCGAGAAGAGTTACGACTTCAACTGGTAGCATTACAGACATAGGGATGCCCAGCTTGAAAGCAACAAAATTAAAGAGGTATTTGTGATGGTAGATAGCAACGTGAGCAGTAGAAGCAGTTGTCGTAGCGTTTGTTGGGCGTGAGGTAGTAGATGTCGTTTGGTAATGTGCGGGGAGTGCGGGTGGGGCGAGGGTAGATGGCGCCGGTCGAGGTCGGAGTGGATTCGGTAGAGCGGGAAGGCCACTCGACGAGAATCTTTGACATTTTGGGGTGTTATTATACCCATGTGAGCTAAATTCCTCATTAACCCCCTTTTTAACTACTTAACACTAATACTGCCCACGAGTCCAAAAACATACCCTTCGAAAACAACCAACTATAACTTAACAATGACACACTTGCTACGCGAAGTAAGCCTTTGTCAACATAGAATCATAGAGCGGCAAGGCACTCAAGGGCATCCTCAAAGCCCCAGCCCAGGTCAGAGCTCCATAGCCTCGACAAGTGAGTCCTCAGCTGATATGGCTGCTTAAGGACTTCAAACTGAATCCATCTCTCTACTCCAAGGAAAAGACCTAGCAGTTGCTGAAACCTTTCCGCGAGTCAGGTTAGCTCGAATACTTGATGAACAACAAGGACATCTTATAGACCATGTGGAAAAGCACAGCCACGCCCTCAGCTGCATATACCAGCACTAGCACGAATCGAACCGCTGGATCAATGCCCAAGCAAGACAGCATGGATCGCAGCAATCCGCCCAATAACAATCCACAGTATAATCATGCCTTCGTGCCAAAGGCAGATAAGTTCAGAACCGTACCATGCAAGTACTATCATAGGTAATTGTATTGTAATATAGTGCACAGGGATGCACAAAGATCGATAATTGCACTTTTATTCATGATTAGAGGTATGCGGGTGTGGCTATTCCGGCTGGAGTTGTGCCTTTCCAAGGACCCTTGCCTAGCTCAGGCTCACAACCCAGAAACACACCCACTTATAATAATAACAATAATAACTATACTGGCTCTAGTATGCCCTATAATCCAGGAAATACTGCTAATACTGCGAACACAGGGCAACCCTCAATCAATATGCCTCCCAATAGTAAATAAAACATTATTTAGACTATTATGCAAGGCCAATGGTTGCATATGGTGCACTTAATGCCGGATATGCTGGCTATCCGCCGAGGTCAGAGCCGTCACCTAACTCAAGTAGAAATCCAGGCAACTATGGCAACAATAACTACAATAGATACGGCGCAGGATGGGATGGTAACTATGGAGCAGCTCGCACTAGTGTCCCTCCTCCTTCTAATGGTGGTCCAAGCTATCCTTCTGCATCTTCAGGTCAAGCCTATCCTCCAGCTTCGTCTGGTCAAGGCTATCCTCCAGCTTCATCCGCCTCAGGATACCCTCCAGCTTCATCTAGTTCATACCCTGGTCCATCTTCGAGCTCGGGCTATCCTCCTAATTACTACGGTGGCAATCAGGGCAAGTGAATGATGCTTAATACCAACTTGATCTTTGCATTCTTATCTTTGCATTCTCTATCATTTTCATATAAATATTATAACAGAATGATAGATTTAGATAGGCTTAATGCCATACCTATACCTTAGGACCATAATAACTAATGCACTCCAATTCAATAGAAAACACTCACACAAAACAACAGTAGAGCTCAAACTCACAGCTCTTTACTCTTTCCAAAGACATTCTCAGAACTAGTCCTTAAGTTTAAAATAGATAGGCTTCAGTATTGATAATAGAGTAGATAAATGGTTAAAACGAAGATTAGCTCAGATTCGACTAACATGTCCTTGGCATTGATTCATAATACGAAGAACGCATGATGACTCCTTCAATCAGGATCAATACTCAATAAAGAATACTTTTCTTTGACAAAAGTAAAAAGTTTACTCCATCTAAGAGCTCAATCAATCCTACTTCTTCATACTCAGTATTTTCGCAAAAAGAAAGTCTAAGTGGCTAAGTGAGTCAGCTTTTCGTAAGCGTTCCTTTTAAAACCCAAAACCAAAATATATAGCATTCTGATGCTAAGCTCAATAAGACCACAAATCCTCTTACTGAGCATGGATTTACTGCGTATTCTAAGTAATCGTTGGGTCTCTAAGGTCTTCGTTCTGGCAAATCTGCATGTATAAAGAAAAAGACGATGACGTTCAGATAGAATGACTAAGGTCTACCTATTGCTTAGGAGGCTGTTACTGTAACGAAATCTATGAAGAAAGTGGCATTTAAGGGCAGTAATGAGCAGAGTTAGAATAAAAAAGACTACAAGAGTGGATCGATAACATCAATATGTCTCAATAGACAAAATTAAGATAATATTTTTGATTTTTAGTAGCCTCAACCAGTAGTATCAGTCAAGAAAAGTACCAGAGTCATCCACGATCAGGGCAATAATAACCTAGTATACAAAATAATAAGACCAAACAGTGCAAACAAAGCTAGTAAGAGAGATGTGGCATGTAGCTACATATAGGTCAAAAGTGAACAATAATAGCTTAAAGAAATGTAGATATTCAAATGGTTGCAAAAACATCCACATGCTCATATACTACCTATACATTCTTTGATGAAAGTATAAGGAGGACCTTCAGGTCGGCCATGGCTGTAAATGACCACTGACTTCTATCCTAGAAATTTACAACAGTATATAGAAGATTTAAGTTGTTCAAAAAATCAAGCAAAAGTGTAAAGAAAAATCATTTTATACAAGATAGTCAAAGGAATTGCCTTTCTGCATCATCATGGCATTGCGCATCGTGATATCAGTCCAACGACTATCTTATTGACAGATAAGCTAGATGTAGTCATTACTGGATGTTCTTCCTTTAAAGGAGACAAAATAGGCAGTATGCAGTACTCATGTTCTAGATACTTTAGAGCTCCATAAGTGGTTTTGAATGCTGAGTTTGGGTAGGGCTGGAGCAGAGATATGTGGGCAATTGGATGTACTATCGTATGCATGCTTACAGGTCAACCGCCATTTCAAGAACCCTCTTAGGCTGACCTTATTCTCTAAATGATCAAAATTACAGGTAGACCCAGCAAAGAGGATCTCCAGGCTATCAACTACACGCCTTCTCCTCGATTCATCTTTCCCAAAATGCCTAAATTTTCACTATCTAGAGTAAAGTATATAAAATATAGGCCTTTAGATGCGAATAGGAGTCTCTTTTGTCAGTTTTAAAGAGTTTATTAGTTTTCAATCCTTTCCAGAGAGCTAGAGCTATATAGATTCTAGCTAACGACTATTTTGCATAGCTAAGAGACGAACAACGCTACAAATAGCTAAGCCAAGCTTACTAAATCAATGATCTTTTTACTTTTGGAGGTATTTTTGATGTTATTTAGATGAAATTCCAAGCAACTGGCGTCGTCATTTGGTGCCCAACTGGTCTATCAGCTGATTACACTACTAATGATATTTTTGACTTAAAGTCTTAAAGTATTTATAGATTTAGTATAAAATGGATAAACAATAGGTATACTGGTAACCACCTGAGTCAAGCAAGCATTCAAAGTAGAGTTTAGTGGCCCACTTCACCCTCGTACCCTAGCGTCCTGATCAGAAACACAATATTCTTTACCCTAATTACAAATCGCCCTCTTATCGTGAGTTCAGTCTATCAAACTACGACGGAAACAATTTCCGACACATCCACCATCGCAAAGCGTAATGTTTTTTTGAAGATTAGTGGAGGATCGTCTACTAGATGGAGATTCACTGGCCCAAGCCTTAGATTTTGCTTGGATAGATCAGGATTTATGGTTCTTTTAACGAGTAGGATAAGTTCGTTCCTTGCGAAATGCGCATTTTGAATGGAAAACTTACAAATAATGTTGAGCAGATTTTAAGGGAACAAAGGCTTATTCCAAAGGCTGTTATGATTGCTTCGGATCAGCCGTGATTGTAATACGATATGATATTAAGACTTTTGTTATATGAATGACTATATTTAATTCAATAGATGACATATTGTCGTATGTAAATCGATCACAGTATGCGTTTGATTACTTATCCGATTCCTTTATTCTTTAAATTCTCCATTTTTTTCTGATGATCTATATATTACGATACATACCTCCTCGACACTGGTAGTAGGCATAAAGATTAGTTCCACAAAGACTTGCGCACACCATCAGCAACATACACTAAATATTACTAAATCTACCCAAAATACGCTTAAAGAAAAGATTTTTAGTATTAAAAAGAGTCCCCAGAGCACAGTTCCTGCGATTTGGCTGGCCCAGAAGAAAGCAGTGTCAACTGCATTTGTGTTGCGGGTTTGTTTTGGATTCTAGAATCTCCAGACTTCTTTGCCGTTGGCATCTGTTTAGCTCCACCATCTCAGTCCCACCAGTAGTCTTCCTGTGACGTTTTTGACAACCCAGAAGTCCATGGCGCTGAATATGATAACAAAAATGAAGGTCAGAATGTCAGATAGAAACTGTCCGATGAGTAAGTAAAAAACAAAGGCAGCTGCTTTGAAGGCAAAAGTGGCAATACATGCATGAGGGTGAGCTGCTCTATTGAGATCGAAGTTGCCGTTGCCTTGAGTGGCATTTTGTTAATCGCGTTCTTTTTGGTTGTACTCGTCTGGTAGTTTGGGCGGATCGTAGGCTGCGGGTGGGCGTTGAGGAGGTTATTCAGAGATGTTGACATGGTAGTTGAGGTCTTAAGGGAAGTCGTTCATTTATACAATCCAAGTGTAGTTTAAATATAAAGAGTAGAGTCAAACTTTCAGAAAGAGTGTACTTTCAAGTCAAATATAAGGAATTATGAATAAAAATGTAAAAATGATAAGCAAATATATTTTTTGCTTGATCTATTGTTTACTTTATATATTTTGTTTGTTTGTACGTGAGTATAATGATGTATGCATATTATCTGACTATTTGTTATTAATTGCTTTTCTATGACAAACATCAGCAATTTAAATCTCTCCAGGGGCACCATACCTCCCCTCCTCAAATACAAGATCGTGTTTCTGGGCGACCAGGCAGTCGGCAAGTCCTCCATCATCAACCGCTTCATCTACGACATCTTCGACGGCAACGAACATGTACTTCACTCTCACCCAGCGCCCCACCATCGGCATCGACTTCATCTCACAAAATATCTTTCTTGAAGATAAAACTATTCGGTTGCAGTTGTGGGACACTGCGGGTCAGGAGAGATTTAAAGCTTTGATTCCTAACTATATCAGGGATACATCAGTGGCAGTGATTGTGTACGACGTGACTAATCATAACTCATTTAAAAGCGTGCCAAAGTGGATCTAAGATGTAAAGAATCAGCGAGGAGACGGAGTGATTATAGCTTTGATTGCGAACAAAATAGACATGGACGACAGAGACGTTACTCAAGCATAGGGCAGATAGCTGGCTTAGGCTCACTAGGTGATATTTGAGTAGGTGAGTGCTAAGACTGGATAGAAAGTGCAGGAATTCTTTAAAGAAATAGCAGCTCAACTGCCGTAAGTCAACTAACCTACAGCCAGAAGTCAAGCTTAGGGCACGAACAATAGCAGAGAGTAGCAAGCAGGAAGGAGTCAATAAAATATCGTATTAAAAGACAAGCCTGTGCAAAAACAACAGGGGGAACGATCTAGGATGTGTTGTTGAATCAATATTCATTTAGTATTCACTCTTTATACAAAAATAACATACTTTATTATATTTACACAAAAATCACTGTTTTTTGTTCATTGGTAGTGTTCTTGCCAGAGTTCATACTATTGTCTGAAAGCTATCAAAGGACTTCGTTTACTTTTAAACAAACCTACCTATCCCAAGACCTGAAGGCCTCTCAATTACTACGCGCCTAAGTTTCCACCAGACCTTAGTTCTTGCAAATAGATAAGCATTTTATCACTCAGATTGCTCCAAGAAAGTGCTTAGTTAGGTCTATCCATCAAAGATGCACTCTTTGCTATAGGTTTATACTAGAATCTTAGCTATATTTGTTATGGAAGTGTGTTTTATACGTCTTATAAGGCTTTTTATATTTGATTGCTGTGTGTATGTACGCTGTTGACCACTTTGAATTCTTACTTCGGGTCTCTCCTGCAATCGATTTGTTGTGACCACGTAGCCACAGTGTTTTCCAGTCTATCCAGCCACTCTTACATCACTAGTAGATGAGGTTAATACCTCCATTTTTTCCTATTGAGGGTGTGCGAGTGGTACTGATGAACTCTATTTCTGCTAGCCGCGTAGTTATTGAGTGATTTGATGAAAGCTATTCTGTTGGTCTATTCGTGTTTGCGATTGCCTAGCTATTCATTAGCGCACTCAGCTAGCATTTTTTACAGCTGTGGTCTATGATTAGTACCTCCTCTTTGCTACAAGTACTACATGATCTGCTACTAGGCCTTTTAGAAACATATCAGCCGTGCATTCGACGATGCTTGTTATTTTGATTTTTTGATTGCTGTTTAACTTTTCTTTTCATTCTAGCTTTGAACTTGATTGTCCTTTTATCTATCATTTTCAACTTTGTTTTATCTATATGGTTTTACTTATGAAATTTACTTTTTTTATATCGTATTTCTTCGTATGTTTGTCTATGTTTTCACAAAATTAACTTATTATTTTTACCTCGAAATGCTCTTTTTAGTTGCCTGTTTCTAAGGTTTAAACACTTTCTGACTCGTCCTGACCACACTTTGCGTGACTTTGCCTGTAGGTTCGTTTCTTCTTGGAGGTGGAAAATTGTTGCTAGTTATGTTTTTGACTGCTTTTTAGTTTCTGTTGGCAGTTGGTATGGGCGGTTTCTTTTCAATAACCACTTACTTTTCAACCTTAGGCTAAGGTCTAACTATCACATCGCTTTATATATTTTGTTTTCTTGTTGCCATATGTTGCACTAGAGCATCTATCTTGTCCTGCACTGATACCCTAGGCTCTAATTTAACTTATTATTTGATGTCATGTTTGTGTGTTTGTGGTTGTGGGGTGCACTTAAGACAGTTGTTCGTGATGCTTTATAAGGCTAAAATGTCAGCCAAGTACTGCTGTTATATGGCATGACTTTTTTAAAGAAGGACTTAAATCTACGCTACGATGTTCTAGACTGCACTTTTCATTCAAATCATCTAATAAACGAAACAATTTACATTAAACTTAATACTTTAATGGTTTGATTTAAATACAGTATTAGCGCTTTTTGTGGCTAATCAAAGAATTTAAACTGCTAATAAATATATTTAAGCGATGGACTGTCTGATCTGCATGGGACTACTATAAAACCCATAAAAAGTGCCTTGTTGCTCGATTTCCTTCTGCAAACAGTGTCTCTAGAGCTGGACCAGAGTGCGCAACTGTTGCCCTCACTGCATCAAACCTCTCAGTTCAATCCCTAAAAACTAACTGACCAAAATGGCATCATAATAGTTCGATAACGGCAGTTTAATGCTATAAAGTGAGCTTGCTAGTGTGCTATAGCGCTACAATATGTTGTTAGTGATGGTGGGAAGTAAGCGTGAGGCAAGCAAGAACTATAAGAATTCATTTCCGCGCTCACAACTGATCTTCCTGTAACAAAAAATGGAATAACTGTAGCACAACATATAGATAGCCTCATCAGCTATGCACGAAAACGATAGGAACACAGTAAGCACTTGCCTACAAGTGAGTATGGAACTCATCAGCAATATATAAGCTGTACTAAATGGAGAAAGTGCATTCGAGTACTATGATGAGTACAGTGATTAAGAGGAATACGACTACGAATAATAATAGCAGTACTATTGGCAGCACAAGATGGAGATTAAAGAAAGTACATGCAGACAGGTAAGTAAGCAGTCAAAGCGCAAGCTTTACAATTGATTCATATGTATAAACAAATAACCCATCTACTACTATTATATTGCGTCTTATTGATCAACTTGAGGCATTTTGAATAGTCAAATGGAAAAAGATTTATCTAGATTCTTATTGTTTAAATCTGATGATATTTTTAATGAAAGGACCTAAAATTCGTTCAAGCATGTTGTCTTTATGGTCAAATTTAACGAAAAGCACATCAATACATAATAACTTTATCACAATATGCAAGTCTTTAAGGTTTAAGGTATATTTATATAACACATTTTAATGCCTTTTATTAGCATTTAGTGGCATGCTTAGAGATATGAATCATATATTTGATTCCATTTTTATAAGCGAGACAAAAGTAGTGCGACCCTCAAGGTGCATTCTCAGTTGAGAAAAGCAATGAACAGGTCTAAAAAGATTATCACAAATTCATCAGACGAGGATGAAAAAGTGTCAATTTTTGATTCAGAAGACTAGCAATCGCCCAAACAAAAAACATCACAAGCACAATATAGTGCCACAAACTCTCAAAAAATGCAACAAAAGTACATAAAAGATAACAATAATATGCGCAACAAACGAACCTACACCCGCAACAAATAGAAACAGCTCAGAAAAGACGAAGCGCATATCATGAGCATCATGAACAACGCTTAAATAAAACACTAAGTAAAAGAAGAAATCACATCGTAAGTGTAGCTGAGACAATCGAGCAAGGATTAATTGTCAAGCAGGTCAGTCAAAAAGTAAGCTTACTAGATGAGATGTAAACAATAACCTGCATAAATTGTATTCAAAAAGTAGAATCGCAATCAAACAGCCTCGAATAACAACTTAGGTCAGTAACTTCCTTAGTCTGATAACGCATACGAGTAGGAACTAAATTTGTAAGATTTTTAGTACCTGAACGAAGATAATAATAAACGTAGTACCATATCTATGAATAACAATAAACAATACAGCCAGTCCTTACCTAATCAGTATCCAGTGTAGCCACTCTACCGCACTGACAAGATAGACACACAGTAACTCATGCGGCTTAGTGAACTTGTTCAGAAATAGAACGGGCACAGAATGAGAGATGATAACTAAGTGAGAAGTACTGTGCTTAAAAGAAGAAGAATGTTTGTGTTTTAGGAAATGGAAAGACTCAGAGTGTAGTACTAGGAAATCGGCAAATAGCTAGATGGTGATAGCTAGTCCACCATGAAAGACTTAACAGAGAGATACAAGACGAGTCCTCAGCAACTTACTTCTTTGCTAAAATAGTGGAAATTTGATCCAAATTACACAAAAAGAAGGCATAAAAAAGTTGATGTTGGCACTGATAGGCTTCCTAAGTCGAAAAGCTAAAGCAGAATATAGATGCTTTAGTAAGTGATTTCTTAGAATCCTTTTTTGACGCAAGCCTAAATGGCATAAGTGTTGAGGGCTAGAGATCCAGTCCTTAACGCCCGTATATAGCGTTCTGTCGTATTGCGTTTGCTGAAGAGTCACGGCTACAAGAAGAAAAAGGTACGATGGTCTATAAAGGAAAAAAACACTCCATAACTTATATAGCACAGATTCATATACGCCCACAAGTACAGGGAGTTGTGTGCATAGCAGTACTCTGTTTTTTACTACGATTAACTATTGATCAGTTAGTATTTTGACAAAGAATCGGGGTGGTGCAGAGCTGATGGATAGGTGGATTTTAAACAATAATGTCTTATAGATCGCAGTATAGTAGTACTGGCAGTGCTATCAAGCAGCGGAGCTTGTAGATGGGATGTCAAGTTCAGCGACTATGAGCCTCAGCAGTATGCGACCATTCTCAGCAACATGCTCAAAAGTGCAGGTCATAAGACTTAGAAAAGAGCTCTAGTAGTCAATCCGCTTCCCTATAGAAACCCAAAGTGGATCTCATAAGTGACTAGTAGTCGAGGTTGGTAGATGCTAGTGTTACCTTCTCAGGGATTTGGACTCAATCCGCTTCAATCTTACTTTGCTGAACTAAGGGAGATGCTGAAGAGAAAGAGAGCTGAGAGCATTGAAGGGCTGTTCGAGCAGGTAGTGTAATTGCTGAGAGAAAGTGATCGGATGGGTCAGGGCAGAAAGATGACGCAGAGAGTTGAGATGTTTGTGGAAAGAGCTTTGGCCAAAGAAGCCTTTTGATTGTTATTGTTATATTGGTAAATATTTATATATTGGCATACATATATACATATTCTTGATCTTTAGAATAAAAATTAGTAAAAAAATTAACAAAAGATACTTTTTTGAACATATTGCTTAAAAAATCTGTATTTTTACAAAAAAATTATGATATTTTTGAGATAAAAGTAAGTATTTTTGCAAGTGAATGTGAATGATCAGTTTATTTTTGATAGTTTCCTAGGAACTAGCTTACTTCGACTGTATTCCTGTTTACTCACTTGCAAGTTTTCCATGGGCAGCCTGGGAGTCGAGAAAGTGTGTCTTCTGCTCGACTGGCTCACCATGAACAGTTGATCATCGATCTTTTCGCTGTTATTCACTTGATACCTGATCAGTTATAAATTCTTTTTGCCCTCTATGACCTCTCCTTCCCTGAGAGCGATCATTCTATCGATTTGCCCCAGATTGATGATGATCTTTTAAAGCTACCTCAGTTTGGTGGTGTACTATCTGTTGAACTTGTTGCTTTAGGAATCGTTGCGTTTGGACAATATGGTGCACAACTTGACGATTCCCTGGTACTCCTTATATTGCGCTTACTCTCTTTCCTACAAGTCTTTGTCGTATATTTCTTCAGGGATGTTAATGGGCAGATCTGGTGTGTTGCTGGCTATTGCTAATTGCTAGGTGACTCTATTGTACTTGTCCATCAATTTTACATATTTGACAGAGTAAGACTTCAGCTACTACTACAGTCTCAAGTGCTCATTAAGGATCTACGGTTGACTGCTATTGTTGTTAAGTTTCTTATTGTTTTCGTTCTACTATAGTTTCATCCTTTTCAGTTATTGCTTGTAATCGTTTATTTTCTTTTACAGTTCCATTCTTTTGTTGCTTAGTTTGGATTCGTAGCCGTCCTTTATGACTTCCCTCCGTTCTTTAAGCTTCTTCACCTTAATATATGCCATCTTACTTATTTCTCTAAGAATTTTATTACGTTTTCGTTATTTTTGATGCTTTCACTTACGATTTCGAACTGGTCTGTCTTGGACTATGGTCCTCCGTTGCCCATGTTCTTCCTCTGACTTTATAACTACTTGTCCAGCCTGCCTTATAATAGTTTGAGCACGTTGAGAGTGCTCTTGTGCAGTTCCTGTAGCTACTGGTTGGAAATGGATTTGTAGTTGGGTTCACGACGCACTGCCTACAGCTACTTTTAGAAGGCTATTGCTTATTGTGTTTTAAGTTTGCTCATTTTATTGTATAATACAGTCAGAAGTTATAAGAAATCATCAGGTAAAGAAAGAGCTTACTTTGAACTCTTTTATTAATGTTTTTTGTATTTTTGTCAAACGATCAGAATGTATTAGGAACTGAGCGTATAAAGAGATTGGTTGATAAAGTAAAAGAGAATAATTAATTGTTGTATATGTAAAATAAAGGCTCGGAAGAGTCAGTTTTCAATGTAATTGACCTCGATGAAAGCCATAGACCACCCACTCCTGTTCCATAGTCCTCTCATTCTGCCTAACATTAGTCTGCTGGTGAGATTGAGCCTGTTATAAGTGCCAAGAACATACCTCAGATGCTAAGCTCTATGATAAACTTTGTCTTTAGTGATATAACCCACAAGAGTAGTCCCTAGAGTAGCATTGAATAATTCAAAGAGGATGTTCGGACACGTCCTATTAAAAACTTAATATTGGTTTATCTGAAAATGTTCTTGCGTCGAAAAAGAAGACAGGTAGACAAATGGGGAGCACATTTGAAGAAAAAACTAAGGGATAAAATATAATAGCAGCGAAGTAGACC
>Ga0169931_10008878_pt1 | contig 14589 bp, 10 predicted proteins | sample Kivu_15m_20L_FD_129675 | JGI IMG/M metagenome (GOLD analysis project Ga0169931, IMG submission 129675) | Freshwater microbial communities from Lake Kivu, Western Province, Rwanda to study Microbial Dark Matter (Phase II) - Kivu_15m_20L... | ecosystem: Environmental > Aquatic > Freshwater > Lake...
CGATCTCCGCGCCGATACCGGCACGAAACGCGGCGTCGACGGCGGGCTTGTCGACGACTGGCGTCAATAACGTTCGCGTTGATCCGGCTTCGACAAACGCGCGTAGAATCGCGATCGAATCGCCGGATGCGCCGGAACTGGTGGCGTCGGCGGCGTCGACGAGAACGATACGGCCCTTCGCGTTCATGGCCAGCCGCGTGGTCTCGGCGAGTGAAAGGAGCGGCTGTTGAATCTCGCCGCGCATCGGCCAAAACTGATTGGCGATGTCGATGGCAAGCGCCTGCGCTTGCGCCGCGGACCGGTCAGCGGTCAGAAAAACGTTGGAGCAGAGATCGACAACATCGGTGAACGGATTGCCGATGAAGATACCGCCGGAAAGCCCCTCGCCATTCTCGAACGCGATCGCGCGATCGAGTGGGCCTTTGATCAGGCCTGCCGAAGTGATGCAGTTCGAGCCGCGCATTAACGCGGGAATCGGCACGCGCACATGCACCGGCTTGATCTCGCCGTCCAGATAGCGAAGCAGCAAACGCGCGGCGCGCTGGCCGGTCTGGTAGAAGTCGACGTGTGGATTGGTGTGGAATACCGTGAGCACCGTCGAGTGCTCCAGAATCTTGTCCGTCAAGATGCCGTGCAGATCGAGAGAGACGGCGATAGGCATCGCCGGGCCGACGATTTTACGCGTCTCGTCGAGCAGATAACCTTCGCAGTCTTCGATGTCTTTCGACGCGAGCGCGCCATGCAGCGCGAAGTAGAGTGCGTCGACGGAGGCGTGATGCGCTCGCACTGGCGCGAGAAACTCGTCCGCGATACGACGAAAGCCTTCGCTCGAAAGCGTTCCCGCGCTAGTAATGCCCTTGGCGCTGAAGCCGCCGATCAGTTCGATACCGCCGCGTTCTTCGAAAACCTGTATCGCGCCGCCGGGCTCACTGCGCACGGGTCTGTGGTAGTCGATAACGTCGGCTCCGTGATGGACTAGAAAGTCGTCGTAGGTTGACGGAACCGGATTGAAGGAGGAGATTTCCTGCTTGCACTCGTTGATGAGGATGCGCATCGAAATCTGATTCTACAGGACTCGGCGCGCAGCTTCCATTCGAAGACTGCCGCTACAAAACGAAGAATTCGATGACAGACCCCTGACCAACCCGCGTTTTTCCCAACGCATTGTAGATTCAATGCATCTTCAGGGTCGGCGGAGAATTCGAGATCGCCAAGCTATAATGCTAAGACCGTTACAGTTGTTTCGAAACAGCGCCGCCTGCCATCGCGGAGCCTTGATCCAGGGGAATCCATGACCGTTCCGATAGCAAGCGCCGTGTCCGCACAACCGCCTCCGTGGTGGAGCGCCTCGTTCAACTCGAGGGGGCGGATCGCCGTACTCGTCGATCTTGACGCTCGAGCAATCGCGGCGGCTGTCCACTCCGGGGCGCCCCAAGTCTACGCTTGCTTTGGAACGGTCGAGGCCGCGGGCGCCGCCTACGACGAACTTCGCTCGTCGGGGATCGCCTCCAACGTGCTCATTTTTGTCGGCGCCGCATTCGCCTACTCAAGGTTGATAGGGGTAAACGCGGGACTGGTGCTCGTCGCCGATCCCGCCGCTCTAACAGCGCTTTGGGACAACATCACCGCCGGCGCGGTGGTCGGCGCTCCCGGCGGGATACCGGCCGCCGGCCGATGGGAATCGGAAGGCTTCGTCGAACGAATCGCCGACAACGTCCTGCGTGCAACGAGCAAGTTTCAGAGCCCAACACTTCCCCCTCCGGATTCAGTTGTCGTTTCCGTTCGCGCGAACCTCCTCAATGCGTACTTCAATGCTTCCGGCGAGTCGCCCGTATCGATCACCCAGCCGCTGCGCGAATGGCGGCGGTCTTCGCTCCAACGCCGCGAATGGCCGTACCTGACGACGAACCGCACGCCGCTGCCTAACGTGCTTCCAGGCGGCTCGCTGTGGCCGCTCATTTCGATCGTAACGCCGTCGTTCAACCAAGGCTGCTACATCGAAGAGACGATTCTCTCGGTCGCCAATCAGCGGTACCCGCGGATCGAACACATCGTCATGGATGGCGGCTCCACCGACTCCACGCGCGACGTTCTCGCACGCAACAAACATCGATTGGCCGCGGCGGTTTCCGAAAAGGACCGCGGCCAGAGTCACGCTATCAACAAGGGCATGGCGTTGGCGACCGGGGAAATCCTGACGTGGCTGAACAGCGATGACATGCTCGCGCCTGATGCGCTGTCCGGCGTCGCGCTCGCGTTTCATCTCAACAAGCCCGACCTCGTCGCCGGCATCGTCCGCTTGCGAAGCGAAGACAAAACGACGGGGTTTCATCTCACTTCGTGTGATCCCGGTCCGCTGCCGCTCGACGACCTCCTCGACCTCGACGGCGGCTGGAACGCCGGGCAGTTCTTCTATCAACCCGAAGTGATGTTTACGCGCGATATCTTTGAACGCGCCGGTGGCAGGGTCCGCGAGGATCTCTACTACAGCATGGACTACGATCTCTGGGTGCGCATGGCCGAGGCTGGCGCCCGCGTCCACGTTATTGGCCGCGAGGTCGCGTGGTTCCGCCTGCACGAAAACCAAAAGACCAACGTCGAGGCCAAATTCAAGGCTGAGCTTACCAAGTACGTCGAAGATTACCGAGCCGCCAAGAATTACCAGCCGCGTGCGCCTCGACCAAGGCCTGTGCGATCGCAGCTTCGAGTCACCCTGGTCAACGATCACGGCTTTCACTACGGTGCGGGCATCGCGCACCGCCGCATGGGAGAAACGCTCGCGCTCGCGGGCCACGAAGTTACGGCGTTAAAGTTACGATCCACGCCGCCCGACATGATTACCCGTGGAGGCTATGATCGCTCCGGCGGCGACCTCGCCGCCGCCGTCGCCACCACGAATCCCGATGTCGTTATCCTAGGCAACGTCCATTCCGCCAACATTGATCCGCTTCAACTTACACCGCTAATCACCCAGTCGCCCACACTCGCCGTTCTACACGACTTTTGGTGGGTCACCGGCCGCTGCGCGTACCCCAACCCTTGCGAAAAATACCTGGAAGGTTGTGACGATACGTGCCCGACCGCGGAAGAGTATCCTTGGACCGATCTGGACAAGATCGCTCCGGCCTGGGAGCAAAAGCGCCGGTTGCTCTCCTTGCGCAATGGCCTCGGTCTGCTCGGCAACTCCGCCTGGACCTGCCAGACCGCCCGTGGCGCCGGCATCGATGGCCTTCGGGCCGAACAGTTCCGGCTTAGCTTTCCGCTTCATACGTTTCAGCCACGTGATCGCCGCACCTGTCGCGTGGTACTCGGGCTTCCCGAAGAGAACTTTATCGTGATGGTCTCGGGAGATCTCTACGATCGGCGCAAGAAAACGCAACTCGTCCTCGACGCGCTACGCACGCTGGATCTGCCCGATCTTTCCGTTGTCAGTCTCGGATCTAAGCGTGATCGCGAGGATTTTGGCGGCATGGACGTCCGCCGCCCCGGTTTTATCTCCGATCCTGATCGCCTTGCTCTCTTCTACTCCGCTGCCGACCTCTACATCGCACCCAGCGCCGAAGAGACGTTTGGGCAAGTCTTCATTGAGTCGATCGCCTGTGGCACCCCGGTTATCGGGTACAGGGGATCCGGTATGCAGGAAGCGATCGTCGAAAATGTAACGGGTTTCTTTATCGATGAGTTGACTGTTGACGCGCTTGCCGCCGCCATCGCCGAGATGTACCGAAGACCTGCGCTGCGCGCCGATATGGCTGCGTGGGGCCGCGTGTATGTCGAAAACGAGTGGTCCGCTCACGCCAGCTACTACCATCTCTTCCACGCGCTGCGCCGCCATGGCGTTTTCGAACGCGCCGGTCTGCCGCGTAAGATTAGTTTTGCCGTCACTCCGTCTCCACTGTCCGAGCCACAGCCCACCGATCGCGTCGATGGTCTCACTGTTGATCCGCAGGAAATGGGACCGGAAGAAGGTCCCTATCCCGAGCACGGACTCCCTCGATTCCGCTGGGCCTACGGTCCAACCAGCCGTGTCGATATCCGTGCTTCTCGCGCCGACGACTACTCTTTGATCATCCGCTACCGCAATCAGCACGCGGGCCAGTCGGTATCGGTAAAGCTTCGCGGACGCGACATCGGATCATTCCCACTTCGCCAGACCGGTATCGCAAGCGGGCACTTCTTGTGCTTGCCTGCAAATCTGCAGTCAGGAGCAAACTCGCTCCAACTCGAGTTCTCGCGTTGGGACGATCCTGGAGACGGGCAGCGGCCGCTTGCCGCCGCGATTACCGAGATTTCGTTGCTGCCCGATCGCCGGCCGGTGTAATCCGCGGAAAGAACCGCCCTACTTCGTACATGTAGTTTTTGTATTGTGCGCCGAACCGGCCACGCAAGAACTTCTCCTCCGTTCGCGTTCGTATCGCAAGCATCGCGAACGTCGCCGTGCCGAAAATCGCCACCCACACGCTGTTCAGCGCCAAACCCAGTCCGGTTGAAAACACGAGGATGCCTGTGTACATCGGATTCCGGATGAACCGATACGGCCCATGCCGCACGAACTGAGCGGATGCACGTGTTTGCACCGTGTCCGTTAAGTTATGACCCAACGTCACGAACATCGAAACCAACAGCGCGCTCCCCGCAGCCGTCACCGCCACCCCGAGCCAGTTCGATGCTCCATCTCCGGCATGCGCGAACGCCCGCCAAACCGAAACGGCAGTCGCCAGGCCAAACAGGCGAATCAGGATCAACGGCGCCCAACCCTCGTTCCGCCGGTCGAATTTGTCACTGCCGCGATACGCCTTTGCCCGATGCACCGCGCCGGTCGCGAATACGACGAACAGGAGAGTGCTAACAGCAGCTTTAACCATAACTTCACTTTAATAGTTAAGTATGATTAAGTCAAATCGCTTAGCGTGTCGCAGGACCGGGGCGTGTTGTCCCCAGCAGCGTCACGACATCCGGGTCGTCGCTCGCCGGAAACGTCACCTCCATGAAGCAGATGTTCATCTCTTCCCAACTTTGATCTCCCCACCGCACAATTTGCTTGGGATCGGGATTTGCCGGATTGTTCGGCGAGTTGTCGAACTGCGCCAGACACTGCAGCTCCGTATTCTTCGGCAGCCGTTTGGGTTCGCGCAGGAAGTAGGTCGTCTGCCACCGGAAGTCGTAGCGAGGCACGTCGATCAAGCTCTCGACCAAACCGTCCGGATATCGGACCGCGATCGAATAGGTCTTGCCCCGCAGGTGCATGTGAGGCTGCATCGACAAGAGTGTGACGTCGCGCCTCGTGACCGCACCGGTCAGCGACGAGTGCAGATTCGCACCTGCGGGAATCGCAAACGTAGCATCCGCGGGCGAGATCGTGAACACCCTCTCCTTGGGCGGTTGTTTGGCAAAGAACAGCGCCAGTTCCGAATTGTCGACTACGGTCTTGCCGTTCGCCGTGTAATGTATTTCGAAGACGATATCGGCGCCTTTTGGCAGCAGCTTCGCCCGCCCCTCGCCCCACGGCATCGGCCGGTAGCCCGGTTCGTAACCTAGCAGCAATTCGCGCCGGTCGACCTCCCGCTCGTCCTCCCGCTTCGCCCTCCTCGACTGTACCGACGCCACGAACGGCTTCCCCGGCGGCGCGTCGCGGACATAGCTTGATCCCTTCGGCCGTATGAACGCATTGATGTGATGCACGACCGAACGCTGATCGATCCGCCACTCGGCAGACGAGATCCACATATCTCGATCAAAGTTTGTCGGCGTTACCAGAAACGTGTACTCGACCGTACCCTTCGCCGGCACCTCGATTCCCGGGATGCGTGCCACGAAATCGGGCTTCGCGTTTGCGGTGTTCGCCGCCGCCACCACACCGGTGGACGCGTCAGATTTGCCCTCCGGCGCACCGCCATCCACCCACTCCGTAATCGCCGCGATCTCCTTGGCCGTCAGCGACCGGTCGTTGTGAAAGGGAATGCTGCGCGCGGGATCGGCGTGCCAGGGCGGCATCGACTTTCGTAGCACCGCCTGCCGGATCGCCTTCGACCACGGCTTCACTTCCGCGTAGGTGGTGAATTTCATTGGCGCGATTTCTCCGTCACGATGACAGCCAACGCAGCGCGTGTCGAGAATAGGCTTTACATCCCCGTGATAGGTCGCTGCCGGCACAATAGCCGGGATGAGAAGCAGAATGAAACGCATACGCGTCTATTCTCCCAGTTTTGGCGTCCGGTAAAGAAGCTGCCCTTGCACCCGGATCTCGGCGTCTACCAAGTAAGGCCGCAGCGCATCGTGGTCGATTCGCATTCCGTAACCCGGCGCATCGGGCAGTCGCACCAGTCCGTCGTCGCCGGGTGTCAGGTGATTCGTCGTGATCGCCAGCGCCAACGCCTTCGGTTCCGCCGGGTATTCGCAAATCGTTTCGCCGGCGAAGCCTGCATACGGCGCGATCGATGCCGCCAGCGCCAAATGCGATGTGAACGTGTGATTCACGTAGGTCACACCCCGCTGCTTCGCATACTGCGCCGCGTCATAGGCGACGCTCACTCCGCCAATTCTCCCGGCGTCGATCTGCAAGAATCCGATGCCCGCGTGGTCGACCAGATGCTTCGCCATATCGAGGTTGTGCGATCCCTCGCCGGCCGCCAAACGGACCTGCGGCGATCGCGCCCACAGCGCCTTGTAGGCCGAGAGCGCTCCGCTTGTGAACGGTTCCTCCAGCCACATCGCGCCGCATTCCTCAAGGGCCGGTATCGCCAGTGCCGCACGCTCGACATCGTGCCCCCACACCGTTCCGATATCGATCAGCAGTGTCTTGTCCGCGCCCAGCCCCTCGCGCGCCGCGCGGAAATGCGCCGCGTCGTCAACGGGCGATCCCTTCCCGATCGGCCCCCAGCCAAACTTCGCCGCCGTCCATTTGCACGCCCGCGCTTTGGCATACGTTTCATCCGCGTTATCGCCGAAAAGCATCGATGCATACGGCCGTTTCGCATAGGCGTGTTCGTAGCCCAGCAACCGGTACGCCGGCTCGCCGCGCATCTTGCCCAGCAGATCCCACAACGCCATTTCGATTCCCGATAGCGTGTGATCGGCCTGCAGCAGATCCATCGATTCCGCACGCACCAGATCGCCGATGCGCCGAATGTCGATCGGATCGTCAATACGCTGTCCTATCACCGACGCCGCCACCGGTTTGCACGCGGAGTGCGACATTGGGCACACCATGCTCGCGATCGATGGCAGCGGCGCCGCCTCGCACTCGCCCCAGCCGGTCGACCCGCCCGCTCGCACTCGCACCAGCAAGGCATCCTGGCTACCGTCGCCGATGTCGAGCACTTCCGGCATCGACAAATAAAAGAGATCCACCGATTCGATCCGAGTCATGAGGTAACTCTGATCGTAATCCGTTTAACGCAGCGCCTTTACGCCTCCCATGCCGCACGCCGCCACAACTGTCAGTCCGAGCACAACGACGGCGGCCTCGCTCAGGACCTGTTCCAGCCGGAAAGCCGTCACAACGATCGCCGGCTCATAGGCCAACATCGCCAACAGTGCCGCACCCGCCGCGCATAGCGTCACTCCCAAAAAACGAGATCGATTCTTCATGTCTCTGCATACGCCGCGGGCGCGCGTAAAGTTCATCCTGGTATCGTAAGTTTACAGTGCCCGACGATCCTCTCCTCCTCCCCGCACGGCCCCTGGAAGACATCCTCGATATCGCTCTCCGCGAAGGCGTGCCATTGTCCATTGCCACAGCGAATCAAAGCATCATAGGATGCCGGGTCATCGCCATCGACAGACAATCGGGCGTCGTCGTTTGCCGCGCCGGTGCTGGCTTCCTGGATGAAGACATCCACTACATCCGCATCACCGCCATCACCGGTATCACCGCGCGAGTTACCCCCGCGACCGCGTATCATTTCTCCTTCGGTCTGATGCCTCCTCCGCCCGAAGAAAGCGCCGCGCAACAGGAGTTCGAACGCCTTGTTGCCGCGCTTCGCGATCAACTTCGCCAATGTGCCGGATATCAACTCAGCCTCATCGCGCGGCCCGAACTGTTCGATCTGGACCCCGTCTCCCGCGCGGCCTGGTTTAAAGACATCGCCGATGCCCTTAGCGCCGTATGTTCGCTCGAACCGGTTCGCAAGAAGTTTCAATCGAACGTTGACCAAATCATGCTGCGCGCGGGTGACAATCCCGCCCGGCTCGGCGGCAGCACGTTGTTTCTCGAGTCGGCGCCCGGAATCACGGCCGAATTGCTCAAGAACGCGATCGAAGTGCTCTTGTAGCCGCCATGGTTAACGCGGCGCCGATGCCCGCCAAACCGACGTCTTTCTGCGCGTCCCACATATCGCCCTGCATGCCGACGAACGCTTCGCCCTGTTCCGGTGTTACGATTTCGGCGATGATCATCTCGATGATTTCGTAGACCGCCCCTGACGCCAGCGCGACGTCCACCGGCAGAAAATAGCTCCAAAAACCGCGATGTCCCGTGGTGTAAACGAATATCTCCCGCACGGGTACGCTTAGGAAAAAACCGAACGCAAAGTGGCTCACACGGTCGTAGTGGTTGCGGGTCGTATGCAGCCAGCTCTTCATCCATTCGCCCAAGGGTACGTCGGCGTATTTATGATGCGCGCCCCACTCGTGGACGAGCAGAAACAAGAAAATCATGACGTATGCGAACGTTGACAGTGGCAACCGGCGATACGTGAATGCGAGCAAAAACAGCAACGTGAACACGAGGATGTTTTCCAGCCACCAGTCGAAGACCATCGCCGGCCGATATGCCGATAGCCCCATCGCGATTCCAGTGCCAGCCACGAGCCAGTGCAGCGGCCTATTCTCACGGAATGGAACCATTTCACTAGAGAACCGCACCTGGCCGCCGATATGCAAATTTGACATGGCATGCTCGGCCGCACCTCCAGAGACAGTCGAAGCCCAAGGCGCGGCGGAATTACTCAAGCGCCTTCCCGCGCTGCCGACGGCTTCGGCGAAGTTGCTTGGCATGATGGGCAACCCGAATATCAGCCTCAAACAGGTGAGCGATCTCATCGCCTCCGACGGCGTACTTACTATCGAGACTTTGCGAATCGCCAACTCCGCGATGTTCGCCTCGCGGACCGAAATCAAGTCGTTGCTGCAGGCACTCGCCGTGCTCGGTTGCGAGAAGGTGAAGGGAATCGTCTGCACCATCGCGCTGCGCAACTACATGGGAAATGTGTTGCAGATCCCCGCGCTCAAGCGCTGCTGGCGCCACAATCTCGCCACTGCCGTTGTCGCCGACGAACTGGCCAGTTGGGCGCGCGTTGATACTGCCGACGCCTACACCGCGGGTCTTCTCCACGACATCGGACGGCTCGCATTGATCGCCTTCGACTCATCCAAGTATCTGCAAGTACTCGACCACGCGGCCTCTTCCGGCGTAGTGTTGGAAGAAGCCGAACGTGCGGCATTTAGGGTTGACCACGCCTCCGCCGGCGCATGGCTCGCCAAATTGTGGGGGCTGCCTGAAAGCCTCCAGAATGCCATTCGACATCATCACAGCGCCGACGCCAGCCCGCCGTTCGAACTGTCCGGTCTGACCCATCACAGCTGCCGCATCGCCGACAGCCTATGCTTCGCCGTGATCGAGAATCCTTACGTTACCGATGAGCCGATCTACGAATTCCTAAATTTGTTGCCCGAGACGCAACGTAGTCGCCTCAACATCGACCCGCTCGAATTTCAAATGCTCATCGGTTCGCGCGTTAACGCGATGGAGTCCTAGTATCCAGCGATCATGGACTTCACTGCCCATTGACGGACCTTTTCCTGAATTTTTTCCTCGTTAACCGGCTTCGATAAGTAGTCGTCCATGCCGGCTGCCAGGCATCGTTCCCGGTCGCCATTCATCGCGTTGGCCGTTATTGCCACTATCGGCAGCCTTGGCCGTCCTAAAGCACTCTCCAAACGCCGAATCTCCTCTGTTGCCAACAGTCCGTCCATCTCCGGCATCTGCACATCCATCAGCGCCAATGCGTAGAGCCCGGTCGTCGCAGCGGCGACCGCCTCTCGCCCATTGGCGACCGTGTCCACGGAGAACCCGACCTTTTCCAAAAACGCCTGGGCGATCCTCCGATTGACCTGATTGTCCTCCGCCAGCAAAACCCGGCCCTTCGCCTTCGCTTCCGCCGGGAGTTGAGCGTTCGTGGCGCTTGGTTCCTCCGCCACTCCGGCTTCGATGTCAAACGAAAAGGTACTTCCCGTGCCCTGCCGGCTATTGACCGTCAGATCGCCTCCCATTAATCGCGCCAGTTCGCGCGAGATCGCCAACCCCAGTCCCGTTCCGCCGTAACGCCGGGTTGTCGACCCGTCCGCCTGCGAAAAGCTCCGGAACAACGTCGCCTGTGTCTCTTCGGAAATGCCTATCCCTGTGTCGCTTACCGAGAAGCGCAAGCGTACGCGCCCATCGCTTGAAGGCTCGGCTTGCCCCCGTACCCGTATCTCGCCGCACTCGGTAAATTTCAAGGCATTGCCAACCAAGTTTAGGAGTATCTGCCGCAGTCGCACCGGGTCACCCTCGACCCACCCGGTAGGTTCGTCGATTTCTACAATCAGGCGAAGTCCTTTTTGTTCAATCCGCGGCCGGATCAACGCGAGAGCGCCCAGCAACTCTCGGCGGGCATCGAACGGGACCGCCTCGATCACCAATTTGCCTGCTTCGATCTTCGAGAAGTCCAAGATGTCGTTGAGAATTGCCAGTAGCATATCGGCGGAATGCTGGACCGTCTCAAGGTAGTCGCGCTGACTGGCGGTTAGGGGAGTCGACAGCAATAGTTCGGTCATCCCGAGCACGCCGTTCATCGGCGTCCGGATCTCGTGACTCATATTCGCGAGAAAGTTCGCCTTCAATTCCTCGGCGCGCCGCGCTTCGAACTCCCGCGCCCGCGCTCGCCGTGCCATTTCCAGCGCAATCGCGGTCAGCGGGCTGGCAAGCAGTCCGAAACCAAACGTCACCTCCGGCATCGCGGTCCGTGATACATCGGAGCCAAGCCCGCTGAGCCGTGAAACGCGCAGATTCTCCTCGCTGCGCAAATTCTGCCACAACCCGAAGCTAAGTACGGACAGCACCAATCCCGCGGCCAAAGGCGCTCGAAGCGCGATCTGAGTTCTCGTTCGAAGAGTGATTGCCGCGCCCAACGCCAGCAGTCCCAGGCTTGCCGGCAACGCGATGCCGGGCCGCCATTGGCCAAACCCGAGGCTGGTTACGCCGTGCGCCAGTGTATGAAATAGCGCATAGGCCCCGGCGCCAGCGGCGAAAAGCGCCGCCGATGGATTCCGGCCATAGGAATGACAGAGGATCGCAACACCGAGCGCGGCAGATGCAAGCGCGGCCTTGAACGACATCAGGATGCCCACCGGAAGCTCGGCTGAAATTCCTGAACTCCGCGCAAGCGAAGGAATCGAACACAGCACGACCAGCAAGCCTAGAATTCGCCCGGTCCACGCCGGACCCATCATTGCCGCCGACCCTAAGAGTAGAATTACGCCACTGCTGTAAGATACGGCCTTGTAGTCCGGCCATGCGCCGCCAGTCAGGTGCCATCCTGCCAACCCAGACACTCCGGCCAGCAACGCTGCCCAGGGAAGCAGGCTGGCGATGATCTCCAGCGGCCGTTCGTTACTGTGCGGACGCACGGTCACAGTCTTCATTCGGTTGATTGCGCCAACAACTTTATCGTGCCGGGGCCCGATACAATCGAAGGTCGCCGTGTCGTAACGATATCACGAGATCTATGTCTCCACGGACGTCGAAACCGACGGCCCGAGGATCGGGGCGTAGCTCGCCCCGCCCCCGTACAATATAAGCGTGCCCCTCTCCTCCAGCCTCTTCGGCCAAAAGTTCGCTCTCACCGAGCGCGACCTCGAAAGCTACCTCGCCGAAGCCCTCTCCAAAGGCGGCGACTACGCCGACCTCTACTTCGAATATCTCGCCACCGCGTCGATAAGCCTCGACGAGTCCATCATCAAATCCGCCACGCAAGGCGTCACCCTCGGCGTCGGTATCCGCGTCCTATCCGGCGAGCGCACCGGCTACGCCTACAGCGACGATTTAAGCCCCGACAAAATTCGAAAAGCCGCACGCACTGCCGCCTGTATCGCCAGCGGTCCCGCCACGCAACTCACCGCCGGCCTGACGAGCGTCGAGAAGCACGATCTCTACAACGTCGCCACGCTCGCCGGTGACACGCCGCTCGCCGACCGCGCCCAACTCGTCAAACGCGCCGACGCCGCCGCTCGCGCTCACGACCCTCGTGTCTTCCAAGTCCAGGCCGTCTACGCCGATACCGTTCGCCACGTCCTGGTTGCATCGAGCGACGGCAAGCTCTCCATCGACCGCCAGCCCATGGCCCGCATGAACGTCTCCGTCCTCGCGCGCGAAGATGGCGGGGTGCCGCAGCGCGGCTATGCCGGCGGCGGCGGCCGCATAGGTCTCGACTTTTTTACCGGCGATCATTCGCCCGAGAAATTCGCCACCGACGCCGCTCGGCAAGCCATCGTGCAACTCCACGCCATCGACGCACCCGCCGGCGAGATGACCGTCGTCTTCGGTCCCGGCTGGCCCGGTATTTTGCTCCACGAAGCGGTTGGTCACGGGCTCGAAGCTGACTTCAATCGCAAGGGCGTCTCGGCCTTCTCAGGCCGCGTCGGCCAGAAGGTTGCTAGCGATCTCTGCACGGTCGTCGACGACGGGACAATCGCCAGCCGCCGCGGTTCGCTCAACGTCGATGATGAAGGCGAACCGACCAAGCAAAACGTACTTATCGAAAACGGCGTGCTTCGCGGCTACCTCACCGACAAACTCTCCGCGCGCCTGACGAACGCAAAGTCCACCGGCAGCGGCCGCCGCGAGAGTTATCGGCACTACCCGATGCCGCGTATGACAAACACCTTTATGCTCGCCGGTGAAAGCGACCCGGAAGAGATCTTGAAGTCGGTGAAAAACGGCCTCTACTGCGCTAACTTCGGCGGCGGCCAAGTCGACATCACCAGCGGTAACTTTGTCTTCTCCGCATCGGAATCGTTCCTCATCGAGGACGGCAAGCTGACCACCCCTGTGCGCGGCGCGACGCTAATCGGCAACGGCCCCGAGGCGCTCAAATATGTATCGATGGTGGGCAACGATTTGAAGCTAGATCAAGGCATCGGGGTCTGCGGCAAGGAAGGCCAAAGCGTACCAGTTGGCGTCGGCATCCCTACAATCAAGATCGACAAGATGACCGTCGGAGGCACGCGATGACACTTCTCGAAGCCGCCCAAACCGCCATCGCGATCGCCATGCGGAAAGGTGCTACGGCCGCCGAATGCACTATCGCCGAAGGCGAAGAGTTCTCCGCCACCGTCCGTCTCGGCGAAGTCGAGACCATCAAGGAAGCCGGCTCGCGCGGCGCCGGACTGCGCGTGCTGATAGGCCGGAAACAAGGCTCTTCCTACACATCCGATCTCAGCGAAGACGGTCTCACCCGCATGGCTGACGCCGCGCTCGCCATCGCTGAAATCACGGAAGAAGACCCTTTTGCAGGCCTGCCGGATAAGGAAGAACTCGGCCAAATCGAAAGCGACCTCAAACTAGCCGCGGACGACGTCGCAAACGTCGAAGCCGCCGCACGCATCGACGCCGCAAAACGCGCTGAAGCCGCCGCCCTCAAAGCCGACGAACGCATAGCCAACTCCGAAGGCGCCGCCTGCGAGACCTACACCGGCACGCGCGTCTTCGCTAATTCGCTCGGTTTCTCCGGCGCCTATACTTCCACCAACGCCTCGCTCAGCGTCACGCCCGTGGCCAAACAGGGCGACGCCATGGAGCGCGATTACTGGCACACCACCTCACGCTCCTGGGCAGATATGGAATCGCCGGAGGATGTCGGCCGAATCGCCGCCGAACGCGCCGTTCGCCGACTCGGCGCCCGTAAGATCGAAACACAAAAGGCAACAATTGTTTTTGAACCTCGCGTCGCGAAATCGATACTCGGGCACATATTCGAAGCCGTCAGCGGAGACTCGATCTATCGCAAGTCGTCATTTCTCCTCGACAAGATCGACGAACAAATTGCCGCGTCGAACGTCACTGTCATCGACGACGCCACCGTTCCTGGCTGGTTCGGGACATCGCCCTTCGACGACGAAGGTGTTCCCACGCGACGCACTCCCGTCATCGAAAACGGTGTGTTGAAGAGTTATCTCCTCAACACCTACACCGCCCGCAAGCTTGGCCTCAAAACGACCGGATGCGCCGCGCGTGGACTCACCGGAGCCCCCGGCGTCGGTCACGGAACGCTGTATCTGGAAGCGGGATCGAAGACGCCTGAGGAGATCTTCGCCGCCGTCGGTACAGGTCTCTATGTCACCGAGTTGATCGGCTTCGGCGTCAACGTTGTCACCGGCGATTACTCCCGAGGCGCCGCCGGTCTGTGGATCGAAGACGGTAAGCTCAGTTATCCTGTTGCGGAGATTACCATCGCGGGAAACCTCGGCGAGATGTTGCGTGATATCGTTCACATCGGCAGCGACCTCGAGTTCCCCGGTTCCACCTCCGCCCCGACCATCGCCATCGCCAAC
>Ga0169931_10008879_pt1 | contig 14589 bp, 8 predicted proteins | sample Kivu_15m_20L_FD_129675 | JGI IMG/M metagenome (GOLD analysis project Ga0169931, IMG submission 129675) | Freshwater microbial communities from Lake Kivu, Western Province, Rwanda to study Microbial Dark Matter (Phase II) - Kivu_15m_20L... | ecosystem: Environmental > Aquatic > Freshwater > Lake ...
CACGAGAGGGATCCTCCTTCGGGAGCTTCCAGACCGACTGCAGCCCTGCATACGCCCGCGCGTCGGCGTCGGCGGCGGCGAGCGCCTCGACCCGCATGCGGTCGAGCTCGGCGAGGATCGACTCGAGCTCCGCGCGGTGCGGCGCGAAGGCGGGCTTCTCGACGCTGTAGCGGAGGACCATCGAGCCGAGCGACGCGGCGGTCGCGAGGACGAGCCCCGCCGCGGCGCCGCCGCCAGGCACCGGCTGCTTCGCGGCGAGCGCGTCGAGGAACCCGCCGACGACCTGCCCGCCGAGCGGCGAGGTTCCGGTCGTCGAGGTCGTCGAGGTCGCCGCGCTCGTCGGGGAACTCGGGGGCGTCGTGGCGCTCATGCCCCGGCTCCGCGGAGCTCGCCGCCCACGCCCGCCCGAAGCGCCGCGGTGATCCGCTCGATCGCCGGCTCGACCTCCTCGTGGCGGAGGGTCCGGTCGGCGCGGCGGAAGACGAGCCGCATCGTCACGCTCTTCTTCTCCCCGAGCGACTTCCCGCGCCAGGTCGTCACGAAGCGGATCGCCTCGAGATGCTCGACCTTCGCCTCGCCCGCGGCGCGCTCGATCGCGCTCCAGGCGACCTCCTCCGCGACGACGACCGAGAGGTCCCGCTCGATCGCGGGGAACTGCGGCAGCTCCTCGATGCGGGGAGAGGGCGGATACGAAGCGACGAGCGGCGCGAGGTCGAGTTCGGCGACCGCGACCGGTCGGTCGATCCCCGCGAGCGACGCGACGGTCGGATCGAGAAGCCCCATCACGCCAAGCGAGCCGGCGGCGCCGAGGGCGAGCCGCGCGGCGGGGGCGATCGCGGGCGCCTCGCCGTCGGCGATCGGCTCGACGCGGAGGACCTCGCCGGAGAGCCGGGAGGCGAGCCGCTCGATCGCGCCGCGGAGGCGTCGAACGGCGAGCTGCGGATCCTCGCCGCCGTCGACGGCGATCCCCACGATCCGCCGCTCGCGGTGCGAGCCGTCGGCAAGCATGCGGAACGTCGCGGCGACCTCGAAGACGCCGAGGTCGCGCTCGCCGACGCCCTCGTTCCGGGCGAGGACCTCGAGCAGGCTCGGAAGAAGGCTTGGTCGCAGGTTCGGCGTGCCGCCCGCCCGCTCGTCGTCGACGTGGAGCATCGACTCGCCGGGGGCGAGGAACGCGGTGGCGACCCGCGGCGAGACGAGGGAGTGCGTGACCGACTCGATGAAGCCCATCGCCGCGAGCGAGTCGCGGACGAGCCGCACCGCCTCGACCTCGCGCTGCGGGGCGGCGGGGCGGATCTCAAGCCGCTCCCGGACCGGGATCGCGTCGAGCCCATGGATGCGGCAGACCTCCTCGACGAGGTCGATCTCCCGCTCGAGGTCGAGCCGCCGCGGCGGCACCGTCACGCGGAAGACGGCGCCCGCCTCGCCGCCTCGCTCGCGCTTTGGGCGAAGGTCGAGCCGCTCGAGGATCTCCTCGACGCGGCGCTCCGGCAGGTCGATGCCGAGTACCTCACGCACGCGCGAGAGACGCAGGCAGAGGCTCCGCGGGTCGGGGATCGGGCGACCATCCGCGGCGACGGGACCTCGGACGGTGCCGCCCGCGAGCTCGAGGATCAGCGCGACGAGGCGCTCCGCCGCCGGGCCGACCTCGGCGGGATGCACGCCCCGCTCGAAGCGGTGGCTCGAGTCGCTTCGGATGTTGAGCCGCCGGCTCGAGGAGCGCACCGCGACCGGATCGAAGGTCGCCGCCTCGACGACGATCGAGGTGGTGCCGTCGGTGACCGCGGTCTCGGCGCCGCCCTTGATGCCGGCGAGCGCCACCGGTCGCTCCGCGTCGGCGATGACGAGGTCCTGCGCCGAGAGCCTCGCCGCCTTCGCGCCCTCGCCGAGGGGCAGGAAGGACTCGCCCTCCCGCGCCATCCGCACCTCGATGCGGCGACCGCGGAGGGTCGCGAGGTCGAAGACGTGCGCCGGCTGCCCGAGCTCGAAGAGGACGAAGTTGGTGGCGTCGACGAGGTTGTTGCGGGGGATCTGCCCGATCGACTCGAGCCGCTTCCGAAGCCACGCTGGGCTCGGGGCGACCCGCACCCCCTCGATCACCCGCGCGGTGTAGAGCGGGCAGCGGTCGGGGACGCGGTTCACCACCGGGAACGGCTCGCCGGAGGAAGCCACGCTCGAGGTCGCGGTCGACACCCCGCGGGACGCCGTCGGCGTCTTCAGGCGCCTTCCGGTCGCCGCGGAGATCTCGCGGGCAAGCGAGAGGTGCGAGAGGCAGTCGCCGCGGTTGCTCGTGAGCTCGACCTCGAGCCAGCGCTCGCCCTCGGCGGCGGTGCCCTCGTCGTCGATCGGGAACCCGACCGCGGTGAGCACCTGCGCGACCTCCTCGGCGGTGGCGGGGGGGTCGAGATGGTCGTTGAGCCAGGAGACGCCGGTCTTCATCGTGGCGGAAGGTACCGCCCGCGTGGCGGCGGCGGGGACGATCGGTACCCTTCCGCGGTGCCGTCCATGCGTTCCGTCCTCCGAGTCCTGCGATCGCCGCGTGTCCTTCGCTCGGCGGCGCCACTCATGATCGTCGCCGCGGCGACCGTCGCCTGCCTCTCCGCCTGCACGACGGCGCCCTTCGTGCCGGATGCCGAGAGGGTGCCCGAGGAGTTCTCGATCAACGCGACGGTCCTCCGCGGCACCGCGGTCGCGCCGGTCCCGCGGGTCGAGCAGCGACCGGGTCGTTGGGTGCTGCTGCCGGATGGCTCGCTGCGGGCGTCCTCCACCGCCCAGCCCGACCATGGCTCCCGCCCGGGGGTCGTCCGGCACCTGCAGGAGTCGGAGATCGCCGAGCTCTGGTCGCTCGCGGTGCGGCTTGGGATCGGCGATCCGGCGGCGGGGGATCCGGTGGGCGATGCCCGGGCGATCACCGCGGGGCCCACCGAGCTCGTGCAGATCATCGAGTTCCATGGCGCCGGGAAGTCATGGGGCTTCGTCGCCCGCGGCCCCGCCGCCGATGGCGGCGACAAGGTGCTCGGCACGTTCCTGCGGGCGCTCGCCGAGCGCTCGTGGATGGAGGACCGACCGGCGGAGCTCGATCCGGCGGCGGCGATCCGCTACGACATGGGACCCGATCCCTACGCCCGCTACCGAGGTCAGCCGACGCCGTGATGACGCCCCGCGCCGCTTCCCGCCTCGCCTTCGCCTGCGCCTCGCTCGCGGTCGCGGTGGTGGTCGCCCTGCTCGTCGGCGGCTGCGCCTCCGGCACCGAGGTCTCGCAGACCCGCACCGCCGGTCGCAGCGTGAAGATCCAGGTGTGGCAGCCGAAGGAGCAGAGGATCGAGTTCTTCGAGGTGAGCAACCAAGGGGTCTTCGGCTGCTCGGGCGGCGTCGCGGCGCAGGGGCAGCAGGTGACCTGGGCACGCGAGCTCACGCCGGAGGAGATCGCGCGGCTTCTTGATCCGATGTCGATCAAGGCGTGGTGGACCGAGCTTCGCGACGCGGCGAAGGGATCGCCCGACGACGACGATCTTCCGCGGACGCAGATCTGGTTCCTCGGTCCCGGCGCCGATCAGGAGATCTCCTTCCACGGGAGCCTTCCGCAGGTCACGCCGATCATCGAGGCGATGCGCTCGATCGCGATGGCGCGGTTCAACCCCAACCTCGACGCGCTCCCTCGCGCGGGCGAGGCGTTTCCGCGCTGAGCGCGTCCCTACCATCCGCCCCATGACCGACCGCCGCTCGACCGCGGACGACCCGATCGTCGGCATCGACCTCGGGACCACGAACTCCCTCGTCGCCTACTGCGACGAGGCGGGACCGCGGATCCTGCGGGACGAGTCGGGGCGGACGCTCCTGCCCTCGATCGCCCGGCTCGGCGGCGGGGCGGAGCCAGCGGTGGTGGGGCACCTCGCCCGCGAGTCGGCGGGACGCGACCCGGAGCGGACGGTCCACTCGATCAAGCGCCTGATGGGCCGATCGCTCGAGGACGTCCGCCGCGAGGTCGATCGCCTTCCCTATCCGGTCGTCGCCGGTCCGCGCGGGCTCGCCTGCGTGCGGGACGGCACCGCGATCCGCACGCCGCAGGAGATCTCCGCGCTCTACCTGCGGAGGCTGCGGGAGATCGCCGAGCGAAGCCTCGGGCGCCCGGTGCACCGCGCGGTGGTGACGGTGCCCGCCTACTTCGACGACGCCCAGCGGCAGGCGACCCGCGACGCGGGGCGGCTCGCCGGACTCGAGGTCGTGCGGATCGTGAACGAGCCGACCGCCGCGTCGCTCGCCTACGGGCTCGGTCGCGCGAGCGCCGGCGGCACCATCGCCGTCTACGACCTCGGCGGCGGCACCTTCGACGTCTCGATCCTGCGGATCGTCGAGGGCGCGACCGACGGAGACGAGGCGATCTTCCAGGTGCTCGCGACCGCGGGCGACACCCACCTCGGCGGCGACGACCTCGACGCGGCGATCGCGGCGGCGATCACCGCGCGGATCGACCGCGGTCGCGCGGAGTCCCACGCCGACTCGATCCTCGCCCGCCAGCGGCTGCGGCTCGCGTCGGAGGCGGCGAAGATCGCCCTCTCCGCCGCGGAGTCGACCCTCGTCGAGGTCGATCTTCCAAGCGGACGGATCGCCGAGGTGCTGACGCGGGCGGAGCTCGAGGCGATCGCCCGACCGCTCGTCGCACGGACGATCGAGCACTGCCGGCGCTCTGCCCGCGACGCCGGGATCGAGCCGCGCGAGGTGGACGCGGCGGTCCTCGTCGGCGGCTCGACCCGCATCCCGCTCGTCCGCCGCGAGGTGGAGCAGTTCTTCGGGCGGGCTCCCTACGTCGCGCTCGATCCGGACGAGGTGGTCGCCCTCGGGGCGGCGGTGCAGGCGGCGGTGATCGCCGGACGCCGCGCGGACCTCCTCCTCCTCGACGTCGTCCCGCTCAGCCTCGGGCTCGAGACGGCGGGCGGGGGCGTGGCGAAGCTCGTCGTCCGCAACAGCACGATCCCCGCCCGGGCGACCGAGCAGTTCTCGACGCAGGTCGATGGGCAGCGACACGTCCGCCTCCACGTGGTGCAGGGGGAGCGGGAGCTCGTCTCCGACTGCCGGAGCCTCGCGACCTTCGAGCTCCGCGACCTGCCCCCGATGCCCGCGGGGATCCCCCGGATCGAGGTCGAGTTCCTCGTCGACGCGAACGGCGTCCTCGGGGTCACCGCGGTCGAGGCTCGGACCGGGATTCGGGCGGCGGTCCAGGTGGTCCCGAGCTACGGGCTGACCGCGGAGGAGGTCGCGCGGATCGAGCGGGAGTCCCTCGCCCACGCCCGCGAGGACATGCGGCGGCACCGGGTGATCGACCTGCGGGTGAACGCGGCGCTCGACGCGAAGTGGACCGGCGAGGCGCTCGGGCGGGTCCGGGACCGGCTCGAGCCGGCGTACGTCGCGAGCCTCGAGGAGCGCCTCGCGGAGGTCCGGCGGTTCGTGGACCTCGCCACCCGCGAGGTGGACGGGGTCGACGCGGACGCGTTCGGCGCCGCCCGCGACGCGCTCAACCGCGCGTCGATGCGACTCCACGAGGTGGCGATCGCCGAGAGCCTCCGAGGCTCGCCGGGCCCGGGCCCGGGCGCCTGACCAGGCGGCGCGGCGGCCGGCGGAGCGGGCAAAAGTTCGTGGGTCCGGCGGGTCGGACGAGATAGACTCCCGCCCTCGCGATGCGTCGCGAGCGGACGCGTCGGGACGCGTCCATCGATTCCCCTCCGACGGCCCGCCGCACGGGCCGGGAAGCGAGATTGGTCCATGACCCAGATGCAGTCGCCCTCGAGCGCCTCCACTCCCTCGACGGAGAAGCCGCGCGTCCCCCGCAACGGAATCGGTCCGGCGTGGACGGTCGAGGACTCCGCCGAGCTCTACCAGATCCGAGGATGGGGCAAGGGCTTCTTCGACATCGGTCGCTCGGGGAACGTCGTCGTGCGTCCCACCCGCGATCCCGCGAAGCAGATCGACCTGCACGAGGTCGTCGCGGGAATCCGCGAGCGAGGCTTCGGCACGCCGGTCCTCATCCACTTCGGCGACCTGCTCAAGCAGCGCCTCCACGACCTGCATGACGCGTTCGCGACGGCGATCCGCGACCAGAACTACCGCGGCAGCTACTCGGCGGTCTATCCGGTCAAGGTGAACCAGCAGCGCCGCATCGTCGAGGAGATCCGCCACTACGGCGAGCCGCTCGGCTTCGGGCTCGAGGTCGGCTCGAAGCCGGAGCTCCTCGCGGTGCTCGGGCTCACCGGCGACCGCCCCGACCGCCTCATCGTCTGCAACGGCTTCAAGGAGGCGCGCTACATCGAGTTCGTGATGCTCGCCGCGAAGCTCGGCCGCACGATCATCCCGGTGATCGAGAACCTCGCGGAGCTGCGGATGATCCTCGAGAGCTCCGAGCGCCTCGCGGTCCGCCCGCGGATCGGCGTGCGGGTCAACCTCTCGACCTCCGGCGTCGGCCGCTGGCGGCACTCGAGCGGCGTGAAGGCGAAGTTCGGTCTCTCCCTGCCCGAGGTGATCGAGGTGGTCGAGCTCCTCAAGGCCCGCGGCATGGCGGACTGCCTGCAGCTGCTCCACTGCCACATGGGAAGCCAGATCCACGACATCCGGCAGGTGAACGCGGGCGTGAACGAGCTCGCCCGGATCTACGTCGAGATGGTCCGCATGGGCGCGGGGATGAAGTATCTCGACGTCGGCGGCGGGCTCGGCATCGACTACGACGGCAGCCAGACCAACTTCGAGTTCTCGACGAACTACACCCTCGCGGAGTACGCGAGCAACGTGGTCTACCGCGTGATGAGCGTCTGCGACGAGTCCGGCGTCGAGCACCCGACGATCGTCACGGAGAGCGGTCGCGCCATGGCGGCGCAGCAGAGCGTCCTCGTCTTCGACGTGGTCGGGGCGAACCGCCTCGACCGCTTCGCGGTGCCCGCGGACGTCGACAAGAAGATCGCCGCCGAGAGCGAGCCGCCTCGGCCGCTCGTCGACCTCCTCGAGGCGTGGCAGCAGGTCTCGGAGCGCCGCCTCCTCGAGAACTACCACGACGCGCTCCAGGCGCGCGACGAGGCGATGAGCCTCTTCAGCCTCGGCTACATGTCGCTCGAGCACCGCGCCCTCGCGGAGCGGCTCTTCTGGTCCACCTGCCTCAAGATCCGCGACAAGGTCCGCAGCATGGACGAGGTCCCGGAGGAGCTCGAGGACCTGCAGGCGGGGCTCACCGACATCTTCTTCTGCAACCTCTCGATCTTCCAGTCGCTGCCCGACATCTGGGCGATCCGGCAGCTCTTCCCGATCATGCCGATCCACCGGCTCGACGAGCCGCCGCAGCGGCTCGCGACCCTCGCCGACCTCACCTGCGACTCGGACGGCAAGATCGACCGGTTCGTCGATCACCACGACATCCGGAAGAGCCTGCCGCTGCACGAGCTCCGCGACGGCGAGCAGTACCTCGTCGGGGCGTTCCTCGTGGGCGCCTATCAGGAGACGCTCGGCGACCTCCACAACCTCTTCGGTGACACCCACGTCGTCCACGTGAAGCTCGACGAGAACGGGCAGTGGTGGATCGACGAGATCGTCGAGGGCGACACCGTTCGCGAGGTCCTGCAGTACGTGCACTACGACGCGTCGCGGCTTCTCGCGGACATCCGACGCGAGTGCGAACGGGCGGTGCGGACGAAGGCGATGACCGTCGGCGAGAGCCAGGCGCTGCTTCGGGAGTACGAGCGGGGGCTCTCCGGCTACACCTACCTCGAATGCGACGACGCGGCGCTCGATTGATGCGGCGGGATCCCGACCGCCGGAGCCTCCGGCGACGCTCGCTGGAGGACCGGCGGCCATGCTGCGCCTTCGCGCGGACGCCCCGCGCCCGCGTCGTGACGGGGACGCCGGCATGGCTCCTTGCGGCGGGCATCCTCGCCGCGTGGATCGTGTCGGCTGGCGCCCTCGCCGGCGAGCTCGTCGTCCACTACCACCGTCCCGACGCCCGCTACGAGCGGTGGAACGTCTGGGCATGGCTGCCCGGCGCGGCGGGATCGGCGCACGCCCTCGACGCGACCGACGGCTTCGGCGCGGTCGCCCGCATCGACCTGCCCGACGACGCGACCCGCGTGGGATTCCTCGTGAGGCGCGGCGAGTGGGAGCGGAAGGACGTCGCGGAGGACCGCTTCGTCGAGCTCGACCGCGACGGCATCACCGAGATCTGGCTCCTCTCGGGGGATCCGACCATCCACCTCGCTCCGCCGGCGATCGATCCCCGACCGCGACCGCTCGGCGCGTACCTCGACCGCCGCGACGAGGTGCTGCTCGTGACTTCGCGTCCGCTCGGCGAGGAGGCGCTCGGCTCGGTCGAGGTCCTGCTCGAGCGAGGTTCGGCGCCGCGGCCCCTGAAGGTCGCCGCGGTCGAGCCGCTCGCGATCGAGGACTCGCGACCGATCACGCTGATCCGGCTCGCGGATCCCGTCGCGGACGAGGAGATCGCGTGGCTCGGCGTGCGGGGCGAGGGGTTGGGCACCCTCGCGGTCCTTCCCCGCGGCGTCCTTGATGATCCAGCGTTCCTCGCCCTCGACGCCCGGCTCGCCGCGGACTGCACGCCGACCTCGACCCGCTTCGCGACCTGGTCGCCGACCGCCGAGCGGGTCGAGCTCCTCCTCCTCGATCGCCCCGACGGCGAGGGCTCGCCGGCGAGCGTGCCGCTCCTCCGCGCCGAGGGCGGCGTCTGGCAGGTCGAGGTGCCGGGCGACCTGCACGGCGAGCGATATCGATACCGCTTCCTGCATCGGGGCACGCCGCGCGAGGCGCCGGACATCCATGCCTTCGCCGCGACGCCGGAGGGCGACGCCTCGATCGTGGTCGACCTCGACCGCGTGGCGCCCGAGGGCTTCGGCGAGGTGCCGGCGCCGCGGCTTGCGCAGCCGACCGACGAGGTGATCTACGAGATCCACGTGCGGGACTTCTCGATCGCCGATCCAGACTGCCCGCCGGCGTGGCGCGGGCGCTACCTCGGGTTGACCCGCGGCTCGGAGGGCGGCGAGGGCGACGCGGATGGCGTCCGCTCCGGGCTCGCGCACCTCCGGGAGCTCGGGATCACCGCGGTGCACCTGCTTCCGGTGCATGACTTCGACGCGCCGCTCGACTCCTACAACTGGGGCTACTGGACCTCCTTCTTCAACGCGCCCGAGACGACCTACGCGGTCGATCGGCGCGATCCGCTCGGGGCGATCCGCGAGCTTCGCGCGGCGGTCGCCGCCCTGCACGCGGCGGGCATCCGGGTGATCCTCGACGTCGTCTACAACCACACCAGCTCGAGCGGCGACTTCTCGCCCTTCGAGCGGACGGTGCCCGGGTGCTACTTCCGCACCTCGATCGACGGCACGCCCTCGAACGACGCCGGCGTGGGGAACTCGATCGCCGACGAGCGGCCGATGGTCCGGAAGTTCATCCTCGACTCGCTCGAGCACTGGATGCGGGAGTACCGCATCGACGGCGTCCGCATCGACCTGCTCGGCACGCACGAGCCGGAGACGGCGCGGGCGATCGTCGAGCGGATCCGGTCGATCCGACCCGACGCGACGATCTACGGCGAGCCGTGGACCGGCGGCGGTCGGATCCGCTTCGGAAAGGGCAGCCAGCGGGAGATGAACCTCGCGGTCTTCAACGACCACTTCCGGAACGCCCTCCGCGGCGACCTCGACGGCACCGCGTCGGGCTTCGCGAACGGTCCGGGCGGGGACCGCGTCGCGATCCTCCGCGGCGCGATGGGCTCGATCGACGACTTCGCGACCGAGCCGATCGAGGTGATCAACTACGTCTCGGCGCACGACAACCTGACGCTCCTCGACAAGATCCGCCGTGCCGCCCCGGGCGCCGACGACGCGACGGTGGCGGCGATGCAGAAGCTCTCGATCGGGCTCGTGCTCGTCGCGCAGGGGATTCCCTTCCTCGAGGGCGGCAGCGAGATCTGCCGGACGAAGGGCGGCGACCACAACAGCTACGTCTCGGGCGATGCGGTCAACCAGTTCGACTGGTCGGCGAAGGCGGCGTGCGACGAGCTCTCCCGGTTCGTGGCAGGTCTCGTCGCGTTCCGCCGGGCGCACCCGGCGCTCCGGATGACCGACGACGCGATGATCCGCGAGGCGGTGCGTCCCGTGTCCCTCGGCGAGATCGTCGCCTGGCGGATCGACGGGCGTCCGTCCGGCGATCCGCTCGAGGAGATCCTCGTCCTCGCGAACGGCGAGCCGCGGGCGATCGAGGTGGGGCTTCCGCGGGGCGAGTGGTCGGTCTTCGCCGACGCCGAGGGCGCCTCGGCGTCCCCGCGCGGCACCCTGCGGGGAGCCGCGATCCTGCCTGCCTACTCGATGCTCCTGCTCGGGCGGTGAGGCGGGGGGGTGCCTCGTCGAGGCATCGTCTCGGGAGGGTCGCGGGCTCCTTCGGTGCTTGCGCCGTGATCCCGCCGTCACCGCGCGGCGCCCGGAGTTTCCGGGTCCGCTTGCGGATCTCGCCCTCGTCGGAAGATTAGGTGCGCGTGCGGCGACCGATCAAAGAATCGGGTTCTCGCGCGGAGCACGCGGAGGAGACGGAGGATGCGAAGGACGCGAAGGAGACGGAGGACTCGAAAGGCACGGAGGACCCGAAGGACACGGAGGAGACTCTCTTCACCTCTCCCGCGAGTCGCCACGCGACGAGCGGGAGAGGTCGCGTCGCGAACGCAGTTCGCGACGCGGGTGAGGGTGGTCCGACTCGAGACGATCGTCGCACGGCGCAGCTGTCGCGACCACGCGGGTCGGCGTTCGTGCTGCGATCCTCCCCCACCGGACTTGTCGCGTCGCGACAAGTCCGACTCCCCCGCGTCGCTTCGCTCGCGGGAGAGTGCGGGACTCGTTCGAGACTCAGGTGTCCCGCGGACATCTCGCCCGCATCGGGTCCACCACACCGAGCTCCACCGGTGCGATCAGGACGCCTGCGGTGCACCCACGCGCGACCACGGCCCGCTCAGTCCCGCGATCCGCCCGGCTCGGCAGGTCGGAGCGCCGCGCGGAGGTTCGCGAGGTTCGATCGCATCACCGCGAGGAAGTCCCGCGAGCCGTCCGCGGCGCCAGCGGGCTCGACGACGACTGGGAGGATGCCAAGCGAGGCGAGCCGCGCGGCGACCTCCGGTCGCGGCGGCGCCTCCCAGAGCATGAACGACGCGCCCCTCGATTCGGCGAGCGCCGTCAGCTCCGCGAAGGCGGCATCATCGGGCAGGTCCTCCGGCTCCCAGTGGACGCTGCCGACGTCGAGCTCGTACGCATGGGCGAGGAAGTCGTAGGAGGGATGCGACGCCACCATCGCAGGCGCCTCGGCGAGGACCGCGGCGAACTCGCCGTGGAGGGTCGAGAGCTCCGCGTCGAGCTCGCGCCAGCGGGCGTCGATCGTCGCCTCCGACTCCGGGCGCACGCGGACGAGCCCGTCGCGGACCGCCCGCGCCTGCAGCCTCGCAAGGCCGAGGTCAAGCCACGCCTGCGCGGCGCTCGCGCCGTGGGAGTGCTCCGCGCCGCCGCCGTGGCGATGTCGCACGCCCTGGCGCTCGGGCGGGAATCGGCTGCGGGCGTTCGCGGTCGAGTCGATCGTCCGCGCCGCGGGCAGGGGCACCACCTCGCCCCACGGACTTGCGCCGGGACCTCCGGAGAGGATCAGCTCCGCCGACTGCACCCGCGAAATCGCCTCCGCAGGCGGCATCCAGTCGAGCGGATCCTCGCCCTCGGGAATCGGACGCTCGACGGCGATCACGCCCTCCGCCATCCGCCGCGCGAAGGTCTCGAGCGGCAGATTGAGCGCCATCACCGCCTCGACCCGCGGCGGCTCCGGAGGCGGGCGGTCACACCCTCGCGAGAGCGCCGTCGCGGCGACGAGGAGGATGAAGGCGGGCGATTGGATCCGCATCGCGGGCTCGCGGGTCAGGCGGGCTGGCGGCGACCGGCCTCGACGAGGTCGGCGAAGTGCCGCAGGATCCGCTCGTAGAGGAAGTCGCCGAGGATCGCGTCCTCGAAGCCGGCGTCGATGTTCGGGTTGTCGTTGATCTCGATGACGACCGGCTTGCCGTCGAGGACCTTGAGGTCGACGCCGTAGAGCCCCTCGCCGATCAGGTTCGCCGCCTTCACCCCGAGGGCGACGACCGCCGGGGGCGCCTTGTCGATCGGCACCGTCTCGACGTCCCCCGACTCCATGCGGTTGCCGCGCTGCTTGGCGATCTGCCAGTGCTTCCGCGCCATGAAGTAGCGGCAGGCGAAGAGCGGCTGCCCGTCGAGCACCCCGATCCGCCAGTCGAAGTCGGTGGGGACGAAGGACTGCGCGATGAGGAGGTCGGAGTTCTCGAACATCCGCGGCACCGCCACCTCGAACTCCGTCGGCGTCTCGAACTTCACCACGCCCGCCGAGAACGAACTGTCCGGCTGCTTGATCACGCAGGGGAAGCCGATCTCCGACGCCACGAGCCCTGCGGTCTCCCGCGAGATGACCACCGTCCGCGGCGTCGCGATCCGATGCCGCGCGAGGATCTCCGCGAGGTAGACCTTGTTGCCGCAGCGGACGATCGACTCCGGATCGTCGATGACGACCAGTCCCTCGGCGCTTGCGCGGCGGGCGAAGCGGTAGGTGTGATGGTTGACCGCGGTGGTCTCGCGGATGAAGAGCGCATCGAACTCGGCGAGGCGACCGTAGTCGTCGCGACCGATGAGCTCGGCGTTGATCCCGAGCGAGGAGGACGCCTGCAGGAACCGACGCAGCGCCCGCTCGTCGGAGGGCGGGGTCGCCTCGCGCTCGTCGCGGAGGATCGCGAGGTCGAAGCGGGTCGTCGCCCGCGGCTTGCGGGAGCGGGGGGGCTTCTCGAGGAGCCGCCGCGCCTGCGACATCGCGAAGGGGCGGTCCGCGTCGGTGATGTCGCCGCCGCCGAGGATGCGGACGCCGTCGAGCTCCCACGCGCCATCGCGGGTGAACGTCGCCCGCAGGAAGGGCGCCGGGAAGCGACCGAAGATCGCCGCCGCGACCCGCTCGAAGCGGGGATCCTCGCAGCGACCGAAGTGGACGGTGATCTCGTGCCGCGTGCCCTCGACCCCCGCGAGGCTCCGCTCGATCGTCTCCTCGAGCTCGCTCGCGGCGAGGCGGATGAGCGGCTGCAGCTTCAGGTCCTGGATCGTCTCGATCGAGGGGAGCGGGCGGTGCCCGCGGGCGGTCGCAAGGAGGCTCACGTAGTAGCCGAAGGTCTGGTAGCGGTAGCTGCGGCAGAGGTTCAGCACCTTCGCCCGAGGCAGGTTCGCGAAGCGCTGGTCGGTGAGGTAGCGACGCGCCGCGACCACCTCGATCGGATCCTGATCCGCCGCGGGCGCCTCGAAGGGCCACGACTTCGGCTGATCGACCACGATGAGCACCATCGAGGCGTTGGGGACGCGCCGCGAGGCGGGCGCCTCGGTCTCGGCAAGGCGCACCGCGTCCGCGCTCTCCGCTCGGACGATCAACTCACGGGTTGGAAGGGACGCCGGACTGGGAGGCTCCACGGTCGGCACGCTTCGGTCCTCGTGGGACCGTTCCCAAGCCGGTCCTCGGACCGGACGGCGCTGCACGGCGGGAACGAACGCTCGCCTGCCGAGAGCGCGGCGGAAGTCTACCAAGCATCGGGGCGGGTCAAGCCCACTCCGACGGCTCATCCGAGGTCGCTCAACCTCCGGTCGCGTCGAGATACTTCGGCAGCTGCTGGCGGCGCTCGGGAGGCGCCTCTCCTCCGCGGGGAATCCGCTGCTCGAGCCGCTCGAGGGTCTTCCGAAGCGCCGGCTGGCTTCCCGGGTCCGCGTCGAGGAGCGCGAGCCCCTCGATGATCTGCCGACGGGCCTCGGCGTACGCCTCTGCCTCAAGCAGGACCGACGCCAGGGTCGCCCGCATCGCCGGGTCGTCGGGGCTCGCAAGCACCGCCGCCTCCGCCTCCGCCCGCGCCTCCGGCACCCGCTTCAGGGCGAGCAGCACCAGGGCACGAGTGTCCCGCAGCGCCGGGGTATCGGGCATCAGCAGGCTCGCCTCGTCGATGAGCGAGAGGCTCTCCTCGGAGACCTGGCGCAGCTCCACCTGCCGGTAGGCGATGTTGTTGAGCGCCGATGCGGTGAGGGAGTGGACCGAGGCGAGGGATGCCCGCTCCGACTCGCCGAGCTCCGACCACCGCCGCATCCGTTCGCGGTCGGCGGCAGAGACCGCGTCAAGCGCCCTTCGATAGTTCTCGACCGCCCCGGCGAGATCTCCCCGACCGGCGAGCAGGTCGCCTCGGACGAGATGAATCGACGGGATCGCCGGATCCACGCGGGCAAGCAGGGCGTCCGCGAGGTCGAGGCTCGCCGGATCACCGGTGCGGGCGAACGCCAAGCTCATCTGCACCGCGAGATCGAGGTCGATCCGCGGATCCGTCGCCCGGACCTCCTCGGTCGCGGCGAGCAGCCGCTCGATCGAGGGGGCGGCGAGACGCGGGATCGCCCGCGCCGCGATCGCGAGGAGCGCCCGACGATCCCCGCCCAGCGCCGCCAAGGCGTCGTCGATGCGTCCGAGCGAGACGAGCGCCCGCCCCCGCAGGGTCGCCAG
>Ga0169931_10008880_pt1 | contig 14586 bp, 12 predicted proteins | sample Kivu_15m_20L_FD_129675 | JGI IMG/M metagenome (GOLD analysis project Ga0169931, IMG submission 129675) | Freshwater microbial communities from Lake Kivu, Western Province, Rwanda to study Microbial Dark Matter (Phase II) - Kivu_15m_20L... | ecosystem: Environmental > Aquatic > Freshwater > Lake...
CGTAGAGTAGATAGATGGACAGAGTGCCCACGTAGAGTAGATAGATGGACAGAGTGCCCACGTAGAGTAGATAGATGGACAGAGTGCCCACGTAGAGTTATCAACCTACCTAATCAATGCGCAAATCATCATAGAATGATCCATCAGTGAAGGCTGTTAGTAGGATGCCCACCTAGACCAATAAGAGTTAAATCAGAAGGAAACAGACTTAGTAGGCGTAGAGTGGTGTTTTTCAGACGTAGATTAATGACTATAAATCGAGGCTGGGGAAAATAAGGGAAATGAAATAAAGCAAAAAGAAGAAGTTATAGGCTTAATTGAGGAAAGTTAATAATGAAATATTGGAGATAAATAAGAAATAGAGATAGGGAAGACAGGCGCATTCTAACGGAGCACACTACTAAAGTAGAGTACGCATCTCAGATAATATATAAGCCTTGGCAAAAGCTTAAAAATTAGTGAGGGGGCTACGATATCAAAAACAATCAAGGCAACAACTTCACCTCGGATAAGTATACAACATCGACAAAAATATTAACGGATACATGGAGTAGCTGGTGAATTAAAGACACAGAAACGAAGAGATGCTGAAACAAAGGAAGAAGATAGAGATCATATAGCGAATGAAGTTACAGTAGATGAGGAAGATATAATAGCAGAAACAAAAGTAAAAGAACGTTCATTTTGTAAATTACTTGAAAAACAGCAACAGCAATAAAGCACAACTAAGTCCAAACAAACCAACTCCTCCACCTCCCATTCTACCCGCTCCCGTACCATAGACTCATGTAAGTCGGTAACGAATGGCATCGAAAAAGAGCTAAGTTACCTAACCATAGCTGACTCCTTAGTTATCAAGGAAGAAGGCATATCTGAAGAAGCTGAGAAACGTTAGTTTTCACAAGAATAAGGTGGATAAATACGAACAAATATTGTCATGATACTTTTTCAGATATAGTATAGTATTATCTTAATACTGTGGAATAAGAAAGTATAGTGATCATTTTTAGATGTATTTGATCTCAATATAGTGCCCGTAGTTCAATATATATCCTATGCCTTATTAATCTATAGACACGCGTTACCATTTGCCATCCTATTACGCACTTATCATCTATGCTTAGTCTTTAAGGTAGTTTAATCTTAGCAAACTACCACCCCTGCCCAGGTATAGCCCATACTGATTTTATACATCATTAGCAGTATTTAAACATGAAATTTTGTTAATTTTCGATAGATTGAGTTAGGCTCCAAGGTTTTATCCGCAGGCCTATATGCCTACTCGAATAAGTTAGCCATTAGTGAGTAATAGCATGAAATTTAGTAGGTTGAACATATAAAGTATCTCTAGTGCAGTCTTTACTGGTTGTTTTAGCTAGACCTAAAGCAGTTTATAACCTTTGAGAGAGACTAAAAGAACCTATTACTATAAGTGCAGCCGACTATGCTATCTTCCTTTGTTTTTATTAGATTAGTTATAGCTAAAGGTGTCTATTTAGCTTAAGAAGATGATATTTTGACTATTTGTAGTCTTTTCTCAAAATTAATCATTTGTTTTTTCAATGTACTAAACGACTGCTTTATCGTGTATAGGCTTCTACACGATGACTTGTGTTTTTATGAAAAACCACCTTTGATCTACTACAAATCAATCCCACCAATCACCATTTGTGTCTTAAAAACAAGTATAGTATATGGTATCAGAAACGGAACATGAAAAACAGCTTGTAAGGTGGGTGATTTCGATCCAAGATGATAGAGAAAAATAGTTCTCCTTCGATCCACAACAATAACACTCTTATTTTTGATAGGATTTATCACAACATTCGTCGGCACTAGTGATTTTTAATGTTTAAAATACTCCATAGGTTTGAGAGTATGAATAAAAAGCACACATTTTTCCATAGCGATAACAATCCAAGGATGCTGCATGACAAAATCTACAATGGTTTCATCATTGGAAAGAATGAATAATTTGTTGGTTCTTTCTGGTTGGGAAAGTATGACTGTTTTGGTGATGATGTAATAGTTTATGAGAGATTGCGATTTGGTGTAGGGTTTGTAGAGGATTTAGTGGTTGATGGATTAGTAGAGTTGGGGGAATTAGTGGTCGGAGGATGGTCGAGTGAAGATGTATTTGGCGTATTGTCGTTTTTGGATCATAGTAGTGTACTAACCATAGATCAGTTTTAATTGCTAGTTTATGAAAGACAACTATTTTTACTACCAAGCGATCTCTTGATTTATATTATTCTGTTTGATTCTATTTTGTTTCTTAGTAACGAAGATAACATACTCGATAGTATCTTACTTGATGAGCGAAGAGACTGAAGTGATAGTTCTCGTTTAAGGTGAGGTCATTCGCTATACGATTGCTTTGTTGAGGTCGTTAAGAGATGCATAGCGACGGAGAGGATTCTCTCTTCCTTATGATTTTTTTGAAGAATTAGTTGCACTTGATGATTTGTTTATGATTGGTAGCATTATTCTGAAGTCGCTTGGATAGAGTAGGTCTTAGAATTAGCGTGTCTTTTTGTCAACCACCACCAAACAAAATTTATAAAACTATAACTATGCTTGTATTTGTTCAGATTTTAAGTGACGATGCCTGATGGTAAATATTATTCTGTGTTTTGGCTTTGCTTTTTCATTAGTTTCAAGCAGAGTCATTTACAGCTAATGTAGAAGTTGTGAGTTCGACAACAAAATGTATTATTTTTGCTACTGATCAGTCGTGACTTATATGGTTAGAGAGTCAGGTTTCCATTCTATGTGTTTGGCTGAACTTTTTTAGTATTTTTGTTGTCCTTCCATCAATATTAATATACTCAAATCTATTGATACATAAAACAGTGACATTCTGATACATAAAACAGTGACATTCTAATACAAATAAAAAAACATATAAAATGTCCCAATATATAATTAACTATGGCTGTATTTATGTAGCATGTTTGGTTTGATTTAAATTATATTAATTAAATGAAAATCAGAAAGTTTGTTCTTAAAGATTACCCAGGCAAGAATTTCCCTCAGGACCTGTCTTGCTTCCAGCTCAAGTAAAACGTAGATTTCGACCCAGAAAACGTCAAGGAAGGCTAGGTGGCCCTCAAGATATACTGGATAAGCGTTGATCCCCTCCTTCGTACTTGGATCTCTGGAGCCAAATCCTACCTTGATCCTGTAGGACCAGGCTCGCCCATTCCTGGCTTCGGAGTGGCAAAAGTGGTGAAAATAATAAAAAAGAAGGGCAAGAAGACGCATTTGACTGAGGGAGACTGGGTGGTGGGTATGCTCGAGTGGTCATAGTACATGATAGTTGACTACAAACTGATTCAAAAACTACCAGTGGTAACCACTTTACTTATACTTAGGATCTCTAATAATAGTAATACAAATTTCTTTCTCTCTACGGACCCACAGGATTTACTTCCTACTGGTCAATCAAACGCGAAATCATGCCATTTACAATATTTAATTAAAAATTAAAAAGAAACAAAACCCCTTAATAAATGAATATAGTAGTATCATCCGTAGCAGGTGGGATAGGTCTGACTGTCACCTAGTACTTGAGCAAACTAGGATATAAAAATATATATGGAATTGCTGGTACTGATTAGAAATGCAGAGTGGCGAAGGATCTAGGCTGTAAGGATGCGATTAATTATAAAAAATATTATCAAAATGGGGATATTACGGCTAAGGAGTTTGAGGAGGATGTGAGGAAGATGATAGGTGGGGAGGAGATTGATGTTTACTACGAGAATGTGGGAGAAGATATGTTGAGTTCTATGCTCAATTTAATGGCAGCCCATTCCAAAATCATCATGTGTGGAGCAACAGCCACCTATAACAGCTGGGGAGATAAAGTAGGAGTCAGGAATTTCGGTCAGATCATTACGAGAAGAATACAAATGAAAGGCATACTATATTATGACTAGGATTTTGATGAGAGAGTGCGGGTGTTCATGTAGATGGGTAGTTTGTAGCTCAAAGGTGCAGATCATATCATCAAGGGTATATAGAATCTACCTGAATCATATAGGGATATGATCGCTGGAAAATTCATCGGTAAGCCTATCGTTCAAATATATGAACAATTCTGATGCTTAGCTACAACAAAATTACTAAATATTTTAGTTAATCTTTAAAGAATATGCTTATTCATACAAAAGTATACAGCTTTTGTCATTTTATCCATAAACTATGCGATTTATTGGCTCAGTATACTGGTGTTGAATTCTTCACTAGGTAGTTATATTATCACATCACAGCAATAATATTATCGATGAAGTTCAAAAAATTCGTGCTAAAGAACTATCCCACTAACGACTTCCCCCAGGACCTTTCCTGTTTCGAACTCAAGCACGATGCCTAGCTCGACTAGAGCATGGTCAAGGAGGGAGAATCCCTCATCAAGATCTTCTGGGTCAGTGTTGATCCACTGTTGAGAACATGGATCTCTGGAGCCAAATCATACATCGAATCAGTCGGACCAGGCTCGTCTATTCCAGGTTTCGGAATCGCCAAAATCATCAAGATCATCAAAAAAGCAGGAAAGAAGACCTTTTTGGAGTAAGACGACTGGGTGTTCGGCATGCTGGAATGGTCCTAATACGCCATAATCGACAACAAAAACATCCAAAAACTGCCAATCGTAACTAATCATCTAAGCTAGGATCTCTAAGGCGAATCTTACAAGTTCTTGTCCATCTACGGTCCCTCAGGTTTTACGTCATTCTGCTCTATTAAGAAATAGATCGAACCTTTCAGCATTTACAACTAAAAGTTAAAGCGAAACAAAAAACCATAGGAGATGAATATTGTCATATCATCAGCTGGAGGAGGTATTGGTCTTACGGTTGCTGAGTATTTGAGCAAAATGGGATATACTAATCTCTTTGGAATCGCAGGAACTGATTAGAAATGTAACGTCGCTAGGTCGGTGGGCTTTAAAAATGCAATCAACTATAAAAATTACTATAAAAATGGAGATATCAATGCTACTTAGTTCGAAACAGGTGTCAGGAATATGCTAGGAGGATAGGATATCGATCTTTATTACGAGAATGTAGGTGAAGACATGTTGAGTTCCATGCTCAATCTTATGGCTGTAAACTCAAAAATAATCATGTGCGGAGCCACAGCCACCTACAACAGTTGGGGTGACAAGGTGGGAGTCAGAAACTTCGGTCAGATCATCTCGAGACGCGTTCAAATGAAAGGAATTTTGTATTTCGATTAAAAACCTGACGACAAGGTGAAGATGTTCATGTAGATGCTGAACGTCTAGATCAAAGGAGTCGACGTAATCGTCAAAGGCATGTAAAACCTTCCCCTTTCCTATCGAGACATGATAAACGGCAAATACATCGGCAAACCTATAGTCCAGTTCGTCGATCAAATCTGATGCTGAGATATATTTATCATAATGTATAGTAAACAAGTATTATTTAAACGATAACATATAGTAAATGAATAACATTTAAACGTATTATCATTCAAAAATTAAAATCTTCCAGGATCTTGGATGCCTAGGCTTTGAGCTAAGCGAAGTTTGCACGTTTTTGTCTGACTTTTTATTTTATTTTGTTGAACTAGTTTGAAGTATTGTGGGCCATCACTGTCTACATTTCACGTTTTATCAATTATTTTTACTTCTACAAGTCTTTTTATAGTTGCATTCTTTATATTTTTTTACGATTCTACCTTATAATTTTCTAAGTTGATTATATCCGTTTAAGTAAAGCTGCTTTTTTATCTTACTCTGAGTTATAGCTTTCAATAGAGCCTTCTAAATCTTTTTTGAGAACTAAATTTTTACCATGTTTGTGTGCTTATTGCTTACCCTTTTTCCTAAAATACGACTACTAAAGCATATTATAATCCTCACAGCTACCAGTCTTGGCCAAATGATGGATGATCCTTTGATCTGAGTGCTGGAACTATTAGTTCATTCTCGAAGAAAAACTTTTAGGTGTGGCCTTGCTGGCTGACATCTAAAGGGTTATATTTTTTTGGAATTGTTTGAGATGTGAAGAATAATTTTAGTTTTGCTAACGGATTCTATCGTTTTAAGCTTTTCGACGACGATTCGACTCAAAAATGAATTTAAGCTTTGATTACGACTTGTTGTTGTTGAAACTTTTTTTACGTTTTTGATGGTGACTTTTAGAGATATACTCTGATTACGATTTTTTCCTGGATCGTTCTAAAACTTAGTCTTTGTTATGATATTGATTTTTTGTATTGAAAGAGTGACTGAATGTATTATTAGCTTATGGAAACTGACGATTCGACATCTATTAAGCTTACTAATAATACTTAGGCGAAGTGTTTAAGTAGTGATTATCGGGGATTATATTCTGAGGTTATTTATAAAAAATGTTGTCTTGGTTTGAGGGTTATTTTTATTTTTAGGGAGATAATACTCTGACGTAGAGGCTTTGAGGGTCGGATTAATCGTTGGATTATGAGTTGTTTTATGAAAGCTAGTCTATTTTTTAGTCATTTTAGATGAGGTCTTTGAGTTTGCTGTGGAGCTAGGATGAAGAAAATGTCACGTTTTTCATAGAAGCAATATGTTTTTCTGAAGATTTAATTTAAAAATCAATCGATTTAGTGTGACTGTACTTTAGGGATTACTAAATGCCGTTAGGTGAACCGTATAGATTAAGCTAATACGGTAGCAGTTTTTAGCTGACAATAGGTTTTTAAATTTATCTTTTCCTATGGTTTTTCTGAGCCTATTCTCTGTCTATCTTCTATACTTCCTCTTTTATTATTTAGTCGATATCAAGCTATTGAGATAAGTTGTCTTCAACGTTTTTTTAACTAGAATTTTTTACTATTTAATCTTATTTGTGTTAATCTTTTAGTATATAGTCCTTCAGGTAGTTCAAAAAACTGTTGTTTTGTGTAACTTATGCAGGTTTTACTTATGATTTTACAATATTTTTTAGTATTTATGGACTATTTTGAGTAACAGCGATTACTTTGCTTAAAACTTTGTTTGAATTTTATTATCTAAGTTGTTAAGGATGCGAATATTGCGATTTAGACGTAGAATTGCTTTAAATGTTGAGGTTTGATGCTAGATGAGTGCCACTGTTTTTAAAAGGATTCTATCTTCGACTATTCTGACTATTTTTATTGCTATTCTAACTACTTTGCATGCTAACATATGCTTTTTTTTGCGACTACCCTTTTGGAGAGATTATTTTGCTTAAGTTTTCATGCTGTTTATTTGATATATTTGCATAAGAGAAGTCTACTCTATGATTGTGATTGGGCGAATGGTAAACTGTAGCCTTATTGACTATTTTTCTTTAAGACTAAGGGATGACCGCATTGGGAGATCTTGCCCTGTTCATATCTGAAAAACTTTTCTTAGTGCGAGTGAACATCATCTCTCTGGCTGTAGCATTTTTAGATATTAGTATTTTTTATGGAGAAAAAGTGGTCATTCGCTTATGTTGCGGTGAAAGGTTTACAGCTGGTCTTTGATGAGGCGACATATTCACAGCTACTTTATGTTGTGGTGATAGATTAACTATTTTTTGACGTTCGGGTGAGTAGTTGAATACTATTTTTTGTTACGAAGGTTGATTTTTGACATGCCTCGTAGATGGTGATACTTTTATAAGTGCCGACATTACTCTTTGTTTCGGCTCGAACGCTTAGGTTTTAGTATTGACAATTTTGTTAGTTTTGCATCTACTACGCTGAGAATGCTAAAATAAGTTACCATGTGATGTTTAGAAGACGTTAGTTTGTGGTTCGCTTACTTTTGTTACTGAAAATTTATTAGAGGAAGGAGTATTAAGGTTTCTGGTTGGAACTGGTTGGAAAAATCTTTGGGAAGGCGCAACTGTGATGTTTTCTGAATCAGTCGAAGACAATTTCTTCTTAAAAGGTTAGCTATCATACATCAGATTAATTGCATGTACTAGCTCTTCTAAAGATTTGATTGAAAAAATTTACTTATTTTTGATCTAACTGCATAACTTATGACTCTGAAGAATACCTAAAATATTGATGATGCTTTTGCACATTTAAGGTTAGCTACATGGAAACTAAGGCTGCTACTTTTAAACTCGACTGTGAATCCATGCTTTAATATAGTTTTTTGATTTATAGGAAGGAAAAGGTTTTATTTTCAGCGATGGCCTTTGATTAGTCAAAAACAGCATACTAAGATTGACTTTAAAAAACCCATAGAACTGTTTAAGATAATTGATTCCATTGACAATCTGTAAACAAATTCGATCATCAAACCTCTTTTCCGCCATATTTTGTTGCTAAATAACATTTCTGAGACTGACACCAACATACTCCAGATATACTTTAAGCTTGCTATCATGAGACGAACAAGTATAGCTGTTCGCATTATTGTCCTAATAAAAATATATCATTTTTACGATATTAGGATGCGAAAGGTTGGCTCTCCTCACATATGAACTATGTGCATTTTGTAGTTATTAGTGGTTGTTGTAGGAGATGGAGTACTAGCGTATGAGCTCATCGGTTATGGTGTTGCGGTAGGTGTTGTGGGATAGGGGTTGCCAGTTTTTTATTAAGAAGGTCTAGGAAGGATTCTGGGGGTTGTTACCCATTATGGTTATATTATAAAATATATTTAGATATTATACATCACAACTCAGTAAAAAACTAACAATATGAATAGATCTAATGCAAAAAACGAACGATGAAATATGTAGTGAAAAATATAAAAAAATGTTTAAATAGATGATAGAAAACTGAAATACACTTGTAGGATCAGTTGAGTATATAGTCTATCATGCCGATAGACCATTCCTTAAGTTTAGCCAGTAAAGGATTAAAGCTTATACCTCCAAGATTTAAGCTTCCCTTGCATTTTTTGTTAATAACCTTAAGCTAGCCTCTTAGCACATACACTATCAGCACTGAAGGTCTCATCTAATGGTTTAAGCAGGGGTTGAACTGAAGAAAATCTTATAGATTCATCTAGACCAGTTGAGCACCGCTTACTTGCCTTTGAATCAACACAGTTATATCCTATACTTAGTCTAATCGCTATCCGATTTGTAAGTTGAGCTCAGCTATATCTTCCTATGTCTCACTTATCATCTCGTTTAGACCATTTTTATTTTATTTTTTTATTATCTTTTTGATCGAATCCTATATTTTGCATATTTTCCACGGATCTCCTAAAAATGCCTTTACGACTATAAGCCCATTATACTTAACCTAGCTCTCTCTTTTCTATCTGGCAACTGCCTACATGTACCCTATCTGCCTAGTCAGCTCTCGATTTTGCTCATTCAATCTTGATTATTACTATTTCAGTCTCTTTTCTCTTAGTTTTCTATCTCTGCGCTACTTGTACTATACGCCCTTGATGATGAGGTAGACTAGAACCATGGTGGTTACTTTAAGAAGCTAAAATTTGACAGGATCAGTGTCTGGAGTAATGAGAGGGATGCTGGCTCTGAATTTAGTACTATAAAATGATATTTGGAAGTAATTTGGTGAACCTATTGAGCTGCTAAACTACAACTTAAGATCATCGTTGATGTTTAACTTGTAACCGTAGATCATATTGGTTCTTATGTTTATTTTTTTCTGCAGTTGAATAATCTAAGTAGACATCACAAAAGTGCAAAATATTCTCAAATGCTGGTCCAGTTGCAACTAGAATCGTGGCATTAGATTGAAATTGTCTCGATCCACGTATACTTTTAGTGATTTTGAAAATCTTTTTTGGGAACCTTAGTTGAGATCGATACTTAGACTACCAAGATCGGTTGAGGCTGAAATTTGATACTATCTGAATGACTTTTATAATGCTATTTTTGGGGGCTGTAGTTGCCAATTTCTCAAAGAAACAGGGGTGACTCGCACTGTAAGATGATTGCTAAGTATTTTATCGACGCTTAGATCAATATTTGATTCTTATGTTGTAAAATTGGACTGAATGGAGAGCATGTGGTTCCATAATACTCGTTTAACTGAGGCAAAAGTGACCCCTAGAGTATATTTAGGGTTGTTTCTGATGTTATTTGTTAGTTGTGAGACTGCTAGACTGTTTGAAAATCCATAGGCTTAAGGCAAAACCATCTAATACTCATAAGCTAGACTATATACAAAAACAAATACTTTTCGATCTAAGGCATATACATATTTCTTTTCGAATTCTTCTTCATAAGATTCGCCCTCTTTGGATTGAGTGGATTGTTGATATTTATCATAGTTTTTGTGATAAATTTGTTCCTATCTAGCTCAACCCCTGCCTATATAGTGTAGATCAAGTATATCATTAATTGCTTCAGTTTCTACCTTAACACAATATTACTATGATTTGCTATGATGTGAGTTAATCTACATCGAACTCTGCAAACTAAGCAGGATATTCCTCCAAAATACTCAAAGCAACTAGCCCATACTATCTAAAAAGATATCTTCTTAGAGGACTGGATATACTTTTGTATGCTTAATCTATTTACTAAAATAATTTTTTGCTGATTTGGTAGTTCTATAGAGGTTGTTTATCCGGGTGTAAGTTTTTTGTTAGATGGCGGTATCTTTACTTGATCTAAGCGTAGGTTGCGTCTTATTCGAGATGGAGGATCTAGTAGGGATTCTTGTTCATAATTAAATATAACACTATAAAATAGGGTCATATCAATAATGAAAAAAGGAAAAATAATGTATACAGGATATGGTCTTTTATCGATAATGTAAATTATGATTGTTTATATTTTAAAGTTTAATATCCTTTACTGAGCAAATTTATACGCCTTATCAATAAGATTTTATCTATCTTGCTAGTGTATATTTCTTAATTTGAATGCGAAGCGGAGGCCTCTAAGTCGAAACCGCCAAAGCAGCTGCCAAACGTATCTACCAAAAAATAAACTACGGAGGTGGTCCTCTTCAATCCTACGAACTATCAGCCCTACTCACCGATACATACGAATACCTCAAAATACGTAACTACGATAATATACAGCATTCAAGCCATCAGCTAAAGATTTGAAAGGGTATGCTTAGGTGCTTGATGCTGATCGTGATGGAGAGGTCACTTTGGGGGATTTTTAAACCATGGCGGTACAATATCTATGCGGAAATGGAGTACTAGACGAACCCAAAAGAGACTATGGATTCAAAAAAGAACGAGTAGATGTATAGCCCTTGCCTTCATACAAACCAACACCATCTTTTTCCACAAATCCCGCATCTTATACCTCAGTACCTGCCTCTGTTTCTACTGTGCCTACTAGAGTTGAACCACCTTCTAAGCCAGTGAGCACAAAATCAATAAAACCTCTAGGCAGTAGTAAAAAGATACCGATCGGTTTGGGTCCTACAGGTCAGCGCAGTTACAGCGATAAAACACTTGAATACCTGGGCATAACTAAAAAAATATTCAATAAATATGCAGATTCTAATCAGACGATAACAGCAAAGGAAGTGCCTGATTTGTTGGGGGAGACTTATGAGACGCTGGGCAGGAAAGGGTATAGGCCGAATGGTGAGGATGTTAAGGTTTGGATGAAGCTTTGTGATAGTAACTCGGATGGGCATGTTGAATATGACTAGTATGAGTATTTTGTGGTAAGGTCGATGGAGAGATCAGGATTTTAGGTGTATAAGTGATAACATGTTATCTTTATTATGAAAATCAATGCATAAAATAGAAAGATTTCTAAAATAATTACAAAGATACGACCATAGACTAAGAATCAGATAGGTACTCTTGAATCGAAGGCTTTTGATTTAAGAATCCAGTTATTAATTCTTTTTTAGTCAAACTATCTTTCCAACAAGAATAATTTAAGCTAGTCTTCTTTTAAACCTGTATACTTCATGTCATTTTAGTTGATTTCTTTTACCTATGGATTAGAAAACAACCTTCTCGCGATCAAATAATTAAAATTATCAGGAATCTGATGCTTGTTGCGTAGCTTTTAGTTATTTATTATCGACTATATCACTTTCTAAAGAGTTTTGTGTTCTTTTATCATTTTTAAAGACTTTACAGGACCTAAACCTGGAATCTTGGGAGTGTAGTCGCAGCCACACAAAATACAAAAATCGATAAATTGAGCCTAAGTCAGCTGCAGTTATCTCAAAACATCGTTTCTGTTGACCTATATAGCAATTTACTATCTTGAAAAGTTTTTAACAAGTTTCTAACCTCCAAAAACAAGCGTATCATAGTCTTACCCTATCACGCCTTATGCTAGTTTATTTTTAGTAATCCAGGCACATTGAGCCTACGCCTATGCTGGACTCTATACTATCGGCAAACCTATATAGTACATAAGATACCCATCAGTTGTAGAAGAGTTTTGGCATCTTCCGTCTACTTTTTACCAATATGAATAGTCCTTTGTGACTGCTTGACTACTTACTCAATATCTCCTGCCTATCTAGCCTCTTAAGCTTTTTCTTATGCATTTATTTTGATTAATTTTCTCCTCGAAAGTTCGTCTAATTTCTGCCTAGGAGGTCTACCATCAAACACCCATATAGTCTGCATCCCTAGTTCCTTGCAAAGCATAGCACGATACAATAAACCTATCAGATGACCTGTAAGATTTCCATGGGAATCTGTAGGCATTGTGGCTCTGTTACTAGAAAAAGCTGTTTAAAGTCGAAGATACTTATGGTCTTTGCTAGAAATGAATAGATCGTATTGGATGCGTCTATTGCGAAGGTGCGTCTTTGGTATGATTTTGGCTATTTTTTTAGTAGGAGTTGCGGGTAAGTTTTTTTAAAAAATTATCCTAATCTTGTAATACCCATTTATTATCACTCAAAAACATCAAAGTATTGCATTTTTGTTGTATTTTCTTGAGCTAATAATTTTCTTTTTTATATATTTTGCTACAATATTCCTTAGTTTCTTCTATTATCTAAATAAAAAATGAGAAGAAACATCATAAACGAATCCAAAGCAAATCCCCTTACCAATCAAACATCTCTACCATACAAAATAAGCCACTCTACATCAACCAGGTAGACAGATTCGCCACGTGAGCTTCCTTTGTAGGTGTAATCTTGCTGCAATCATAAGGAAAAAACTCAACTTTGTAAGAGATTTAGTGAGAATGGTTACTGTCCGTATGAGAGTCGTTGCAAGTTTGCGCATGGTTCGCATTAGTTAAGAAGAAATAATAGGGTTAATAATCGATACAAGACTAAACCATGCTAGATTTTTATAGAAAAAGGATGCTGTATGTATGGAGCCAGGTGCAATTTCATACATACAGCATAGCATTAACCCTGCAAAGTCCATTTAGATAGTGAATGGAGAGTATTGAAGATGTAGAGTATAAATACTTCTAGATTGATGAAATTGTTATGATTTGAATGATCTTATATTTATACATCAAAAGACTCAAGAAAGCAATCAAATGTCAACTACAACACTTCTTCTCCTTATTATGCTTGGTCATCTCCAAAACCGAACCATTAAGCGTCAATCTATTATTAAATCCATTGTTATTCACCAACGTATTACGGTCAGGTTTAATCAAATCTCTATACTCAGGTGATACTTTGTACAACTTGTACATCGTCTAGGCTGCTTTGTGGAATAGCTAGTCTACTTTCTACCCTTGTTTTGCTGATGTTTTTATGAAAAATGAGCATTAGTGCTACGACATGAATTTTAGAGCGTTTGACTATGATACGCTACATTCTAAGTCAGATTTTGTGCCAATCAGAAAAACAAGTGCTTTGCGACTGCCTTTCTAGTAAAACTATGCCAACCAATTCGACAACTTTTTGAAGCTTTAAGGGTTATCAAGTGCAAAAGCAAGGAAAACAGCCCCTGCTCCTCGATAGAAACTATTAGTAATCGCTTTATAAATATCTTGTCCGCACTGCGTATACATACATTTACAGTATCCCAGATTTGCAGCTGAACTGGTTACTAACCCACAAAGATAGTCTTGCTTGAAAAATCAACTCCAACCGTAACTTGATACTAATTTTAGAATGTTCCGTGGATGTACTTCCTGATCAGTGAGGTCTTGCCAGTGCCTTTATATTTATTATTGTACCTGAATCGCCGATTAGTATTATTTTGAAGCTGATTCCTTTTTCCTGTTGCAGAGTATTTCTCATCTTTTGATCCGATATATTATCAAAAATTATATAAATTATAGTGGGTATATTGTTGATGCCCCTCTACGATCTCCTCTACAGTTTCAAAAAACAAACCCTTACTAGTTAAGACATCACCCTTCTCATCAACAAAATGAAGTAGCATAAGATAAACAATGTGCCTCTTTGGCGGATTTCTTCTGCGAGTATGCTGATGTTCAAAACTGCTAAATTACAAAGCTTTTTGGTCATTTTTGCAGCTTTGCTTTTCATACCACCAGCGATCTATGATAAGTATCAGGAGGATAACAAAAAAGTAGTAAGGCTTGCGATATATACGCCTATTGCTTTGGCGATTGTATTGACACCTACTTTTCTATACAGAAAGAGTTCGAAAAAGATACTTAGTTCGATATAGTATAATCTTTCTTAGCAACTGTTCGAGTTACAAACATTCAAAAATTAGTTGATAAAAGTACCTTTAAACAA
>Ga0169931_10008883_pt1 | contig 14582 bp, 10 predicted proteins | sample Kivu_15m_20L_FD_129675 | JGI IMG/M metagenome (GOLD analysis project Ga0169931, IMG submission 129675) | Freshwater microbial communities from Lake Kivu, Western Province, Rwanda to study Microbial Dark Matter (Phase II) - Kivu_15m_20L... | ecosystem: Environmental > Aquatic > Freshwater > Lake...
TGGTCGGGGAACCGGTCTTCCTTGCCGGCAAGACCGACGAGTTCGAGCACAGCGGGTACCTGCTGGTTGATGACGTGCCGCGGCTTGCCGATGACCTCGAGGGCAAAGGCAACGTTCTCGAACACCGTCTTGTTCGACAACAGTTTGTAGTCCTGGAAGACGTTTCCCATGCTGCGCCGCAGATACGGCACGCGCGAGTCGGGCATTTCGTTCACGTTCTTGCCGGCGATCCACACGTCGCCGCGTTCGGGGCGTTCCTGGCGACTCATGAGACGCAGCAGAGTCGACTTGCCCGAGCCCGACGGGCCGACGAGGAACACGAAGTCGCCCTTCGCGATGTCGAAGCTCACGTCGCGCACGGCCACCGTGTCGGCGCCGTACACCTTGGTCACGTTGTCGAGACGGATCATGACGGTACGAACTTACCCAGTGGAAGTTGGCTACGCACCCGTGTTGTCGGTTGCACGCCGGAAACGGAGGAATCCCACCATGAAATCGTCGATATCACCGTCGAGAACGGAGGAAACGTTGCCGTCTTCAACTTCCGTACGAAGATCCTTCACCATCTGGTAGGGCTGCATCACGTACGAACGAATCTGACTTCCCCAGCCCACCTGTGCGGGTTTGCCGGCGATGCGATCGCGTTCGGCCGCGTGTTCTTCCTCGATACGCGCGGCAATCATCGCCTTCAGTCGGTTCATTGCTTTCTCGCGGTTCTGCAACTGACTGCGCTCTTCCTGCGACGAAGCGACGAGACCCGTCGGTTCGTGGATGAGACGAACCGCCGACGACGTCTTGTTGACGTGCTGGCCACCTGCACCCGACGCACGGAAAACCTCCATGCGAATCTCCGACTCGTTGACGTCGACGTTCGGCGCGTCCATCACGGGCCACACCTGCACCGAGGCGAAGCTCGTTTGACGGCGGCCCTGGTTGTCGAACGGGCTGATGCGCACGAGACGGTGCGTGCCACGCTCCGAGGTCATCAGCCCGTAGGCGTAACGGCCGTGAATGGTGAATTCGGCCGAAAGAATGCCGGCCTCGGTGCCCTCGGAGACGTCGTCGACTTCGACGGTGAATCCACGGCGCTCGGCCCAACGCGAGTACATCCGCAGCAGGATTTCCGACCAGTCCTGGGCATCGACACCGCCGTCCTTGGCGTTGATCTGCACGATGCAGTCGGCTTCGTCGTGTTCGCCGGTGAAGAGGCTGCGCATTTCGAGTGTGTCGAGCTGACGCGAGGCCCTGGTGATTCCGCCGTCGATCTCGGGTTCCTGCGACTCGTCATCGACCTCGCGTGCCAGTTCGTGAAGAACTTCGATGTCGTCGATTACCGAGGCAAGACCGTCGAACTCGTCGATGTCGCCCTTCACGTTCGCGTACTCGGTGTTGATGCGCTTGGCGAGGTCTTGGTCGTCCCATAGGTCGGGGCGGGCAACTTCCAGCTCGAGCTCGGCGAGACGTGAACGACCCGCATCGACCTTCAGGTACGTGCGCGCCTCGTCGAGGCGCTCCCGAAGGCGGCGGATGGCGTCGGTGAAGTCACGCATGGGAAAAGGGTGGGGTTGTCAGGCCGCGCCGCGGCCGTGACACATCTTGAACTTCTTGCCCGACCCGCACGGGCAGGGCGAGTTGCGCGGGGTCTTGTCGAACTCGCTCTTCACGACGGGCGTGTTGGACCGCGCTGAAACCGGTGCGGCGGCTTCTTCCGGCAACTCACCGTCGGCCACAGCGGCGGCAGCGGCGGCACGGAAGCCGTCGGTGTCGACGTTTTCCGACGAGGTCTGCTGCACGTTCTGCACCTCTGCGGCGTCGTCGGTGACGACCTGAACGTGCATGACGTAACGCACGAAGTCTTGTGCGACACCCTTCATGAGCGCACCGAACATGTCGTAGCCCTCGCGCTGCCATTCGGTGAGCGGGTCCTTCTGGCCCATCGCACGAAGGTTGATGCCTTCTTGCAGGTAGTCCATCTCTTCGAGGTGCTCGCGCCAGCGCTGGTCGATGATGCGCAACATGACCTGACGTTCGATCTCGCGCATGACCGACTCACCGAGTTCGGCCTCGCGCTGGGCGTAGAACGCGGCGGCATCGGCCATCACGACGTCGTACATGCCGTCGGTGCCGTCGGCATTTTCGAGTTTGGCGATGGTGACCGACGTCGGCCAGTAGGTCGAAAGTTCACGCACCAGACCATCGAGATCCCACTCGTCGTCGGCCTCGGTGACGCAGTACGTCTCGATGAGCGCATCGACCGCTTCGGACAGGTACTCCATCGCGGCGGCACGCAGGTCGAGGCCCTCGAGAATCTGGTCGCGGCGCTGGTAGATGACCTTGCGCTGCTCGTTCATCACCTCGTCGTACTTGAGAACGTTCTTGCGAATTTCGCCGTTGCGCTGTTCCACGGTGGTCTGCGCGCGTTCGATGGCCTTGGTGACCATCTTCGCCTCGATGGCTTCGTCGTCAGGAAGCGCGCGACCCATCACCCAACTGAGCGCGCCGGTTGCGAAGAGACGCATGAGTTCGTCGTCGAGCGACAAGTAGAACCGCGATTCACCCGGGTCGCCCTGACGTCCCGCACGACCGCGCAACTGGTTGTCGATGCGACGGCTTTCGTGACGCTCGGTGCCGAGCACGTAGAGACCACCGAGCTTGCGCACTTCGTCGCCCTCTTCGCCGCACGACGCCTTGAACTCGGCGAGGAGTTCGGCATAGCGGGCCTGGGCGCGTTCGCGTTGCTGGCGGTAGTCCTCGGGCATTTGGTCGAGGGGCATCGGAAGCGCGAACTCGTCGGCGAGCGTTTCGGCGGAGAAACCCTCGGCCAGCACGGACTGGCGGGCGAGACCCTCGGGGTTGCCCCCGAGAAGAATGTCGACGCCACGGCCGGCCATGTTGGTGGCGACGGTGACGGCATGAAGGCGACCCGCCTGCGTGACGATCTGTGCTTCGCGCGTGTGCTGCTTTGCGTTCAACACCTCGTGCGGGATACCGCGCTTGTTCAATTGTCGCGAGAGGTACTCGCTCTTTTCCACGCTGACGGTGCCGACAAGCACGGGCTGGCCGGCGTTGTATTTCTCGACGATGTCGTCGACGACGGCGTTGAACTTGGCGACTTCGCCCTTGTAGATGAGGTCGGCCTGATCGACGCGGGCCACCGACTTGTTCGTTGGAATCGGCACAACCTGCAAGCCATAGGTGTTCACCAATTCGGCGGCCTCGGTTTGGGCGGTTCCCGTCATGCCGGCCAACTTGTCGTACATGCGGAAGTAGTTCTGCAGCGTGATCGTGGCGAGGGTTTGGTTCTCCTCTTTGATTTTCACGCCTTCCTTGGCTTCGACGGCCTGGTGGATGCCCTCGCTCCAACGGCGGCCCTCGAGAATGCGGCCCGTGAACTCGTCGACGATCTTCACCTCGCCCGACTGGACGATGTAGTCCTTGTCGCGCTTGTAGAGCTCTTTGGCCTTGAGGGCCACCTGCAGCTGGTGCACCAAGTTCTGCTGCACACCGTCGTACAGGTTCGCAATGCCGAGTTGCTGTTCGACCTTTTCGATGCCGGCCTCGAGGGGAACCACCGTGCGCTTGTCTTCTTCGACCTCGTAGTCGACGTCGCGAACGAGCGAACGCGCAATCGACGCGAATCGGTAGTACAGCTTCGCCGCATCGGCGAGACGTCCCGAGATGATGAGCGGTGTACGTGCTTCGTCGATGAGGATCGAGTCGACTTCGTCGACGATGGCGAAGTTGTGACCGCGCTGCACCTTTTCGTCGAGCGAACCCGCCATGTTGTCGCGCAGGTAGTCGAAGCCGAACTCGTTGTTCGTGCCGTACGTGATGTCGCAGAGGTAGTCCTCGCGCTTTTGGGCGGGACGCTCGCGGTGGCCGGGAATGACGAGACCGACACTGAGTCCCAACCAACGGTGAACGCGCCCCATCCATTCGGAGTCGCGGCGCGCGAGGTAGTCGTTCACCGTCACCAGGTGGACGCCCTTGCCCGACAGGCCGTTCAGATAGGCGGGCAGGGTCGAGACGAGGGTCTTGCCCTCGCCCGTCTTCATTTCGGCGACCCAACCGAAGTGCAGCGCGGCACCACCCATCAACTGGACGTCGTAGTGGCGCTGGCCGAGTACGCGGCGTGCGGCCTCGCGCGTGACGGCGAAGGCTTCGATCAAGAGGTCGTCGAGCGACTCGCCGCGCTCGATCCGCGAGCGGAACTCGGCGGTCTTTCCGCGCAGCGCATCGTCGGAGAGGGCCGTCATCGCCGATTCGAGGGCGTTGACGTCGGGTACCAGCCCCTCGAGAGCCTTGACTTTCTTGCCTTCGCCGGCTCTGAGGACTCGATCGAGGATGCCCATGACAGTCGCTGATGCTATCGGGCGGGGGTCCCCGCGACCGCCCAGCAGAACACCATTTCGGCACCTTCGGCACGCAATGCGCGTCGCGCAGAGTGCAAAGTCGCACCCGTTGTGGCCACGTCGTCGACAACCAGAATCCGCTTGCCACGGGCGGAACTTCGTCCCCTGAACGCGGGCCCCGTCAGTCGCTCGCGTCTCGATCTACCGGTTTGCGCAACCGATCCGTGTCGCCGCAAGAGTCGTTGCGCCGGCAAGTTCAACCTTTGCGCGAGTTCACGTGCGATCAACTCTGCTTGGTCGTAACCGCGTCGACGTTTGTGCAGCGACGACGTCGGTGCCCACGTCACGATGTCGATGCCGATTCGTCGCACGTTGCGATCACGGCCAACCGCGTCGGCCAACAAAGCGGCGAGCGGACGAGCAACACGGCGGGCGTTGTGGTACTTCAACGCAACGATCATCTCGCGAACTTCCCCATCGAAAACGGCCGCTGTGGCGATGCGATTCATTTGCACGAACACGTGTGTGCGAAAACCCACCCAACGACGACACTTCGTCGCGACTACGGTCATGACATGCACGACGCCGCCACTCCCCGACCACTTCGGGAACGGTTCTTCGAGCGGCTCGCACGTTGCGCCGCCGGATTGTTCTGTTTCGGCGCCGGTATCGCCTGCTTCGTGCATTCCGACCTCGGCGTCCCGCCGTGGGACGTGTTCCACACGGGCATCTCGAAGATCACCGGTCTGCAACTCGGCAACGTGATCATCGTCGTCGGCGTCGCGCTGCTCGTTCTCTGGATTCCCCTGCGGATCAGGCCCGGAATCGGCACCATCATGAACGCCGTCCAGATCGGCCTCGTCGAGAACTTCATGGAAGACGTGCTGCCCGACTCGCGCGCAATCGCGGCCCGCGTTGCCTACCTTGCGGCCGGCATGTTGTTCATCGCATTTGGATCGGGCCTCTACATCGGGGCCGAGCTCGGCTCGGGGCCGCGAGACGGACTGATGATCGGCGTGAACAAGCGGTTCGGCATCAGCATCCGACTTGCCCGCACGAGCGTCGAGATCGTCGTCATGGTGACGGGCATTTTCCTCGGGGGCCGCATCGGCCTCGGGACGTTCGTCTTCGCCTTCGGCATCGGACCGATGGTGCAGATGGCCATGGCCGCCCTGCGCATGTCCCCGTCGCTTGCAGACGAAGCGACGGCGGAAGCGTTCGAAACCTGATTTCTAGTAGCGGTAGTGCTCGGGCTTGAACGGGCCCGTCGGGTCGAGGCCGAGGTAGTCGGCCTGCTCGTCGGTGAGCTTCGTCATCTTCACACCAAGCGCGTCGAGGTGCGCCGAGGCGACCTTTTCGTCGAGGTGCTTCGGCAACACGTAGACGCCCGTCGGGTACTTCTCGACGTTGTTGAAGAGTTCGATCTGAGCGATCACCTGGTTCGTGAACGAACAGCTCATGACGAAGCTGGGGTGGCCGGTGGCGCAACCCAGGTTCACCAAGCGGCCCTCGGCAAGAACGATCACCGAGTGGCCGTCTTGGAAGGTCCACAGGTCGGTTCCCGGCTTCAGTTCGTCACGGGTCGCGCCGCTGCGGGCAAGGCCGAGCATGTCGATTTCGTTGTCGAAGTGGCCGATGTTGCAGACGATGGCGTTGTGCTTCATCTTCGCCATGTGCTCGGTCGTGATGATCGCCTCGTTGCCCGTTGCCGTGACGAAGATGTCGGCGGTGCCGACGGCCGACTCGAGCGTGTCGACCTGGTAACCCTCCATCGCCGCCTGCAGGGCGTTGATGGGGTCGATCTCCGTGACGATGACTCGTGCGCCCTGGCCGCGAAGACTCTGCGCACAACCCTTGCCCACGTCGCCATAACCACAGACGATGGCGAGCTTGCCCGCGATCATCACGTCGGTGGCGCGGTTGATTGCATCGATCAGCGAGTGGCGACAGCCGTAGAGGTTGTCGAACTTTGACTTCGTGACGCTGTCGTTCACGTTGATCGCGGGGAACAACAACTCGTTGCGCTCGGCCATCTTGTAGAGGCGCTTCACGCCCGTCGTCGTTTCCTCGGTGACGCCCTTGATGCCCGCGGCCATACGGGTCCACTTCTGTGGATCGGTCTTCAACGTGCGCTGCAACAGACCAAGAACGATCGCCAGTTCGGGGTTGCCCGCGCTGCCCGGGTCGGGCACCGCGCCGGCACGCTCGTACTCGACACCCTTGTGCACGAGCAACGTGGCATCGCCGCCGTCGTCGAGAATCATGTTCGGGCCGTCACCATCGGGCCACGTCATCATCTGCTCGGTGCACCACCAGTACTCCTCGAGCGTCTCGCCCTTCCATGCGAAGATCGGCACACCCTGCGGGTTGTCAACGGTGCCGTTGGGTCCGACGACGGCGGCGGCCGCCGCGTGGTCCTGCGTGGAGAAGATGTTGCAACTTGCCCAGCGCACTTCGGCGCCGAGTTCGGTCAAGGTCTCGATGAGCACTGCGGTCTGAATGGTCATGTGCAGCGAACCTGAGATGCGACAACCCTTGAGGGGCTTGGACTGACCGAACTCCTTGCGCAGCGAGCGCAGGCCGGGCATTTCGTGTTCGGCAAGGTGGATTTCCTTGCGACCAAACGGGGCAAGTTTGAGGTCGGCAACGCGATAATCGGTCTTCGAGGACAGTGTGGACATGAGGGAACCTTTCGGATGCGAAGGATCCGGGCTGGGGCCCACTGGCACCGGTCTGTCAGCCCGACGGGGATGTGCGCACGACAACGTGCAACGGCAAACCTACTCTGCGCGGAACGTGGGTGCGATGTTCTCCGTCGAAATGCGTGCGGAGATGCGCTGGTGTTCGGCTTCGCCGACCGCGGTGGCCTCGTCGATGAGCATCACGGGGATGCCGTCGCGCACGTCGTACGAACGCTTGAGGCGCGGGTTGTACAGACGGTCCTCGTCGGCGATGAACCACAGTGGACCCTTGTCCTCGGGGCAAGCGAGGATTTCAAGGAGGCGCGGATCGAGAACGCTCGTCATGGGGGTGACGCTAGCCGCGATTCTCAGCCGGCCGTGATGAGTGCGAGCAATCCGACCACGTGGTCGTCGCACTCGGCCCGCGTGGGTGCCTCAAGGTTGAGGCGCAGCAAAGGCTCGGTGTTCGAAGCGCGCAGGTTGAACCACCATGGCCCGCAATCGACGGTAAGACCGTCGAGCCGGTCTTGGGGCCGGCCGGGGAATGCGGATGCGACACGCTCGATCACCGCGGCCGGGTCGTCGACCTGCGTGTTGATTTCACCGCTCGCTTCATAGCGGTCGAACGGCGCACGCACCTCGGACAGCGGCTTTCCCGCGCGAGAGAGTTCGGCGATGACGAACATTGCGGCAATGAGACCACTGTCGGCGCGGTAGTTGTCGAGAAAGTAGTAGTGCGCACTGTGTTCGCCGCCGAACACGGCACCAGTTTCGGCCATCAGTTGCTTGATGTAGCTGTGACCAACCTTCGAGCGCACGGCCTTGCCGCCACCCTCGGCGATGACTTCGGCGACGGTGCGCGAACAGATGAGGTTGTGGATGATCGTTGCACCGGGGTTCGACCGCAACACTGCCGCAGCCAGGAGCGCGGTTGTCGTGCTGCCCGACATTCCGGTGCCGGTTTCGTCGACCACGAACACACGGTCGGCATCGCCGTCGAATGCAAGACCGATGTCGAAGCCACCCGACACGACGCGCGCCTGCAGGTCTTTCTGGTTGGCGGGCTGGATCGGGTCCGCTGGATGGTTCGGGAACGTGCCGTCGAGTTCCGGGAACATCACTTCGAGGCTCATTTGCGTGAGGCGTTCGAAGACGGCGGGCACGACGAGGCCACCCATTCCGTTGGCCGTGTCGGCAACCACCTTCAAAGGCCGCAGCGCGTTCTTGTCGACGAAACCCACGACGTGGTCGGCGAATGCGTCGAGCACGTTGCGCTGCGACAACGAACCGCGTGCGGCGGCCGACGCCGAGGGTGACGCGAGCTCACGCTCGGCCCCCGCGCGCACCACATCAAGGCCGGTGTCGGCGCCGACGGGTCGCGCACCGGACAGGCAGAACTTGATGCCGTTGTACTGCGCCGGATTGTGCGAAGCGGTGAACATCGCGCCGGGCGCGTTCAGCGACCCTGCGGCGAAGTACAGCATGTCGGTGCTCGCGAGGCCGAGGTCGACCACGTTGACACCGCGCGACATCGCACCCTCAGCGAAAGCGGCCGCAAGTTCGACCCCCGACGGACGCATGTCGCGAGCGACGAGAACCGTGGGCCCTCCTGCGAATTCGGCAAATGCGACGCCGACGGCACGCGAAATGTCGGCGTTGAATTGTTCGGGAACGGTTCCCCGGACGTCGTAGGCCTTGAAGATCGTGTCGAGCGAACGCGTGTTGTCACTGGGAGCCATGGCCGTCACAGGCTATAAGGACCGCGCCTCCACCAATAGACAACGAGAACGATGCCGATGAGAGTCAACAAATACGCAACTTTGTCGATCATCGAAGACGAATAGTGGAGACGTACTTCGTTGTCGGTGGGAACGACGACCATCATGTTCGGCGCCGCGCGATACGGACCCTCTGCGCCGTCGACCTTCCAGTTCGGAAAGAAGCTCACGCGAACAAGGACAGGAACACCGACCTTGTCGACCTTGAACGAAACGGAATCCTGGCTGCGCTTGAAATCGGAGATTTGTACCGCCGGCAGATCGACCGGCTTGATTTCTTGCACCGGAGTCACGATGTCGACGTTGCGTGACGGGTCACCCGGTTCACCGACCCTGCGGTCGAGGTCGACTTCGACGTCGATGCGTTGCCACGAATCGGGCCCGTCGTCGACTGGCGTCGCCACCCACTCTTCGCCGTGCTGGAACCAACTCGAGCCCAACTCCAACCAACGCTCACGCTGGTCACCCTCGCGCTCGTTGACGATCACGGGTTGCTTCGTCATCGGAACGACCCAGTCGCTTGCCTCGACTTCGTAGACGACCCAAGGGCCCGAACGAGCAACTTCGAGAAGCGCCGGCTGCGACGCAGCGGAGTTCACTGCCTCCGTCGTGTAGGCCATGTAGTACCGCACACCAAGTTCCTGCAGGTAGCGAACGCCCTTGCCCGCATCGTTGTTGTCGTAGCGAAGTTCGCGCACGGGATTGCTGCTCTGCTTCGACAACGCCGCGGCGGAAATGAAGTGGTACGGCGTGGTGCCGGCGGCTTCGAAGAAGAGGCCTTCCTGCGACCCGATGCAACCGTCGGTCCAGAACGGCAGCAACATGAGCGCCATCGTGGTGCCGTACTTGTTGAGGTCACCACTGTTCTCCCACAATGCGCGACCGCATCCGTGGTTCGGGTCCTCCCCCAGTCGCTTCATCGTCTGGACGATTCCGTGGTACTCGCCGTACGAACCCTTGCCCTCGTAACCCTCGAAGTTCCATCGCGCCCAACCGTCGACGAACGACTTGTTGTCGGACTTCGCGCGGAACGGCCCCCACGCGTACTGCGACGTTCCGTCGGCCTTCGTGAGAATCGACCCACCGGGTAGTTGCTGGAAGCGGAACCCGACGATGCACAGCACACCGACGGCGATGCCCCACGCCGTTGCATTGCGCAGCACGTGGTGTGACGTGACGAACCACGGGCTGTCGGGTGCCGTACCGCGCTCGGTTGAAATCAAACGCAGGGCAGCCGCCGCGGTCGACCACAGACCGATCATGACGAGGAAGTAACGGCAGAGATAGAGGAACGGCAAAAGGCGCGGGTTCCACAGCAGTCCGATGACGGGGAGGCTGTCGCGCGTGACGTAGACGCCGATGAACAGCAGAACCATCATGACGCCCAACCACACCCCGATGATGCGACGACGCAGCACCGAGGCCGCAAAGCCGACGAGTGCAAGGGTCATGACGACGATGTCCCAGAAGGGTGTCAGTGGGAAGTACATGTCCCAGAACGAGTCGGCGGCGCCGCTTGGCCGCGGTTCGTATTTCATGTCGGTCATGTACTTGTGCGCAGTGAGGAACGGAAACACCCAGAACGCGGCGAGCAACACCGCGGCACCAATGGTCGTCACACCGAACAACAGCCGGCGGCGACCGGTGTGCAATAGCACCATCACCGCCGCGCCACCGAACACGAAGATCAAGACGATGCCGTGACTGAGGGCTGAAAGCGCGATCAACACCGCCGCAGTCGTGCGGTACTCGCCCGAGTCGAGTCCACGGGCGAGAAATCCGAGGCCGAGCACCGCAAACGCGAGTGAAATGGAGAACGAGAACTCGCCCGCCATCGTGCTGGCGATGTTGCCGCCGTAGATGGTGAAGCTTTCGTCGTAGAGAAACAAAGTTGCGGCGACTGCGAACAGTTCCGGCAGCGGGTACACGAAGCGAGCCAGACGCCCGAACGCCCACGCACACAGCGGCAGCGCCACGATGCCCGCAACCGCGACGATCTTGAAGGCAATGCCGTAGGGCAGGACGACGTCGAACAAGACGATGAACAGCGCCGGTACGACCATGTAGAAGCGGTAGATCGGAAAACCCGAGTACCAGTCCATCGTCCAGCCACTGAGACGGATATTCGACAACAGGTTGTCGCGCAGGAACGCGGGGCCCCAGACATGGGCACCCATGTCACCGCCCGTCGGGGTGTTGTTCTTGAAGATGAGACCGGGATGCAACGTCGCGAGGAGGAAGAGCATCGCCCCGCCGACAATCACGATCGTCGAGAACAACTGCAGCGATGGGAACGTGCGGGCCGGCCGCGGTGTTGGATCGGTCGACTCGTCGGCAGCGGTGGGTTCGTCGGTTCCGAGGGGCGGCGTGACGTCGACTTCCATGCCCACGCAGTCTGTCAGGCGACGGGTCAGCTTCCCGCCACCAGGATGAGCCCGGTCGCGTTGAAAGCCATGTGGGCAACGATGGCCATACCCAGTCGACCCGTGCCATGGAAGCAGAGGCCGAGCACGACTGCGAATGCAAAGAGGCCCGGATATTCGACGGGTGTGAAGTGGATCAACGTGAACCACACTGCCGCTCCGAGAAGTGCGAGACCGTCGCTCAATCGACCACGCAACGAGCCGTGGATGAAACCGCGGTACACAAGTTCCTCGACGATCGGCGCACCCACCACGACAACGAGCACCAGGACGACGATCCACGCACCATCGGCGCGATCGAACAGGCCGCGTGCGCGGTCTTCCACCTTGTCGACGTTGAACGTCGACGGGAACAACTCGCGCAACGGCCAGTACACGAGGTTCACGAGCAACAACTGCGAGGCAATCCCGATGGGAATGCCCGCGAGGTCGACCGCGCGAAAGCCAACCGAGTAGTCGCGCATGAAGTTGCCCGAACCCATGCGCCGGGAGAGCATGACCAACACCACGAGCAAGGGTGCCCACAGTGAAACTGCGACGACGCCCACGACCCACATCGGCTCTTCTCCAGACGCAGCGCCGGATGCACCGAAGATGACGGCCGCCAAGATGTTGGCGACAACAAAGGCACCGACCCAGGCGAAGAAGAGAACGGGGACGGGAAAGTGCGCGCCGTCACCGCGGTTGCGCGGTGACGTGTTTCGGGTGCGGTTCATGGGGCCCGACGCTGCCGGCCGGATCAGCCCGCGAGGCGCTGACCGAAGAGGCCGTCGGCTGCCTCGGTGAAGACGAGCTGCAGCGGCTGGTGACGGCGGTCTTCGAGGCGCCAACCGGACGGCACCGAGAGGCGCTCACCGTGGCGTTCACACAGGTCGTAGGCATGCGGGTCACGCTCGCGCGCCAGGTTGTCGAGCCACGCAACCGAACGGCTGTACTGATACGTGAGGGTCATCGAGGCCGACGACGTGCAACCGGTGCGCGAACAGTGACGGGACATGTGAAAAACGTAATGGAGCAGGATTCACGTTTAGTGGATTGCACCCTTAGCATGAGGTCATGAGCCCCCTTCCTCCGCCGCCACCGCCGCCCGCGAACGGGTCGAAGCCGTCGGGCAACAAACAACCCGGCAAGCCCACGTGGGGTCGCCTCGGCGCAAAGAAGCCAGCCGACCAGGGCAACCTCCCGAAGGACGGGCAAAGGCCCCAGGGTCGCGGACCGCTTCCGCGTTGGGCAGTGTGGGTCATCGCAGCCTTCGCGGTTTTGCTCCTGATCGGTCCGCGTCTCTGGCCGACGACGACCGGCGACAAGCTCACCTACACCGAGTTCCTCACCCTCGTGCGCGAGGGCAAGGTCGAAAAGGTGTCCATCAACAACGCCACCAACCAGATCAGCGGTGAGCTCACTTCGGGACGCAGTTTCTCCACCACCGGCGCACCGCTGCTCAGCGATGCCGACGAGGAACTGCTGAAGGCGCGCGGCGTTGATTACAACTACAACACCCCGCAGCCGAACTGGTTCACCAGCCTCGTGCCCATCCTCCTGCCGTTCCTCTTGATCGTCGGCTTCTTCGTGTGGATGCAGCGTCGCGCGATGGGTCAGGCCGGCAACATCATGTCGATCGGCCGCAGCCGCGCAAAGAACTACGACGCAAGCAAACCGTCCACCACGTTCGCCGATGTCGCCGGCTACGACGGCGTGAAGATGGAGATCAAGGAAGTCGTCGACTTCCTGCGCATGCCCGAACAGTTCAAGGAAATCGGCGCCCGCGTCCCGAAGGGCATCCTTCTCGTCGGGCCCCCCGGAACCGGAAAAACCCTCTTCGCGCGCGCCGTTGCCGGCGAGGCGGGCGTGGGCTTCCTCTCGGTCACCGGTTCCGACTTCATGGAGATGTTCGTCGGCGTCGGCGCCAGCCGCGTGCGCGACCTCTTCCAGCAGGCCCGCAAGATGGGTCGCGCCATCATCTTCATCGACGAAATCGACTCGATCGGCCGCAAGCGCGGAGCGGGCCTCGGCGGTGGACACGATGAACGCGAGCAGACGCTCAACCAGATGCTCGCCGAGATGGATGGCTTCGAAACGAGCGAAGGCATCGTCATCATGGCGGCCACCAACCGCCCCGACATTCTCGATCCGGCTTTGCTGCGCCCCGGACGTTTCGACCGTCAAATCATCGTGCCACTGCCCGAGTACGACGAGCGACTCGCCATCCTGAAGGTTCACTCGAAGGACAAGCGCATGGGCACCGACGCCGACCTCGACACGATGGCCCGCGCCACACCGGGCATGAGCGGCGCCGATCTTGCGAACCTCGTCAATGAAGCGGCCCTCTTCGCAGTGCGACGCGGTTCGAAGCAGATCGAGCGCATCGACTTCGAAAATGCCCGCGACCGCGTTGTTCTCGGCGCAAGTCGCGAAAGCCTCGTGCTGTCGGCCGAGGAGAAGCGCGCGACGGCGTACCACGAAGGCGGTCACGCCGTTCTCGCGACGGTACTCACGCACAGCGACCCGCTGCACAAGGTCACCATCCTCCCCCGCGGAATGGCACTCGGCGTCACGTGGACTCTGCCCGAAGAGCGTCACACCTACTCGAAGGAGTACTTCGAGGACATCATCTGCAAGGCGATGGGTGGACGCGTGGCCGAGATGATCGTCTTCGGTCACCTCAACAGCGGCGCCGCCAACGACCTCGAACAGGCAACGTCGATCGCCCGCCGCATGGTGCGCGAATGGGGCATGAGCCAGGCGGTCGGTCCGATGGCGTGGAGCACGCAACAGCAGGTGTTCCTCGGCGAAGACCTCATGACGAACGGCCGCGAATACAGCGACGACACCGCGAAGGTCATCGACGGCGAAATCGCCCGCATCCTGCGCGAGCAGGAAGACCGCGCACGCGACATTCTCCAAAAGCACCGTCGCGGCCTCGACCTCGTGGCCGGCAAGTTGCTCGAAGAGGAAACCATCGACGGCCAGGCCGTCGCGCGCCTCGTGCAGCAGGGTCTCTCAGAGTCCCCCACCGGCACCGCCGCGCCAACCGACACGCACCTCTAATCAGTCGTTGTGCTTCTCGCACGACGCGTTGGGGCGTGACCCCGGCTCGCGACATTCGGCGACGGCTGCCCACAGGTCGGTTGCCGTCACGGGCCCCATGAAGTTGGCCCGCACCACACCATCGCGGTCGACGATCAGCACCACAGGCACCGCATCGATGTCGTAACGCCTGTGAATGTCGCGTGCGGCCGAATACTCGACGTCGTGCACGACCACGTCGCGCGAGGCCAACGCCTGCGCCTTGCGCACCACGTCGGCACACGTGTGGCACGTGGCCGAAGAGAACACCGCAACCAACCA
>Ga0169931_10008886_pt1 | contig 14577 bp, 15 predicted proteins | sample Kivu_15m_20L_FD_129675 | JGI IMG/M metagenome (GOLD analysis project Ga0169931, IMG submission 129675) | Freshwater microbial communities from Lake Kivu, Western Province, Rwanda to study Microbial Dark Matter (Phase II) - Kivu_15m_20L... | ecosystem: Environmental > Aquatic > Freshwater > Lake...
ACATCATCGATGTAATGGTAGCAACTAGCGCCAGTAAACTGACTTTGCCAAAACTCATCCAGATCTGAAATAAATTCGGATGAAACGCTATTACCTGGATAAAGGTTTCCTATAATGAAATATTGCTCACCACCAGAAGCAATATAAGGTACTGTTGATTTCATCCAGTTCGATGTATCTGAAAACATTTCCATTGAATCTGGACGCATATTCAAATCTGGAGTTAATATAATTGCTCCAGATGGATTTTCAAATGGAGTAGAAGTTTTATAAAACTTCACACCAATTTTATCCACAACCAAATAAGTTGAATAATTTGAATCAAGTCCTTGAGTATACTTTAAATATAAGGAAGCCCCTTGACTTACATAAAACGAAAAGCAATATTTCTTGTTTGCTTCAAGACTACTAGATAAACTGCCTATAAGGTATTCTCTCGGCAAATTCAAAATGCTAATGGAGCTAAACTCTTTAACACCAAAAAAATAACCAGCATAATTTTCACCTGTATGAGGATGTTGAAAACCCTGCCAATTTAAGGGCACAGAATTGTCAATACATTGGTAATTAAACTCTCCAACTGTATAATTGCAAGTTGCCATCAAATCTGGGGTGTCAATCCCATTCCAAAAGTTAACATACTCAAAACCCAAGTTCGTCGCTCCTATATAACAATCTGTAAAGCATGTATCAATTTGTTCAAAGCTCGGATTATTAACTAAATTCTGAGAATAGACGTTAGTGCTTACTGATAATAGAAACAGCCAAATTCGATTTCTTATCCAATGAATCATTGACTTTGAATAATCAATTTGCCGTGCATTAAAAGCTCATTATTTAATTCTATTTTAAAAATATAAACACCCGCTGACAAACTTTCAAATGAGTACGATTGCGTTCTGGTTTCTTGCACTCCTTTAAAGATGGTTCGTCCTGTAATATCAGTCAAAGTAAGCAATACTTGAGATTCAGGGTCGAAATTCAAATCAACAACAAAAGTACCATCGTTGGGATTTGGATATACAATTGGCAAAATTGAATTAGCATTTTCTTCTTCAGTGAGTATTTGGCTCAATCTCGCCTGACTTTCAGGTTCAATAACAATAGTGTCTAAAAGCATTCTGGCAAAATATACCCCATCTCCTGATATGGAAGGGTCATCAAATGCAATGGCATTAAGCAAAGCGCTGTCACTCGCAGAAGTGGTATGTGAGGTTGTTTTCAAAAAGATTCTGTATTCTATTCTTGTAAAGATAGGTCAAAACGCCATTTGTTAAAACAATACTCGAAATTTGGGTGAGCTTAGTTAAGCTTCATGATTTTCTCTGTTACCACCACCTCACCACCCTGCATAACCCGGCAATAGTAAATACCCGGTGCAAGAACGCCTAAGTTTAAGAATAGGATTTCTAAGTTCATTAATTAAACATTGGATCCGCTTTCCCGATGGCTTCAAACATATCGCGGTGAACCCGGTGTTTGAGCTCGGCAACATCCTCTTTACTTAAGTTTTTGGTTTCATAGGGGCCCAAAAACTGAACTGTGATTACTCCCGGTTTAACGGTGAAACTATCAGAAGGAACAAGGTTGCGGGCGTTTATTGAGCACATGGCCACCAAGGGTCGTTTTGATTCAATGGCAAATCTGAATGCCCCGTCATAAAAGTCATTTACAGGCTGGTTGCCTTTGTTGCGGGTGCCTTCCGGGTATATAAATATTGAATTTCCGGCTAGGATTTCTGCCATCATGGCTCGCGAACTTCGATCACGACTTTCTTTCGAACTACGATCTACCAACACGCAAACAGTAGAAAATAAATAACCCAGTATCGGCATTTTTTTAAGCTGCACCTTAGCCAGGGGTTTTATGTTGGTAGGCATACAATGTGCCCCAATAAACATATCCAAGTTAGAACCATGGTTGCCCACCACTATGGCAGGTAAACTCTTTTTCAACAAGTGTCGGTCGATTTGTTTTATCCGAATGCCCGCTGCAATGAAGAAAAAAGCCGACCAGAATTTATAAACGGCCATGGTTGGCCGATGCGCCTTTTTACCCAAAATAACAATAAAAACCGTTGAAAGAATTCCTGAGGTGATTAGAAATCCCATAAAAACAAGAATCAGCCAGATCCAGTATGGAATAAAAAAAAGATAACGCAGTGCTTTGGGCATGCCCCAAAAATACAGTCTTAGCTCGTACAAGTAGTTAATGATGTAAAAAAATAAGCATGTACCTTTAGCCCGTGCAATACGATTTTATTATTGTTGGAGGAGGTTTGGCAGGAATGTCTTTGGCATTCAGGTTATTACAAGCCGGGGCAAAGCCAATGCTGTTCTCCTTTCAGGAGGAGAACGGGGCCAGTGAAATTGCTGCCGGTTTAATGAATCCCATTGTTTTTAAGCGACTTACGAAAGGCTGGAGGACCCATGAGTTTTTATCCGAGGCCGCTACTTTTTATAAAAATCTTGAAGAAAAGCTGGGAAGTCATTTTTACATAAAACCCGATTTTTACCGCATCCACGGTAGTGATTTTGAACAGATAACATGGGCTGAAATGGCTGTGAATTCTGATTTTTCTGAGTTTTTAGGGCCGTCTGTCGAAAATCAATATTCGTCATTGCTTAACGCACCGTTTGGACAATCTTTGCTAAAAGGGGCATCGGCAGTTTTATCTTCCGAATTTTTGAAATCAGCAAAAAACTATCTCCTGGAACAGGGGTGTTTTCGGCAGGAAAAATTGGAGTTCGATAAAATCAAGTACGAAGATCACCGGGTGGAGTACAAGGATGTTACTGCTGATCGTATCATTTTTTGCACCGGAGCAGAAGCTGCTTTGGAGGGCCCTTTCAAGGGCCTGCCATTCAAAATTGCTAAAGGTGAGGTACTTACCATTTCATGCAAGCTGCCTGATGTTATTTTTAATGGAAAAGTTTACGGTGTTCCACTTTCAAACGGGACGTTTAAGGTGGGCTCCACCTACAGCTGGGACTACGAAAACGACCTCCCTACACCCGAGGGGAACTTGGAAATTACCGGTCACCTCGATCGTATCCTTAAACTTCCTTATCAGGTGCTTCAGCACCAGGCGGGGCTCAGGCCAACCATAAAAGATCGACGTCCTTTGTTGGGTATGAGTAAACACCAGCCCCGGGCTGGGATTTTTAACGGACTTGGAACCAAAGGTTACCTGATGGCTCCCTTGCTCTCGCTGGAAATGAGCCGGTTCCTGCTTGACGGAAAACCGCTGCATCCTGAAACAGACATAGCACGCTTCGAATACTGAAATGCAGGGATATGACCAGTAAAAAAATGTATTTCGAGAACCTGGATGCTACCCGTTTTTTAGGTTTTTTTCATGTGTTTTTGGCCCATTGCTTCTTTACTTCCAATCCCCAAATTACAACATCACAGGCATTCGGAGTTGTTACCATGAATATCCGGGCCGGGTTTCTGGGTCTGGATTACTTTTTTGTGCTGTCGGCCTTTTTGCTAACCTGGCTTGCCTTGGATGAACGTAAACGAACCGGAAATTTTCATCCGGGTCTTTTTCTTGTCCGACGCGGACTTCGCCTGTGGCCTTTGTACTTATTTCTTGTACTTATGACTTATTTGGTTGCGGCTTTGCAGCCTGATTTGTTCAGTCAGCTTCCACCCGTTTGGGTTTTTCTTCTGTTTTACTCCAACATCTGGATTAGCCTGCACGGACAGGACTTTCTTTTTTTTCTGGTCTTTTTCTGGTCCATTGCCGCCGAAGAGCAATTTTATCTTTTCTGGGCTTTTGTCCTTAAGTTTTTAAGCAAAAACTTGCGAAGCGTTTTGTTGTTCATGGTGCTTGCCTCGCTTGTTTTCAGATACATGAGTCTAAATCATGAACCGGGTTTGTTTTTTAATACACTCAGTTATCTGGGCAATTTCGCCTTCGGCGGATGGGCGGCTTTAATGGTTTACGAAAACCAAGGATTCGTTGAGCGAATCAAACAATTGCCGCGCTACATCATTGTGCTTGTTTATGTTTTATTGGGATTGTTGCTCGCATTTTACTTTCAGTGGTTTATGCATCCGGTTTTGGTTGTTTTTGAAAAATTAATCTTTTCAGGGTTTTTCATTTTCATCATTCTGGAGCAGTCATATGCGCAAAATTCAATGTTCAAGCTGGGGCGTTTTAAGCGCATCAGTTATTTGGGCCAGCTTTCGCTGGGATTGTATTGTTATCACGGAATTGTAATTACTTTTTACCACAAAATAGCCATGAGCCGCGGTTGGACCGAAACCAATTTGCAGGTATTTTTAATTAATCCGCTTGTTATTCTCGCCATTACAGTGCTTGTTTCAATATTGAGTTACGAGCTGGCCGAAAAAAGAATTCACGCACTAAGACGCTTTGCCTATCCAAAAACCTCTTCCAGAACTTCAGGTGTGTGAAGGTCTTTAAAACCCGGCATGTGCCATTTATAGTAAAGCAAAATACATCTCAGCAATTGCTGACGGTTTTTGCGGGGCATTTTCAATTCTGCCAAATTTTCAAAGCCGCATTTCATTAGCTGAAACAAGGCATAACTGTCCTCTCTGTCGCAACAGGTCTCCCCATAACTGTCGTGAAACTCACCATCAGTAAACTGAAAAAACAAGTTTTGATCATCGTAATTCTCAAGAGGATAAAATCCAAGCAAACGGCTTAATTCCAGGCTAAATTTGTGATGAAAAAGCGGTTGCGGTGTATCCATTTCATCCAATAAAAGCAAAGCTTGCATTAAGAATGAAAACAAACTTTCGTTTTTCTCTTCTTCTCGTATCACATGTCGCAATAATTCGGCAATAAATAAAGCCTGAGATGTTTTAACCAGGGAAAGTGGAATGCTTTTCCAAGGGTGAAGTAAGCGCATTTCGCGTAAATAATGAAGGTCGCGGTTTTCGCGAAGCATCACTGAAATGTCCAGCAGATTAAGGGTTTGTAGCAAAGCTGCTTTTCTGTTTCGTTTTCCGCCCCGGGCGCCTTTCACAACAATACTCAGGAGCCCGCGCTGTTCTGTGTAAACTTTCGCAATGACTGAATTATCGCTGAATGGAATTACCTGCAAAACCAGTGCATTCGTTCCGAGTATCATGTCAGTTAACCAGTAGGATTTTCGTCACTTTGGTCTGACTGCCATCTTCGTTTGTGCAAAACACTAGGTAAACTCCTGTGGCTGCCCGCTCACCTGAGAATCGACGACCATTCCAGATGGCTGTTCCTCCATTCGACTTGGTATTATAAACCAGATTGCCGCTTACATCGGTAATTTTTACATCGGTATCGCGGATCAAACCGGTAATGGCAATGGGACCATCGTAATTGGGTTCGACCGGGTTTGGAAAAGCATAAACATAACCAAACTTTTCTCCCCCTTTGGTGGCATCGGTTCGGTAGGAGCAAATGCCCAGATCCGTTCCAATGTATAGCTCACCGGTCTTTTCATCCATGCTTAGCGTTAGTATTGTATTGCTTAGCAAGGGAGAGTTTTCAGCCGTAAAATGCTGAATTTGTTCTTCGCCGTTGGGCGATATCAAAAACAATCCCGCAGAGCGGGTACCACACCATTTCCGGTTTGCACCATCAACATATATCGAAACAACCTCCTCAGCCTCTAGTAGGTATTGGTTAAACCCACCTTGATTAAACACAATTTGTTGCGATTCCCAATTCACAGATGTGTTCGGTTCAAGAATGGCCTCCGGCGAATAAAAAACACCTATGCCCTTGGCTGTACCAATCCACACCTGTGACTCCTGATCTACTGCCATGCAAAAAACCTTGTTGCTTGGCAAAGAACCATTTCCCAATTGGTCATTCATAAATTTGAAACTCTGCAATTCGTTTTCTTCGTATTTCGAAACCAAAATTCCCCGGTCATACAAAATGGTCCATACCTGGTTGAGGCTGTCAATCATCACGGGGCCACAAAACTTTTCGTTGATGGCATTTGTGAAGGTGTATCGATGCCATTCTCCATCAGAATCGCGCATTTGAATCGGATATTTTGAACCTGTAACGCCAGCCCAAAGCCGACCGTTTTTGTCCAGTTTTATATCCGAAACACGAATGTCGTTTTCGGCTGAGGAGTCACTGGAAAGGCCAATCATCGAGCCGCTTGCCTTGTTAAAAACCTGTATAAGTTCACCATTTCTGATCTCAGCAACTCCGTTGCTGTAAGAGGCCGCATACAGGTGTTCCGGATCATTCGGATCCATAGCTACAGAAACAATGTCCCTAAAGTAGTCTGTTTGTGTAGGGAATTGAAAGTCATCCCAGCTTCCGTTTTTATATCTGAACAAGCCTTCGATTGAGTAAGTAGGCGAATATTCAACATTGTAGGCTCCGGTTGAAACCCACAACACTCCGTTGCTATGCTGAAGCTGAAAAGCATTCGATGTTTTCGGACCATCTGCAGTGTACCTGTCGAACGTGTAAATAGCAGCCGACCGGGCCAGCCCCACACTTAAATCAGAAAGCCAGAATACATTGTCATCGTTTTGATCAAAAACCGCCATGGTTGGCCGAGGAGAACCTTCTACACCGTAGGTGGTAACAGCGGCGAAGTCATTAAAATTACCATCAATCACAAACAAATTGTAATCGTTGGTTACAATTAGCCGATTCCCCTTGGATGCAAGTGATGTTACACCGTCGCCCTGTCTGAGAATCTCCAGATTTCCATTGCTGATTCTAAAAAGGGTATCGGTTTCGTTTTCAACACTTCCTGTATTGTATCGCGAAACAATCCAGCTGTCGTTGTAAAAAACAGCTTGTCTGATTGGCCTTCCTCCAAGTAAGGGCTCGCGTGTCCAGGCTTCTTGATAAGGCAAAAAAGGATTGTCCAGATCGGCATAAAAAAGTCCTTTGGACGTAGATGCATATATTTTGCCTTCATGTCCGTAAACATCAAAAATATCAGGATTCAAAAGCGATGGATACAAGGTGCTTTTAACTTCACGACGAATCATATCAAAAACAACAATTCCGAAATTGGTGCATATGTAAGCATCGTTATCAATAAATCGGATTTTTTGAATCGTTTTACCTCCCTGAACTACTGTTGAGCGCTTAATATCGTTGACATTTATAATCTGGTTACCGACAACCAAATCGAGATTCCCGTTTTTGTAACCAATGAAAAGACTCGAAGTGGCCTGATGGTAACCTAATGTGGTGAGGCTAACATCGGTGAGGCCATTTGATCGGGCTAGTCTTTCAATGCTTCTGTCATCCTTGCGCAAAATAACAACGCCGTTGTTGGTGGCCAAATAAACCTTGTCGGCCGATTGGTCAACAGCGAAGCCACTGGTAAACGGGAGGTGTTCACGCCAATTGCCTAAAACTCCGGCGGATTGCGCCCGGGCCTCAACAAAGCAGGCACTTAAAGCCAGAAAAACAAAAAGTAAACGTATCATAACTTAATTGCAAGAGCATGTAACAACGATGCAGGTTGTAAAGTTATTTTATTCTGTCAATTTCATTGATTCCTTTTGCATGTAATTATTCAGTAATTCCTTGCTTACTTGCTTTGTTCCCAGCAAAGGCTTATTTCTGTTATCCACATGCCGGGAGGCCATCTGTTTTGATCATAATTGTAGCGATTGCTTAGTGATGCCTTTAGGTTTTCTTGCAATTTAAAACTAATGCGGTTTTCCATTCGGGCTTCGGCCTGACCCTCTTCATGAAAAGGATAAAAAAACCAGGCCCGATGCTCAAATTTCCATTTTTTGCTTTCCGGAAAACCGAGTTCTGAATTCAGACTGATTCCACCCTCAAAATCATAGCTTTGTTCTCGTTTAATTCCCATGATTTCATCCGTCTTGTTGAGGTCGTATATCTCGCGAAGTCGAATCCAGGCAAGGCGCATGGCAGGCACACCAATTTCCAGACGGTTGCCATTTTTGCTATTGTAACTTATTCCCGATTGGCAACGAACAATACCCGGACTTAAGAAAGCGCTTTGCGGCACCTTTTGGGTATTTCCATCAGCAGTGGTCTGAACGCTTAACTTCCGGAATTTGGCGGATTCAGTGCTTAACTCAAAATGTGCTGAAGTTCGATGCTTTCGGATCTTTATCTCCGTTCTTGCGCTAAGCTTACTTAAATCAAAATTTAACTCTGCTATACTATCCGGATAAACCAGTAAATCACTACGGTCTTCAAAACGGAATGACCATCGAAATAAGTTCTCGGGGCTGATCCACTTCAACAAAAGCTCTTCATTAAATTTTCCCGGCATTGGATTTCTGCGGTCAGACAAAAAATACAAGGGCAGAGAAGAGGCCTCAACACGAGTACTCAACTCAAACTTCCATTTTTCTTTTATTACAGAATCTGGTTTTAGACTGATCTCAGGCTCGTAGCAAGCGTAGTATTGAAGGCGGCTGCATTCGTAAAACTGCGCTTTTGCAACATGACTGAATGTAAAAGCCAAATAGAAGCCAAAGGAGAATCGAATCACTTTGCATACTCAAATGGATGATTCACAAACTCCTCAGTAACGAAATCCTGACAAATACTCAGCAGGATGAAATTGTTTTCAATACAAAACTGATTAAATAATTCAATTCTTTTTTTAAAAAACACTTGATGCATTTTTTTACTGTAGAATATTATAACGAAACCTTTGTGTTTGGTGCAATCAACCGCTGGTGTAATACACTCTTTAATAGCATCAAAATGCGATGGGAAGCCACCATTAATTGGTAAAAAAAATCCTTCATTTAATTCCAATTGTAAAGCATTTCCGTTTGCGTCAAATAGCAAAGTCGGATATTCTTCCCACTTAAAATAACTCGCACATTCAAGCGAAATGCGCGCTTCAATCTCTTGTGCATTTGCCTGAATACCCAGGGCGAGACTCAGGAAAAAAAGAAGACCCTTTGTCATCGCTATTGGTTTTGATGATTCACCTGTGGACTAAATTCACGGGCAAAATCAATGTTTACCGGAACTATTTTTAGGGGAATTTTCGGGTGTTCATCGCGCCAGCGTCGCGCTGACATGAGAATCTTCCTGAAGGCGTTAATTCTTTTACTTGACCAGAAAACAAGTAAAATAGCTTCAGATGGTTTGTTTTGAATTCCCTTTCCCTCACTGGGAAGCTTAATCCATTCCAAAGGCACCGAATTACATAGCAAGTGATTTTCGTTGCGGTTCGCTGGCAGTTTTAACCTGTTGCAAAGCATAAATAAGCTATCGCAGAGGGGCTCACAAAGGGATTTTAAATTTTCATCCTGGGCGATGATGAAAAATGTTGAATGGATGGATTTTCCTTGCGGTAAATAATCAAGCAAATAGAGTTGTTCAACCGAGATGCGATTGTATCGGGCGCAAGAATAGAGGAGAGCGTCTCCTTTTTCCGGCAATAACACTTGCTCCATAGCGCAGGAGCAAAACAAATTTAATATTAGTAAAAAACAGAAACAGGTTCTCATAATCTAAAGTATCATCCCTCATTGTTGAGGAGTTTCGCTTCAGACCAGAACACCCGTCGGCCTGCAAAAATTCAACTTAATAAAATTAATTCTGAGCCTTGCTTGCCCGAATTTTTGCTTTGTAGTCCTCGTACTTTTTATCCCAGTCAACACCTTCATACATATCGCAGTTGACGGGGATGAAATGAATTCGCGAATACTTATTTTTTTCAATAGCAGCCATTATTCGTTTTAATTGTGGGAGATTATGTTCACGCCCACTAAATGAGTTCCAGTAAACTATAGCCAAATAATCGTATTGTGTTGTGTCAAACGTTGGATAAATATCCTTTTCAATGTGCTTTATAGAATGGAGACAACGGCTTAATGACTGAGAACTGTCTCGATAGGCATAGGTTACCGGTGGAACAGAAGAAATAAATGTGACAATGTTTCCAGAACATCCTTTCATACCGGCGAGAGAGTCTTCACGAATCATAATTCCGTTTTTATCAAATAGCCGAACCTCATTAGCAAAGCGAAAAAACTGCATGAGCAAAGAATCTTCTTTCATTATATAAAAGTTTTCTTCCCTTATATCGATGGCTTTGTATTGAGATTTAATAGTTTCAAATGTTTCGACATCGGGTTTCTTAGCCCCAATTAATTTCATTACAATTAATTTACAACCAGAAATTGTAAAGCAAAGTGACAGAAATAAAAGAGAAAGCAAACCAAGTATTATGCGTCTAAATTGCATTTACCTAATTTTATTTTTCAATCTCAAAAGATGTCATGTTTTCTCTGAAATCTTGATTGACAAATATGTGTTTAATCTTAATCCTTTCGTTCTTATTAACATTGAGAAACAGTTCTTTCAAGCGATTTTTGTTGTTTTGAACGCCTGAGAACACATTCCAATAACTAACCAAGAAATAGTCGTAATCAGCATCCCTCAAGTAGTCATTTATAACGAAGCTGTTAGAGTCTCTGTCTATAAATTGCCATCCCTCCGCCTCAAGATTAATCTTGCTTGTGCTATCTCTTTCAATAAAAGTTTCCTTGCCTAGACCTGCCAAAAGTTGAATTATATTACCCTTGCAATTCTCTTTTTCATAGATTTTATTGTACAGTAATTCATAGCCATTTCTATCAAACAGAACATCCGCGTTAAATCGTTTTTTTAATAACAAAAGCTGATAAGACTCCTTTAAACCCAAAATAGGCTTTTCCGTTATGCCATATTCTGAAGCTTTCTTGTCTAGAGCAACAAGAGATTCAAGGCGAGGATCATGGACGCCGCTGAACCAAAAAATAATTTTTCCGCATGAACTAATTGCAAAAAGAAGAACAAAAAATGCAATAGAAATTAAGTTTCTCATAATTAGGTCTATTTAAAAAGAGCGCAGCGTTCTGGCTGCGCTCTTTGGAATTGTTTACTTGATAGGAACAGTTACATTAACTACCCCGTTTTTTATAGAATTAACCTTGTAAACTCCTTTTGGGATATGGGTTTGTTTTATTTTTAATGCTTCTCGAAGTCTTGATGAAAATTCGTAGTTTGAATCTACAACTAACAAATTGTCATCCATATCAGCGGTTTGAAGTAACTCAAGTGTCAAGGTTGAATTTCCATTATTGGTGAAAATTATTTGATTGGTAGTTCTTGGTGGGCTGTCCTGAGCATTGATACTTATGGTTATTTCCAGCCCTAAGCATGCTGTGCCTAGTTTTTCACACACCGGCTTGTTTCTTTTGGGTGATCCAGTAAATTCAGCAGATATGCGAATTTTCGCATTTTCAGATTCGTTAGAATTGTACTTAGAATAATCATTTGGACGTGACTGGGTTGATTTTTCTTCGCCATAATTCGATGCGATTACCCCCAATGTACTTAGCATTGTAATTGATAAAATAGAAATAAAAAGTTTCATAATTAATTGAAATAAATTAGTGAATAAATAATGGATTTTGTGAGTTTCCATAAGGGGTGAGGCGAACCCGGCTGCCGGTAATTCCGAACCTCCCGGCTCGGAAATACCCGTTTTTTATTAGAGCATAATTCAAATGTTTTACACCACAAACATAGATCACATCTACACCGGTGATGTTGCACCAAACGCAAAACATTTTTATTAAATGCAACAGCATGAACGCCTGATTTATTTCAATTTGCAAACTTTTTATAGCCTCAATACGAATGTAAAAAACTATTGTGTAAACAAATATTGACAATTTCTACTTAAAATCCAAAAACCATTGCATATATAAGATACATTTCATAGTCTTGAAGTCTGAACGGGTTGTTTGGTTACCTATAAGCTTGAATAATCCCATACAGTATAATTAATTCATTATTTAACTCTTATTTATTAGTAGTATGAATCACATCACTGAAAAAATCCGTGAAGTGCGCACGGCAAAATCCATCTCACAGGAGTACATGGCCAATCAGTTAGGCATTGACACCTCTAGCTACCACCGCATTGAACGTGGAAGCTCTCCTTTATCCGTAACACGCTTGACCTTGATTGCCTCGGTGCTCGAAGTTGAGGTCGTAGACCTGATCAATGAAAGAAACAGTCCGGCCGAACCGGCCGAGTTGCTTAAAAACCATCCTTATGTCAAACACCTGGAAGACGAAGTGTGCTTTTTGCGACAACAGCTATCTGATCGAATGGCAGGAATTACACCATTGCATCCATCAGCACGAAGTAGTTCGCCATACGAAGCAAGACGAGTTTAAAAATCCAGACGCCCGAATTTCCGGGCGTCTTTACTTTTATAACAGGCTCATTACTAGTAGTTAAAGCAGTTGTATTAATTAAACCAGACCCTTCAAAGACCCAAAATCGGTATTTCTTATTTTTCCCCATTTATGGGGAGCTTTCCGCTAAGCAGCCTATTTAAAAAGCTTTGTATCTTTATACCTGTTAGATTGGCCACCCATTCTGCAAATTAACCCTGATGCCCACAGGAATACTGAAATTCATAAGTGCCCACCGTTTAGGCCTCATTTTATTTATGAGCCTGATCGCCCTACAATTGCCGGGGCAAAACTGTGCAACCGGTAATTTATCCGATTGTGGCGACATTCCATCACCATCCTTAATACCAACGGGTAATTCCAGCTTTTGCCTTGGAGCAAACTCTAGTTTTGAAGTGTCTTTTAGCGATCCGGCCTTTATTCCTGATGAAATTTGTGTTGAGGTCTCCGTCCCGGCCGATCCAACCATTGTTCCGGTGCAATATTCAGTTAGTAATGCAAATACATTCAGCTTCAGTCATACCTTCCAGTTTAACCCAACCAATTCTTGCACAGGAAGCCAAACAGTGAATTTTTTCCTCACTGCTTATGCCATCGTTAATTGTCCTGGCGGACAATCGGTTTCCTCCATTATTTTACCGGTTTCAGCCCGAAAATTACCCAACGCAAGTTTTGGGCTGCCCGAAGATTCGGTGTGCACCTTCGAAGATGTTTTTATTACCGATTTGTTTTGCCCCAATGCCTCAAGTGCCCAGTATACCTGGAACTGGGGCGATGGAAGTCCTATCGAAGTATACGCAACCGAAACGCTTCCCCAGCATCAGTTTCCGGGTCCGGGAATTTATACCATCACGCATCAAATTCAACAGTTAGGCGCTCAAGCCTGTGGCAGCCACACCGCCAGCAGAACCATCACTGTTTTTCCTCATGCCAGGGTCGATGTGTTTGGTCCTGATACCGTTTGCTCAGGTCAACAGTTTTTGCCCATGGCAAGCGCCGTAGACATTGATTCGCTTGTGTATTCGTTCAGTCCCGCTTCGGGTTCCTTTATCAGTAATCCCGAGGTTCTCAACCCCAATATGGTCCTCAACAGCGCTGTAGAAACATCTTTCGACCTCAACCTGCAAGGCTACGGCTGCTGCAATGGCGATTCGGCAGTCTGTGATCAAACTTTTACCATTCAAGTGCTGCCTGCTCCTTCGGCTTCCCCGCTCAATAATTCGCAGTTTTGTCTTCCTGCAACAGGTGGGGTGCAAATCAATCCACTTTCATTGTTTAACATCAACAACCCGCAGGGAATCATTACAGGCGCGCAATGGACCTTCACTGGAGGCACGCCGGCTACCGCCAGCGGATTAAATCCCGGAATGATTACCTACAACACCACCGGAAACTATACCATTCAATTAAGTTTATTAACGGCCGGAAATGCCTGTAACGCCTCTTCGGCAGTTAGTTTTTCGGTTATTAATACACCCCCGCAACCTATCATTGAATTTAGCACTCCTCCTTTTTGTGAAGGTGATTCCGTATTTATGCGAATTAGTAACCCTGTAGCTCAAATAAATTACGTGTGGTCGGGGCCCAATGGATATAGTTTTACCGGAATTTCTGATACACTGCTGAATGTCCAGGCTGCTCAGGCCGGTGATTATACGGTTACCGCCGGTCCGGCGGGATGCAGCAGCACCAACACCGCCACATTAACCATTGATCAGGGGCCTTTGTTACAGATTGAACCTGTTGGCCCACTTTGTCAGGGCGACACCCTGGAATTAATTGTGAGCGGTGGCACATCCTACCTTTGGTCGGCTTCGCCTTTTATTAGTGCGCTTAACAACGATACCGTAAGGGTATGGCCCCCATCTTCGAGCACGTTTTCGGTGCAGTCGCAATCGGCCGCAGGCTGCCCCGGACAAGCTTCTGTAAACGTTATGGTGCTTAACTTGCCGGTTGTTACGCTTTCAGCCCCTTCGCCTGTTTGCAGCGGTAGTGGAAATCAACAACTTACAGGTTCTCCTCAGCAGGGAACTTTAGCCGGCGATGCCGCACTTTACGGCGGACCCGGTGTCAATCTCAATGGAAGCTTCCCCACCAATACAACAGGTAGTTTTGAAGCATTTTATGTGTACACAAGTCCCTCAGGTTGCTCTGATACTGCTTTTGCAACGGTTGATATCATTGATCCGCCTGTGGCGAATGCCGGAGCAGATCTATCCGGAATATGCATCAATGAGCCTGCATTTATGCTCAATGGAACGGGTTCTGCACCGGGCAATTGGCAAGTTATTAGCGGTTTACTTCAAGCTAATGGCATGTTTAACCCCGCCCAGGATGGTGTTTTTGAAGCTATTTATGAAATTGGCTCGGGTTCTTGC
>Ga0169931_10008888_pt1 | contig 14576 bp, 10 predicted proteins | sample Kivu_15m_20L_FD_129675 | JGI IMG/M metagenome (GOLD analysis project Ga0169931, IMG submission 129675) | Freshwater microbial communities from Lake Kivu, Western Province, Rwanda to study Microbial Dark Matter (Phase II) - Kivu_15m_20L... | ecosystem: Environmental > Aquatic > Freshwater > Lake...
ACTCATTGAGGCCGACCCCAAGGCACGCAAGCGGGTGTTCAATGTGGTGATGGAATGCCTGCAGAACCAATACCACCATCAAACGCTGGTGCATCCCCCTGGACCTGTCGGTGGAGAGCAGGGAGCGTTGAACGGCATGGTGATGATCGCCCATACTGAACGGGGGTATTCCATCCTGACCGGCAATTTCATGGCCGCCGAGGACGTGGAGCAGTTGAGGTCATACATCGACCGGATCAACACCCTGACCGCCGAGTCGCTGCGTGATCTTTACAGGGAGACCTTGAACAACGGCTCCTATTCCGAAAAAGGCGGCGGTGGGCTGGGCATCCTTGACATTGCGCGGAAGAGCGGGGTGGAGCTGGAGTATGGGTTCGTCCCTTACAACGAGGACAGCACCTTCTTCAGCCTCAACGTGAACGTGAACACATAGCAGAAGCGACCATGCCATCCATGACCCTGGAGGGGACGACCAAGACCCCGCACGTGAACTTTGATGAGGAGACCGGTCGCTTGGAGATCCGCGGACGTGCCATACCGGAGAACTCCATCGAGTTCTTCAAGCCGTTGATCGACTGGGTAGACCGTTATGGTCGTTCACCACAGGCACGCACTGCGCTCCACGTGCAGTTGGAGTATTTCAACACAAGTTCCTCCAAGTGCATCCTGGACCTGTTCAAGAAATTGGAGGGCCTGCGGGCCGCTGGCAACGATGTCACCGTGCATTGGCACTACGAGGAGGATGATGAGGATATGCTGGAAGCCGGAGAGGACTATGCGGGCATCATCAATGTTCCCTTCAAGATGATCCAGATGGAGGGACCGGGTGACCGCGATTGAACGCCTGAGGAACGCCGCTGGGTAAGGCCGGATTCGAAGCCTCGTCAACGTGTCCCCTGCCCGGGCATGAGCCGCATCAGGCGGGGGAAGAGATCACCGTAGAGCGCCAATGCGAGGAGCGTTGACATGGCCCACAGCACCAACATGTTCGCCCAGATGGTGGGGATGAGCGCACCCATGAACCACTTGCCGGGCGCATAGAAATGTGCATCGAGGAGCCCCCCCTTCTCAGGGGTCCGATAGATGGGGTCGATCTTCTGCACCAGCCGGCCTTCGGATGCCACGATCACGTTCACATCGTTCCTGTTGGTGACGATATCGGCCAGGCTCTCATTGCGATAGGTGTCGAGCAGGGCGAAGTAGGTGGCACGCCCCTTCTCCGTGGCCGTGAGCCCCGCGATGAACGCATCCTTCTCACGCTCGGCCTTGCGATAGGTCGCGCGGTAGTGGTTCACCAACAGGTCCAGGCAGTCCTCCACGTCCTGCAGCACCTGTTCGTTCACCGAACCGGGCTCCAACAGGTCCACGGCCGGACAGGAGGCGCCGCGCAGCCGCGCCAGTTCACGCCGCAACTCTCCCTGCACCACTGCCAGGTGATACGGCACATCCGCAACGGATCGGTCCGCCAGCGCCGAGCGCACCTCCGAAAGCGAATTGCGCAGTTCACGCACCCACAGGTCCTTGCGCCAGTTGGCCTGTTTCATGCGCTGATCATGATCGTAGACCAACGCTTCGTAGTTGTTCTCCTTGAACTGTGTCACCGCAAGGCCTTCATAAGCCCACCGTGACGCCATGATGTTGCCGATCCAGGGAACGCTGTTCTCCGATGCGAACCAGGGATGGAGCTTGTCGAACTTGACGATGACCCCGCTGAAGAGCAATTGCGGAATGATGAGCACGGGGATCATGATGTAGATCACCTTGGCACTGTTGAAGCTTGCGCTTACGTTCAGTCCAAGGACATTGGCCATGGCCGCAGTGCTGAACAGCAGCAGCCAATGCTCCACGAAGAGTCCGCGGATATCAAGGATGGCATTGCCCACCAGTACGAAGAGCAGGGTCTGGACGGCTGAAATGATGAAGAGGATGGCGATCTTGCTGAGGAGGTAGCTGGCCCTGCTGAGGTCGAGGAACTTCTCGCGCTGCCTGATGGCGCGGTCGCGGATGATCTCCTCGGCGCTGACGGTAAGCCCCAGGAAAAGGGCTACGATCACAGCGATGAACAGGTACTGGGGCAGGTTGTCGTTCTCCCTGAAGATGTAGCTGTCCGCCGTACCATGACCGGTGCGGTAGAACTTCAGGAAAAAGGCCATCACGAACGCCAGTACAGGCGCCTCCAGCAGGTTGATGAGCACGTATTGCCGGTTGGCCAGCTTGCTCAACAGGTCGCGCCGGAAATAGACCGAGAACTGTTTGAACCTGTCGGGGATCGCAAAGGTCGACCGTGGCACGCTGCGTTCATCGGGCACCTCCCTGATGGTACCTGCGGAACGCGCCTTGAACACCTCGTTCCACGCCTCGGGGCCGATGCGGCGCTGGTCGGTCTCGTTGCCGTATTCATCAACGATCTTCGCCTCCAGGATCGTGAAGATCTGCTCCGGATTCACGTTGCCGCAGGCACCGCACTGCCCCACTTCGCTGTTCACCTGACCGGTCACGCGCTTGAAGAACACCACTGCGTCCACCGGATCGCCATAATAGACAGGATGGCCTTCCTGATCCATCAGCAGCAGGCGGTCGAACAGCTTGAAGATGTCCGAACTCGGCTGGTGGATGACAACGAACACGAGCCTGCCCTTGAGCGCGAGCTCCTTCAGCAGGTCCATGATGTTCTCACTGTCCCTCGAGCTGAGGCCGCTGGTGGGCTCATCAACGAACAGCACACTTGGCTCACGGATCAGCTCCAACGCGATGTTCAAGCGCTTGCGCTGGCCCCCGCTGATGGTCTTGTCGAGGGGGCTTCCGACCTTCAGGTCCTTGGCCTCATGCAACCCCAGGCTCTGGAGCGTACGCAGAACACGATCGGCAACCTGCTCATCGGTGAGGTCGCCGAAGGAGAGTTTGGCGTTGTAGTAGAGGTTCTGGTACACCGTCAGCTCCTCGATCAACAGATCATCCTGGCTTACATGGCCGATGACCCCGCGGATACGGTCTCGCTCGGCGTGTACATCGATGCCGTTGATGGTCACGCGGCCCCTGCTTGGCTTGAGGTTGCCGTTGAGCACGTTGAGCAGGGTGCTCTTGCCACTGCCGCTGCCCCCCATGATGCCGATGAGCTTGCCGGCTGATTCGGCCACGCTCAATTCATGGAGACCGGTGCGCCCGTTGGGGAAGGTGTACTCGATGTGCTCCGCCTTGAACACGATCCCTGGGCGGTCACTCTTGGCCATGAACGCCCCGAGGATGTCACTGTAGTAGATCGGAACGCCTGCGGGGGGACGCAAGCTGCTGCCATTGCTCAGCACATAATGACTACCCGGCGCTATCCGCTGACCGTTCAACAGAACCTCGGCGGCACCGTTGTACCGCATCACATAGAGGTTCACTGAAGGCACATGGAGCACGCGAATGGCGCCATCCATGGCATGTGCATGCAGGTGCCGTGCGCGCTGGAGCGGGGGCTTCACAGCCGCATCGATGTACAGGAGGTGCTCTGCATCCTCCCGTTCATTCGTGCGCGCATCAACGAACGTCCGACAGCTCCTGAACTCGTCGTGACCGATATTGAAGGTGTCCGCAACGATGCTCACAAACTCATCCTCCTGCTCGGTGACTTCGCCATTGGCCGCGATGAACTCGAGCAGGTGTACCAGCACAACGAACTTCTGACGCTGGTTCAGTTCTGCGTTGACCTGGGTGCAGATCTTGAGGACCTTGACGGAGTTCAGGGAGGTCCGCTTACGGCTTCTGGTGCTCGACCCTCCGCTGGCGTGGAACGCCTGAACGAACGCCTCATAGCGCGCCATGTGTGCCATGGCCACCTCCGGGCTGAACTGCTTCCGGAGGAAGCGCTCCAATGGCAGGGCGTTCTCAGGCCGCACACCCTCCCCCACCGGATCGCCCTTGGCGATGATGGCAAAGAGTTGAAGTAAAGCCTTGAGTATCTTCTCGCTCATCCTGCACCCTTCCTTCCCAAAGCGGAAAAAGAAAGCGCCCCTCTTTACGTGAGGGGCGCCCGAAGGTTGCGTTATGGCGGGTCACTTCTTGAACCCCGCAAGCAGCACGGCGCATCCGCTTCCAGCACGGGAAGGGTCGAGATATGCCTCCACGGTGGCTTCCAGCGTATTGGCCACCACCAGGTCCCAATAGGGGGCCGCACTGTGCTCTTTGTTGGTGAAGAGCAGGTTCCTGTCACGATCGTAAACGGAGAACAGCAGCAACCCATCGCTGTCGCCGCTGCAGGCAGCGAGGCGGTAGGTGGCTCCTCCGAACAGGGTCATGCCGAACTCAGCGACCTCATCGCCCTGGAGCAGTGCCCGATAGAATTGCCCATCAGGGATGTACTGGCTGGTGATGTGCTTCTCGCACCGGTCGGCGATGGTAGGACAAAGCCCCTGTGCAGACAAGGTCAGGGACGATGCTGCAAGCAGGATGGTGGAAAGGATGTGGCTGCGCATGCTCAGGCAAGGATCTTGGAACGAAGCTCCTTCACCCGGGTTGCGATACGCGTGTATTGCTCCGGGGTGATGACCACCTCGCTCTTGCTGTTGATGTAGGTTGTGCGCTTGGATGACTCCGTGACGGGGGCCTCGTAGGTGTAGGTACTGGTGATGTCGGCGAAGATGACCTGCAAGTCCTTCAATCCCGTTAGCAGGTCTACGTTCTGGCCTTCATCCGGCAGGGAACCGATGAGCGTGATGAGGTCCTCGAGTGAACGTCGCTGTTCTCCGACCCTGCTCATGAGCGCCTTGTTGTTCGCCGCTGCGGGGTCCGAAAGCGTAAGGTGCATGGACTCCAGCCAGCCGCCGGCCAGCACATGGGCACTGATGTCCATTCGATCGTTCTCCTGCAAGTACTCGTCAGCAGCCCTGAACGCGGCACCACCGAACCGCAGCAGGCTGTCCTCACTGCCCAGGTTCGCCTTGAAGCGCTCGACCAGGGCGCGGTCGAACGCGTTCGACAACTCCAGCTCCGCGGCGATGCGCTCCATGGTCTGCAGTGTTACCAAGGCCTTCTGTCCGTCGCCATGCACCGTCACATACGCCATATCGGCACCGAGCATTCCGAGGAACAGGGAACGCTTGGACCGGTCGGTCATGGCGCCGGACCTGGATCCTTCCGCCAATAGTGCGCTGTTATACTTCAATCCTGCACTACGGATGGCATAAGCCGCCTGCACCGGTGAGGGCACACTGAAATTGCGCCCGCCAAGCTGCACAATGCGCGTTCCTTCAGCATCCTCAGCGACCTGCGTCGTATCGGCCACCGCATCCTGCGTGGAAGTGTCCGTGCCACCGCAGGCGGCGAGCAAAAGGACCGTGCCCAATAGAAGGGCCGGTCGCAACTGGATGGATGAAGCCATGGCTGTTGCTTTAACTAAAGTTCTCCGACGAAGGTAGCGTTTCGGATATACGTAGGATGCGCATGGCGGGATTCAGTTATCAACACGGCGATGGATCCTCGTCTACGACCTGCCCCACGAGCGCCATGCCGCTCCAACGTGGGCATACCAGGCGATGAACGCGTAGGCGGGCAGCATCAGCATATAGGCGGCCCGGGGACCGATATCCTCCATGGCAGCAAGTTCACCGTACACGAGCGGCAGCACCGCACCACCCGCGATCGCCATGATCAGCAGCGCACTGGCCATCTGCGTGGCACCGCCAACGCCTTGTAGCGCAAGTGGCCAGATAGCAGGCCACACAAGTGCATTGGCAAGTCCCAGCGCCGCCACCAAATAGACCGAAGTGGGACCCTTCGTGAGCAGCACGGCCAGCGTCAGCGCTCCACCAAGGAACGCGGAGGCCTTCAGTGCAGTGGTCTGGTCGAGGTAGCGCGGGATGGTGAAGATCCCCACCAGGTAACCCAGGACCATCCCCACCAAGGTATAGCTGGTCAGGTGCTTGGCCTCCTGCAACGACATGCCCTGTGCCTCGCCATAGCTCCCGATGGTATCGCCTGCCATGACCTCCACCCCAACGTAAAGGAACAGGGCCACCACTCCGAGAACAAGGTTCGGGGCGCTGAATACGCTTCGCTGGGCTGCACCTCCCTGCCTCTCCACCGCGGCACCGATCTCCGGAAGCGGCGACCAGCGGATGCCGAACGCAAGCAACACCAACGCACCGGCCATCCACAGATAGGGCTCGATGACACGGGCGGCGATACCACCGAGCCGCTCATCCAGTTCCGCAGGGGTTAGGCCCTCGAGCCCCTGGGCAAGCGTATCGGCATCGCCCAGCAACACCGCTCCGATGACCAAGGGCGCCAGCACGCCAGCGAGCTTGTTGCAGATACCCATGATGCTGATGCGCACTGCAGCGCTCTCCAGCGGACCCACGATGGTGATGTACGGATTGCTCGCTGTCTGCAACAGTGATAGGCCCGAACCGATCAGGAAAAGGCCGGCCAGGAACAACGGATAAGAGCGGTGTTCGGCGGCCGGGATGAACAGCAACGAACCCAGTGCCATGATCAGCAGGCCCACCATCATGCCTGTCTTCATGCCCGTGCGTTGCAGCACGGCCGCCATCGGCAGGGCCGTAACGAAGTAGGCGATGTAGAACGCGAACGTGACGTAGAACGGCTCGGCGCCGGCTTCCAACTGGCACACGATCTTCAGATAGCTGATGAGCGGACCATTGATCCAGGTGATGAACCCGAACAGGAAGAAGAGGATGCCGAGGATGACCACGGCGGAAGTGGTACGGGCTGTAGTCATGGCGATGGGTGTGTTCCCGGGGCACAAAGTAGGCCCGGCACCAGCACCACGACAGTCCGATCCCACGCACCGGCCAACACCCGCCTGTGGAAGGACAACCTGTCAATGGAAATACCGGAGCTTACCTCGGGGCCTCACCGGAGAGGCCATCACCAGTTCAGGTCCTTGCGGTAGTTGCGCGGGAACCTGGTGGAGCGTCGCATCCGTTTGTAGAACGCGTTCCACAACGGGGTCTGCTTCAAGGCCACGATGAGGCCATCCTCCTGGGAGGCCTCGTCAACGCCGGTCCTGGCACGGGATAGGTGAAGGGAGTTGGCCATGTTGTAAAGACGAAGGAACAACGCCCTCCGACGCCTGTGCCATGCGTACTTGAGGAACGGCAGGTGGCGGGCAGCCAACGGCGCTCCCGACCGGTGCCGCACCTTTGCACCGTGCAGCGCTACATCGACGTCATCCTCCCTCTTGCCATTCCGGGCACCTACACCTATGGCTGGGGCGAGGACCTGCCGGCCGTTTCGGCGGGCATGCGGGTATCCGTTCCGTTCGGGCGCGGCAGGAAGCTGTACGGTGCTCTGGTGCGTCGGGTACACCAGCACCCGCCACCGCACCACCGGGCCCGTCCTGCGCTCGGGCTGCTGGACCAGGCACCCGTGGTCACCGAGGAGCAGCTCATCCTGTGGGAACGCATCAGCGATCACTACCTGTGCCACCTGGGCGAGGTGATGATCGCAGCGCTGCCCGCCCAACTCTCACTAAGCAGTGAGACGCGCCTGGTGCTGGCCGGCGCTCCCTCCGAGGACACCGCCGCCTACGGCCGGGGAGGGCTGCTGGTGGAAGCGCTCCTGCACCGCACCGTGATGACCTTGGAGGAAGCCGGTGACCTGCTGGGCACCAAGGACCCGATGCCCTTGGTGAAACGGTTGATGGACCAGGGTGCCTTGCGGCTGGAGGAGCGGCTGGGGAGCGATTGGAAGCCGCGCATGGCGCACTATGTGGAGCTGCAGCCAGAGGCAAGGACGGAGGAAGCCCTGCACCGCTGGTTCGATGCGTTGGAACGCGCGCCCAAGCAGCTGCAACTGCTGATGCGGCATGTGGAATTGAGCCGCTGCCTGAGCGACCATCCCCGCGAAGTGGAACGTGCGGCCCTCCTTCGCGCAGCCGGGGTCACCGCGGCGGTGCTGAACAGCTTGGTGGACAAAGGACTCTTCCGCGTGGTGCAGCGCGAGGCGGGTACCCCCCCGCCCCAGGACAACCGCAGGGCCACCCCCACCCTCAGCAACGCCCAACAACAGGCGCTGCTCGAAGTGCGCACGGCGTTCGCTGATAAACCCGTGACGCTCTTGCGTGGGGTTACCGCTTCGGGCAAGACCGAGCTGTACATCACACTTATCCAGGAAGCCCTTGACCGGGGCGAACAGGCCCTCTACCTGCTGCCGGAGATCGCGCTCACCACCCAGATCATCGCACGCCTGCGCGAACGCTTCGGCGACCGCGTGACGGTGGCCCACTCGCGCATGTCCCAAAGCGAACGGGCACGGGCATGGATGGACATGGCCCAGGGCCCGCATCCACCGCCCATCATCGTCGGTGCGCGAAGCGCCATCCTACTGCCCTTCCGCAAGCTGGGGCTCATCATGGTGGATGAGGAACACGACCCCAGTTACAAGCAGCAGGACCCCGCACCGCGCTACAATGCCCGCGACATGGCCATCGTGCTGGCGTCCATCCACGGCGCACGCACGCTGCTTGGCTCGGCAACGCCGTCCATGGAGAGCCTGCACAATGCGCGCAGCGGCAAGTTCGGCCATGTGGAACTGCTCACCCGCTTCGGTAACGTGGCGCTGCCAGGCATCCAGCGGATCGATCTGCGCGATGCCTACAAGCGCAAGCTCATGCGCGGCCACTTCAGCGTTACCCTGATGGAGCATATCCAACGCGCCCTTGACCGCAGGGAGCAGGTCATCCTGTTCCAGAACCGACGCGGTTATGTGCCCGTTTGGCAGTGCGAGACCTGCTCGTGGGTGCCCGAGTGCGACCAATGCGATGTCAGCCTCACCTACCACAAACAGGACCACCAGCTGCGCTGCCACTACTGCGGCCGCCACTATCCGCCCCCCCTGCACTGCGGGTCCTGTGGCAGCAACCGCCTGCGCATGCTGGGTTTCGGCACGGAGAAGATCGAGGAGGAGCTGGCGCTCCTGTTCCCTGACGCACGCATCGGCCGCATGGACCAGGACACCATGCGCGGGAAACACGCCATGGACCGGCTGCTCACCAGCTTCGGTGAAGGCGGCATCGATATCCTGGTGGGCACCCAGATGGTCACCAAGGGCCTGGACTTCGATCACGTGAGCCTGGTGGGCATAATCAGTGCGGACAAGCTGCTGCGCTTCCCGGACATCCGTGCACACGAACGGGCCTTCCAGCTGATGGCGCAGGTGGCCGGCCGTGCTGGTCGCCGCAAGGAGGCGGGCCTGGTGCTGATCCAGGCCATGGAAGTGGACCATCCCATCCTGCAGTTCGTGGTGGAGCACGATGTGGATGGCATGTACCAGCGCGAGCTGGAGCATCGGAGGGCGCATGGATACCCTCCCTTCACCCGGCTCATCGAACTGACGCTCAAACATCGGTCGGAAGAGCGCGTGATCGCCACTGCCGCCGTGCTGGCCGTGGCCCTTCGGGAAAGTTTGGGGGAGCGGGTGCTGGGGCCCGATGTGCCGGTGGTATCCCGCATCCGGGACCGCCACCTGCGCAAGCTTATGATCAAGGTGCGCCGCAGCGCCCACGCAGAGGAGAAGTCCTTCATCAGCGACACCATCGACCGCATCTTCAGCGACCCGCTGCATGCGTCCGTGCAACTGGTCACCGACGTGGACCCCCTGTAGCGATCCTCCGGAGCCGGCCACCCGCGGCCATTCACCCCCGGTGCGGCCCTTATTCCTGCACCAGCCGGACCACCTCAATACCGCGCTCCGTGCGCAGCTGCAGGAAACACGGCCCCATACCGGTTCCGGGGAACAGGATCTCCGCTGAACCGCCCTGCAGGACAAGCTGTCCGGCGGCGACCATGCGGCCATCCGCCAGGTGAAGGGTCCAGGACAGGGGGCCATCCGCATACCCATCGACCGATACGCGGGCACGGTCCTGCACCGGGTTGGGCACCACCCTCCAGCGGGGGGCGTCCAATTCGGCGACGCCCTGCGGGGCACAAGGGAGCTTCTGCGAATCGAACCAGATCTTCGATCCCAGAAGGGCGGGGAACGCGCAGTCGCCGTGATCGAAGGTGGCGCCCGCACTGACCGCCTGCACGTTGGTGGCACCGTTCGCGATCATCGTATCCCGGCACACGATGCTGTTCTGGTAGAACACGTGGCTGTCGCTTTCGCAGTAGACCATGCGCACCGGTGCCTGGGGCACCCAATCGTATACATCGTTGTCACGCAGCGCCACCCGGAAGTAGTGGTCCGGATCGGAGGAGAACGCCTCCAGCACGCTGTCCACCAGGATCACGCTGGGCACCTCCGGCATCACCGCATCCACCGCACCGGAGCCGTTGTTCCCCTGAAAGAGGGGTGGCAGCAGGGTCGCCCAAGGCTCCTCGATCACATCGCCCACCGCATCATAAAGTCCGGGATAGACATAGCCGTAAGAGAACAGGATGTAAGGGAGGTAATAGGGCGCGGGATACGGCACGGTGGCCACCATCACCTGCGCCTGTACACCGCTGACATCGTAGGGTCCGCTGCAGGGGGCGCTCGCGGTCACCGTGAACTCATCGCTGTATTCGGCTTCGATCATGCGGTGCGTGGCCATGCATGCGTGCCCGCCCTGGGAATACCCGATCAGGAAGAGCTGTCCGTTGAGGTCAACGCTGCGCGCGGCACAGAACTCGCGTGCGGCCCGCAACATATCTATCGAAGCGGTCGCCTCGGACCGGGCATGCACATAGGGGTGCGGACCCGGACCATCGCCCAGCCCGAGGTAATCAGGCAATACAGCGACATACCCCGTGCCGGCAAGGAAATACCCCACGATGGCCTCACCGCTCTGGCGGGAGGGCACCCCTTCACGCTCCAACACCGTGCCGTGCATGTACGCCGCCAGCGGGTAGGAGCAATCGCCAAGGGGCAATGCGATGGCACCGCTGGCGATGGTCGGTTGCCCGAACACGTCCTCTGTGGCGTAGATGATGCGGTGCAGTTCCACACCGTTGGTAGCGTTCCCGACACCCAGGTCCATCAGCTCTTCCGCCGTGTAGGTCAGCAGCAGACTGTCGGACAGAAGCACCTGTGCGGAGCAGGCCGCACCAAGGAGGATGGAAAACAGGAAGGGCAGGATGCGCATGGCAATGATGTTTTTCGTCGGCCAATGTAACGGACACTCCCTGAACATCAAAGCCATGACCCCTTCACGCTCCGAGGATATGCCAGATGGAGGTGCCGGGTAATGCGGCCTCGACCCTTACTTGTTCACCTCCGGAGGGGCCGGGAAGTACAAGTTGCCACGCGTGCAGCGCAATACTGCGGTCACGCTCCGCCCTGCGCGCACCGTATTTCACATCACCGCGGATCGGGTGGCCCCACAGGGCCAGTTGTGCGCGCAGTTGATGGAAATGCCCCTCCCGAGGTTCCAGGTGAAGCAGGGTATAGCGTTCGAACGCACGCACCACCCGTACCAGCAGCACGACCTCCCGACCACCCTGGCCCGGAGTTGCCTGCCGGGTCTTGTGTGTGCGGGCGTCGTGCACCAGGTGATGCACCAACCGGACCTCAGAGGGTGCCTCCACCACGCCCTCCACAAGGGCCTGGTACACCTTACGCACGGCACGCTGCCGGAACACCTCGTTCAAGGCGGCCAGGGCCCTGCCGCGCGCCAGCAGCACTGCACCGCTCACGGGACGGTCCAGCCGGTTCACCAGTTCCAGCCCGGGAGTGCCCACCTGGTCGCGGACAATGCCGAGCAAGTGGGGCGAGCCGGTGGGGTCGGCCTGCACGGGCATGCCGGGGGGCTTGTTCACCGCCAGCCAGCCATCGCCGACCTGCAGGACCGGCACCGCGGGAGCACCGTCAGTATTGCTCGCCTGCACCTGGGAATTCCTTGGACCGCACGTCCGCCACATAGGTGGAGACCGCGCCGGTGATCACCGCATGCAGGTCCGCGTAACGCCGCAGGAAGCGGGGCTTGAACTCGGTGGTGATGCCGAGCATGTCATGCAGCACCAGCACCTGGCCGTCCACACCACCACCGGCGCCGATGCCGATGACAGGGATGTGAACGCTGCGGGCCACTTCGGTGGCAAGTTGTGCCGGGATCTTCTCCAACACGATGGCGAAACAACCGGCTTCCTCCAGCAGCTTGGCATCCTCGCGCAGCCGTTGTGCCTCGGCCTCTTCACGGGCGCGCACCACGTAGGTGCCGAACTTGTAGATGCTCTGGGGGGTGAGGCCCAGGTGACCCATCACCGGTATGCCTGCGCTGAGGATACGCTCGATGGACCCGATGACCTCGCGCCCACCTTCCAGTTTCACGGCATGGGCGCCGCTCTCCTTCATGATGCGGATGGCACTGTTGAGGGCCCCTTTCGAATTGCCCTGGTAGGTGCCGAAAGGCAGGTCAACCACCACCAGCGAACGCTCCACCGCACGCACCACACTACTGGCGTGATAGATCATCTGGTCAAGGGTGATGGGCAGGGTGGTCTCGTGGCCGGCCATCACATTGCTGGCGCTGTCGCCCACCAGGATCACATCCACACCGGAGGCATCCACCAGCCGCGCCAGCGAGAAATCATAGGCGGTAAGCATGGAAATGGGGATCCCTTGGGACTTCATCTCCTGCAGCGTGTGGGTGGTGACACGCTTGGCGTCGCGGGTGCCGGTGCTCATGGTGCGTGCGAAGCTACTCAGAACCCCGGTGATGCGGCCATTCACAGCTCTGCGCAGGACCGGTAATGACCCGGAAGCGACCCTTTGCCGGTCGCACCATGCGGAAACACGGCACCGGTTATCTTCGCACCCGAACTTTCAGACACATGTCCCGAACCCTCCTCGCAATGGTCACCGCGGCTACCCTCGTGGGTGGCTGCAGTACGGACCTCGACATCAACGCGCCCTACAAGGAGACCACGGTGGTATACGCTCTCTTCAACCAGCGGGAGGACACCCACTTCGTGAAGATCAATAAGGCGTATCTGGGAGAGGGCGATGCACTGGCCTTTGCGCAGGTGCGTGACTCCAGCGAATACGCAGCGGAGGACATCGAGTACGCCAAGGTGGTACAGCTGTACGAAGGGAACGAGATCAACACCTTCGACCTGCAGCCCATCACGGTCAACAACCGCGAGCCCGGCACGTTTTACGCCCCGTCGCAAACGTTGTATTATTTCAAAGGCATCCAACAACAGATATCGGGCAGCACCAACCCCACACCGGTCTACCTGGACCAGAACAGCACCTACGAACTCCGGCTGAAGGTAAAGGGCAATGAGCTGCGTGCACGCACACTGGTGACCAACGACTTCAGCATTCGTCAGAACGACCAGGATACTGCAACGAATTCCAACCGGATGAATTTCATGGCCTTGGGCGGTGGAGGCTATGCGACCTATGAGTTGAACTGGATATCGCGCAAGAACTGCAAGCGCTTCCAGGTCTCATGGCGGTTCCGCTATGATGAAGTGCGCGGGAATGATACCACCTCCGCCTCCTTTACGCAGGAGTGGGGCACACGCATCGTTTCCAACTCATCCAATTCGCAAGACCTCGATCTGATACTGCCCGGCGAAACGTTCTACCGGACCGTGCGCGACCGGGTTCCCGGCGACCCCTCGGTCACGGCGCGCATCTTCCGCGGGGTGGATTTCCTCTTCTCCGTTGCGGATGACGAATTCAATACCTTCCTGAGCCTGCAGGAGCCCATTTCAGGGATCGTTGAAGAGCGGCCCACCTATTCGAACGTAGATGGTGGCGTGGGTCTCTTCGCCAGCCGCTACAGCAAGACCGTAACAGGCAAATGGCTGAACGCCAACTCCTTGGCCGAACTTCGCAACGGACAATTCACGCAGTCGCTCAATTTCTGCACGCCCATCGACCCCTTGGACGCCCCCACCTGCAACTGACACGATCTCTGTCGTTCTGTCATACGAAGCCCTGCCCCTGCGGCAGGGCTTCTTCATTCTGGCAGATGAACACCGGTGGGACAGCGCTGGCATGAAGGTTGACCATGGCCCCGCGACCGCTGAACGAAAGCAACAGACACATGAGCAAGATCATTGGTATCGACCTGGGCACCACCAACAGCTGCGTGGCCGTAATGGAGGGCAACGAGCCCGTGGTGATCGCGAACAGTGAAGGCAAGCGCACCACCCCCAGTGTGGTGGCCTTCATCGACGGTGGAGAGCGCAAAGTGGGCGACCCGGCCAAGCGGCAGGCGATCACCAACCCCACCAACACCATCTACTCCATCAAGCGCTTCATGGGCAACTCCTATGACGAGAGCGGAAAGGAGGCCGGACGGGTTCCCTACAAGGTGGAGCGCGGTCCGAACAACACGCCGCGCGTGCAGATCGGCGACCGCCAGTACACCCCGCAGGAGATCAGCGCCATGATCCTGCAGAAGATGAAGAAGACCGCCGAGGACTACCTCGGCACCACGGTGAGCGAGGCCGTGATCACCGTACCCGCCTATTTCAACGATGCCCAGCGCCAGGCCACCAAGGAGGCCGGAGAGATCGCGGGCCTGAAGGTGCGCCGCATCATCAACGAACCACTGGCGCCGGCCTTGCGGACGGCCCTGGCAAGGAAGGGATCGACCCGAAGGTCGTTGTGGTCGGCCGTTGCGGTGGTACGCACGGCGG
>Ga0169931_10008890_pt1 | contig 14574 bp, 12 predicted proteins | sample Kivu_15m_20L_FD_129675 | JGI IMG/M metagenome (GOLD analysis project Ga0169931, IMG submission 129675) | Freshwater microbial communities from Lake Kivu, Western Province, Rwanda to study Microbial Dark Matter (Phase II) - Kivu_15m_20L... | ecosystem: Environmental > Aquatic > Freshwater > Lake...
CACCAACCCGTTTCTTGCATTCACCTCGCAGGGGATTTGATGAACACGCTCAAACTCCCGCTGTATTTTCGCTCCCAGCGCCTGGTCGTCTCCGATTCCTCCATAGCAGCTAAGGAGGCTGATCTTCAAGGGGGCTGCGGCAGAAAATTGAGAGCGGTCTAGGTGCGAAGCGATGAATCCGGCTACATCGGCATAATGTCTGACCCGTTGGCCGAGAGGCGCATTGGCTCCGGGGACCTGATCGCCTTGAAGAGTATGGCCGTAAGGAGACGAATGGCCTACGACTAGGATTTTTTTCACGGGGCCTTTAAGCGTCCTTGCGAACCGCCCCGGATCGGAAATCGTCAATTCACCTGTGCTAGAATCTGGAAAGGCGACAAAACTTTGAATGAGACCTGAGTCCCGCTTATACCGATAGTGATCGGCGAGAACGGCTGCGTCTTGAGGGCTTCCTAATGAGAGGATTACAGTAGCCATAGATAACACCTTAATATTAATTAAAAATTATTATATAATATAATTTAATAATTTAAAATATAATATAATCTATAAATTCCAGCCAGAATTGAAAACGTGGATTTGAAAATGAAAAGAGGGTTATACCGAACGTGATTCAAAAATTGGGAGATGGCAAGGAGACGCCCGCCATTAAAGCCAGGCGGAGCCGGTGCTGGGACCGGGATCCTTGCAAATGCATCATTTGTGGGTGGGCTGTTGCAGCCCAAACTGAAAGGGCTCAACAATGCAAACGGGATCGAATTGCGTCTCTTCCCCCGAAACAAAAAGACCCCAGCCAAGGCTGGGACCAGTTTGTTAACGGGGGAAAGGGCGAGCCCCTTTCCCCCGAACCCCCTATCCTGATCCTGCATGCGTGCGCTTCGCCACGCACGGGATGCCCTCGCGCACGAGCTTCGCTCGTTGCTGCCGGGCCGGCGATTTCGAGCGAAGCTCGAAATTCGAATCCTACCCGGAAGAGCCGGTTGCAAAACTCCCTGCGCCAGAAAAATCGATGATTTTGCGGCCATTTGCGAGTGGCAGCCTTGCTGCCACGGTCTTCGCGACGAGACCAATCCCCAGTGGGTTGGTTGAGGAGCGAGGACGTAAATGGCCGGAAAAGGGCGATTTTGCTGGGTCGGGGAGTTTTGCAATCGGCTCGGAAGCCAAGACTTTGGCTTCCTTCTTCCGAAACAAAAAGACCCCAGCCTGGGCTGGGGTCTTTTTGTTTCGGACCCGGTCGTTACCAATTCGAACCTTTTCGCTCTTCCCCTGTCAGATCAAAATCCCCTTCAACGAAGATATTCCAGTCCACCAACAACTTTCCCAAAAGATCAAGGAGCTGAAAGCTCTCGGCATGACTAATCAGCAAATTGCTGACAGAATGAAGATCAGCAGAAAGACTGTTAGAAAGGGATTATATTAGATTCTAGATCGCGATTTAGGGACAGTTTCCCGTCCTCTTTTTAGCTTCTATCGTCTCTGAATGCAGACTACGAAGTGCTGTCTAAAATAAAGCTTTCCATAATTTGCAGAGGTTGACCTTGCTGCGTTGTACAATAGACCCTTCCCCAACATGGTTGAATTATCCAACCCTGCACATCACGTGCAACATCGGTCAAGGTCCCTTTTAGCAACGACAATCGATTCTTGATGTCGATAGGGTTATCAGCTGTAAAGCAAGTCACTTTTTTTCCTTCAAATCCCAAAACTGCAAAGTCAATCAGTTCCCCATCACACAAATCATCTTGACGGCGCATTGGCCTATAATGCTTCAAGGACTTCTTAGCAGATGCAAACTTAGGGTTTTGCGAATCTTTGGCAATGATCTTGGCATAGGCATAAGCCCTAGCTTCTGCTAAGCGAAAAAAACCTAATTGTCTTTTTCGTACAAAACTCGCATGTAAAGTCGCAAATAGCGAATCAAACCAAAGCTTTGCCTTTTCAAACATCACTTCCGCCTCACTTGGAGAAACCTGGTCCGGTTCGATATAAGGAAAAGTTGTCATCAGATTCCAGCCTAAATGTCCAACGATGGCAGCCGCAGCGCGTTCAGGATTCTCCACCAAAAATTGCCGTATACGTAGCAAAGTCGGTTTTACCAACTCGCCAGCAACCCTACTAGTTGCATATTCATGTATTTCTTTATCTAGATTCTTCAATAATGCAGCCGACTGTAATTCAGGCCTTAAATATAAAAGTGCATGAAAGGTTTCTCCCATTCCGTCCAGCAAAGAAGCTATTTCCTCTTGAAGGCTTTTCTGATCGCCTTCGCTCAATTTTCTCGGGTCTGGAATTTGCGCCATATATGAACGAACGAATATGACCAGGGCCTTGTAAGCAGGCGATTTCTGTATTGGTATCAGTACCCCACCCAATCCGATCCTTTCCAATAGAAGAAAGGACGTAAACATTGGATCGCATCCTTGAGGTATTTCGATCTTATGTGCTTCACATTCATCAATAAATTCATTCCAGTGGTGTTCGTTTCCTCGCTTAGTTAAGCGTTGAAAAAAACTCGAATCTGCATAAAAATTTCCGGCCATAGTATATCACTCCCAATCTTGACCTTGCCTTAACATAAGGGTTGGAACTTGCTAAATTGCCTACAAATAGCCAGCAACAGAGAAACCCACATCTTCGCTAAATATCACTGAGATCCCATATTGCCAATACGCCTTCAAAGCCAACAATAATTTGATTTCTCTGAGCTGCCTATCCGTCCAAGGCGTCGAGAAAAGAGGATCGGGTTGGATGCCAAGGAAAAGAAACTTCTGATGGTCTTTGTATTTAGGATCGTTAGTTTGCTGGGCGGCTCGATCCACTACAGAACTCAGACTTCTCTGAAAAAAGACTTCAGCAGAGGATCTAGCAAAGTTGGTGTACGACTCGATGTCTGTAGCCCCAGGCAGTCGTGGCTCATATTCAAAGACCATGTCTCCAAAACGGCCTCTGTGAGAAGCTTCTGTATCCTGATAAACTTTAGAAACAAATTCCTTAAGCAACAGACAATGCTTCTGAGAGGGCTCCTGAAACCACTCAGAATCAGGAAATCTGAATTGGGCGCTCACAACAGAAGGTTTGGTAATGTATCTGCTGCAAGCTGTATCGAATCGCCAGAAAAGCGACTCAAACTTCTTCGATAAATGTTTAAATTTACATTCCATTACACATTTCTCTTCCCAGCGCTGCCCCACAATATCGGGCCCACCTTTCTGCATTGGCAGGAACTGGATATTCCAGCCCTGACGTATCTGGAATAACGCTCCATACATATGCAAAAAATAGTCATAAATTCGATCGCCTATACGATGCGTGGTAGAACAATTCGTTTGCTGCACGATTTCATCGACCCACGCCACCCACTCTTTTTCGCTTAAAGCATTTGCCAGTTCAACTAACCGATCTTCGATCCATCTGAGCCCCCTAGAAGCTCTGTCCGAGGAACCCTCACTCCAGAAAAAGCCGTACATAGGGACCATCAGCCAATCCTCAAAACAAGGATGTGTATTACGATGCGTCTTCAATACTCTTAGGAAAATCTCCACTGTCTTAGGCAATCGGGGCTGTAGTTTTTCCAATCGCGCCACTAATTCATCAAGCTGTCCAACGATAGTCGGCTGATAGCCATTTGGATCAAGAACATGTTCTATAACCGAATCTGTTTGTTGCTCACTCATAAGAGATTGACACCCATTTAGTTGGTTAGGAATCAAAGCATACTATTGTCAGGTTATTTATTGCTATTTTTAAACTCGAACCACCCAGAACCGCAAAACACGCATTGTTAATTTATAATTTTAAAAAAGTATTTTACACAATTGTAATTTAATTGACATTGATTTATATTAATAATAAATACAAAATCATGCCAAAATACAACAACACAGTTCTGTTCTCGGCGACCGACCTCAATGGATTCATCCAGTGCCGTCACAAAGCATTTCTAGATCTAAAAAACCTTAATGACCCTCTGCAAAAAAAGAAGGAGGACGCCCATGCACAACTCCTCAAGAAGAAAGGTCTAGAACACGAAGCAGGTTGTCTGCAATCTTTGAAGGCCGCCGGACACCAAATCATTGAGATACCAACTCGGGACCCCTTGGAAAACCGTGTTGCAATGACAACGGAGGCGATGAAAGCCGGGGCCGAGTATATCGCCCAAGCGGCCCTCCTCAAGGGTCAATGGCATGGTTTTGTCGATCTTTTAAAGAAGGTCGACCGCCCCTCCTCTCTCGGCTCTTATAGCTATGAAGCAATAGATATCAAACTATCCAGACAACCCGAACCAAGTCACATTATCCAGCTCTGTGTTTATTCGGATTTGCTTGGACAATGTCAAGGTACTGCGCCCCGTTTTTTTTCGGTAATACTGGGAGATGGGGAAGAGAAACGTTATCAATTCAGCGAATTTGCTCAATACTACCTAACCATTAGACGACAATTCGAGGTTTATAGCTTTTCGCCTCCCCTCAGCTCTAAATCCTCACCATGCAGCTTCTGCTCTCGTTGCCAATGGCAAGATCTCTGCGAACAGCAATGGAAAACGGACGATCATTTAAGTCAGGTCGCCAACATTCAACAATCTCAAATTGTTAAGCTGGAAAACAGTAATGTTCGCACACTCGAACAACTTGCCCTGCTTAATGATGAAACTCCTATCCCACACCTTTCCAAACAAACACTAAGCCGACTCAGATCACAAGCAAGACTGCAATATGCTAAGCGTAAAACGGGTAAAGATGAGTTAGAGATTCTGCCTGCGGCTGAAGGACGCGGATTTGCCCGTGTACCAAAACCCGATCCTGCTGATCTATTCTTTGACATGGAAGGGGATCCTCTCTATGTTCCCGATGGTTTGGAATACCTCTTTGGATTCTATTACTTTGATAAAGACATCCCTATCTTCAAGACATTTTGGGCACACGATAAGGTGGAGGAAAAACAAGCCTTCCAAGAAGTGATGGATTTTATAACAAATCATTTAAGTCTCCATCTGAGCGCCCACATTTATCACTACAACCACTACGAAGAAACAGCAATTAAGCGTTTAGCTTCAAGGTTCGGAACCAGAGAAGCAGAAGTCGACAATATTTTACGCGGTAGAAAGTTGGTTGATCTGTATAAAGTCGTCCGTGATGCAATCCGTACTTCAGAACCAGGATATTCGATTAAAAACCTAGAACCCTTCTACATGGAAAAACGCGAGGGCACTGTTGCAACTGCAGTGGATAGCATTGTAGTTTACGATACCTGGCGAAGCACAGGAGATAATGCCTTACTCAAGCAAATCAGCGATTATAATGAGGATGATTGCCGCTCAACCCATCTTTTGCAGAAATGGCTGCTTAAATTGCGACCCGCAGAGACAAAATGGTTTGAGTTGGGAAATGGAGGCGATGCTGTAGAGAAAAAGCAATTCCAAACTGAAAAAGAGAATAAACGCGATCACTATGAAAAAGCTCTTCTGGAAGGTGCTACAGACCTGGATCGCCCATTACGGGAATTAGTCGCCCATCTCTTAGAATTTTATCGTCGAGAAGAGAAACCTGAATGGTGGAATCTATTCGAACGCCAGGAAAAAGAATATGACGATCTAATAGAAGATTCGGAATGCCTTGCTGGACTTTCCTCCTGTCCCTCGATACCACCCTTTAGAGAAAAAAAGTCTACAGTCTATACCTACTGTTTTCCATCCCAGGAACACAAATTAACCAATGAAAAACCCTGGTCTCTTATAACCTCTCTAAAAAGACTTGGCACGATTCATTCTCTGGACGACAAAGCAAAAACGGTGGGTCTTAAGACCACCGAAAGCCTATTACCTAAGTCCTGTTCTATTACTCTTTACCCTTTCTTTAACAACGAAGCTCTTAAATCTGCGCTGTATCGCTTTGCAGATACGATTATATCCAAGACAATCCGTTATCAAGCAATCATAGCGTTCCTAATGAGAGCTACCCCCAAAATTAAAGATCAGGAACCCAATACTTCTATTGTCAGGAACGTTAACCAGACAACCGACTCAGCTATAAAAGCTGTTGAAAACCTTCAAAATAGCTACTTATTCATTCAAGGCCCTCCTGGAGCAGGGAAAACATATACCTCCTCACAAATCATCGTAAATTTAATAAGCCAGGGGAAACGCGTAGCGGTCTCTTCAAATTCACATAAGGCCATCAATAACCTCCTTGCCCGCATAGAAAAAACTGCAAAAGAGAAAGGGATACGCTTTCGAGGACAGAAAAAATCCAATGAGGGTGAGTCTGAATTCGCAGGAGAGATGATCAAGGATATTTTCGATAATAACGAGATTGATCCTTCTGCAAATTTAATTGCCGGGACCGCGTGGCTTTTTGCCAGGGAGGAACTAGACCAGAAATTTGATTACTTGTTCATTGATGAAGCTGGCCAAGTTTCTTTGGCAAATTTTATTGCCATGGGTATGAGTGCAAAAAACATCATTTTAGTTGGCGATCAGATGCAGTTAGGACAACCTCTGAAAGGTTCTCATCCAGGAGCTTCAGGAATGTCTACCTTGGAATACCTACTTCAAGACAAACCCACTGTCTCTCCCGATAAAGGTATCTTCCTGGCAACAACTTGGAGAATGCACGAAAATATTTGCCGCTTCATCTCAGATGCCGTCTACAACGGCCAACTTCACCCGGAACAAGACAATCAAAAACAGTCCTTAATTCTTTCCAAAACAACCCACCCTGCTCTGGTAGAGAATGGCATCCAGTTCATACCTGTACTGCATCAAGGTTGCAGTCAGAAGAGTGAGGAAGAGGGGAAAATCATCCAAGAGCTATACTCTAGCCTAATGCAACAAAGCTATCGCGATCGTCACGGAAAGATGAATACCATGACTTCTGCAAATATTTTGGTAGTAGCGCCTTACAACATGCAGGTGAATTATCTGAAATCTATTTTACCAGAAGATGCACGAGTCGGTACCGTGGACAAGTTTCAGGGGCAGGAAGCCGAGGTCGTCATGGTCTCCATGACTACATCCAGCGATGAAGACCTCCCTCGTAATTTGGAATTCCTTTACAGCAAAAATCGTCTAAATGTCGCGATCTCCAGAGCACGAACTCTAGCGCTTGTCATAGCCAATCCGCAACTCCTGGAAATCCCCTGCAGTAATACTGATCAAATGCGATTGGTAAACACTTTATGTTGGGTTAAGGAATATTCAAGAAACGATACTATTTCTGATATCACATAATTTAGTTTCTATCAAATGTACTACTCTATGCGGATTTTTTTCGACCTCACATTGCCAAAATGATAAAACAAAAAAACCCTGACGTCTTAATTCTGCTCGATTTTTAGCATCCCTTTCTTCTGTCTTAGAAATTTTCGCCTGCCAATATTCAGTATTGGTGGCTGGGATCCTGAAATCTATACAACCCTGATGACCATGCCAAAAGCATCCATCAATAAATATTATCAGCTTTTCTCGTACGAAATAAATATCTGGATTCCCAAATAAATAGCGAGTGTTTTTTCTAAAACGATAACCTTTAAAGAATAAGAGACCGCGTATACGACGCTCTATAGAAGTATCGCTACTCCTAATTGCTGCCATGTTCCTACTGCGGCGATCAGAAGAAATCTTATCCAACTTCATTCCCCTCAAATATTAGGACAAAACATCTTCCATAAAACAATCGAGAAATTTAGCAGAAACTCCCATTAATTTTCTGCGTTGGCACAAAGAATACAGCTCTTCTACTGCTGAATACGAAAAGTACTTAATCTTTAGAGACTCAAATTGCGGTTTGGTGGCCTCCTTAATTACTTTACCTCTATCTTCATCTGGAGCCACAATAACATACCTTGTCTCATAGGGCGGGATTTTATCTTGAAAATTCCTCATTCTACTTAGGCCGCTAGTGACACCAGTTGAATGTTCTATTTCAATAACAGCTGGCATAAATCTGTCACTTTCAAACCAAATACAATCAATCAGAAGACCTGCTTTTATAGCATTTTCATATGACGACAAAATTCTTTCGTCTCTTAGCGAAGATACTACGCCAGCGTGTTCTCCTAATTTTATACCCTGATAGAGAATACCTTTATCGTTTTGGGCAACCCAAGTTCTGTAATTCAACTGACAACCGATCTTCACTAGAAGAATTTGAATCTGAGCGTGACGCCTTTGAATATCTACATCAATTTTGTCTTCAGATTCGGATTTCGGCAGCGTAAGAGATTCATAAATGATCTCTTGCGAAGGAATCTCTGAAATTACAACAGAAGAAGGATATTCATTAACAACCCCAGACTGATGTGGCAAATCTGGCAACCAGAGAAGATGTTTGTGCCCAGGCTTGATTTTGCTAGAAGAATTAATACTTTCAATTCGGCCTGGATAACAATAATAAAACTGAGGCGTATGAGCTAACAAAGTCTCTAAAACTGCCCGAGTGTTGTAACTTGCACCCAAAATTCGGTCTATATTGAACGGAATATTTTCCTGAATTGCGTTAGCTACCCGCCAGAGCAATTGGGAAGAAATTGTGGGCTTTTTTTCCTTCCCAAAAACTTCCAGTTTAGATGGATTACAGCGTTGAATCCGAATAGGCCCTTCCGGTCCTTCGATATCTACAATCTTAATTTGCCCATGATTTCGAGGATTAAGATATTGATAAGTCTGTCGTTTAGAGAGCTGACCAATAAAACTGCATAGATTTTGAGCTGTAAGTTTTTTCATAAAAACCAACAGCATTATAAAACCAAAACACAATAATCATCAAATAAACAAATTTATTTAAACATTAAAATTAATTTCAGACTGTCCTAAAAAAGATTTTATCATAACAGCCAGGCCCTGTGCTACCAAGAAAGGAACTCCATTACCAACCATTTTGAACTTGTCTGTAAGCGAAACCCCCTCTGGAGGCAAAAGAAATGTGGGTGGAAGGGATTGAATAGCCAAAGCCTCCGCTACACTTAATCTCCTTGCTCGATATGGGTGCAGATGAACTTCATTATTCCCATAAGCAGCTGTTGGGGAGTATCTCCATCTATGTAAGCGTTTAAACGATTTCTTAGAAACATCACCTTCGGGGATAGTTTGAAAACGGATTAATGCATTTCGTGGTTTAAAGCAACACTTAGCGTTTGGATGATTCTCTACTCCATTCTGTTCAAACCAATGCTGAACCGTTAATTTTTTGATAACTCCGCGTGGACACTCAGTTTCACGATTCTCAATGAATTGATTTTCTTCTGGCCAGTTTTTGGTAAATACTTTGTCTAACGGATACAAAACTGATTGCTGCCAATTAAGGGTTAATTTCTTTTGTAAGCCATTCTGTTTCAAGAGATTTGCTTTTTTTAAGACTATGTCGTTTCTCATGCCAATGAGTATAATCCGCTCCCTATCTTGCGGAGCGCCATATTCAATCGCATTCACCAACCGTTCATCAAGTGAATACCCAGCATTAGTGAATCTAACTTTAAGTTCTTCGAAAAACATACGATGAGTCTTAGTTTTCCAAAGCCCTTTAACGTTCTCAAAAAGAAAAAAATCTGGCAGAGTTCTAACAATCATTTCAGCATATGTTTCAGATAGCTTGCCGTTGTCACCTTCCCTTCCGCGATTTTTCCCACCAACAGAAAAATCAGGACAAGGAGGCCCGCCAATAAATCCTACATATTCAAAATCATTTTTTGCCTGTGCAAGACAGCTCTTAAGTTCCATGAGTTGTTTTTCACGAATACTATCCCTGATATCTTCTTGATTAAATCCATAAACTGGTTCATGAATTTTTAACTGTTTCCTTGCGTAACGATACGCATCGAGAAATGAATTATTAATTTCACTGACTCGAAGGACTTGATAATCCATAAGGGATTCAAAACCAAAATCAAGAAATCCTGCCCCAGAAAAAAAGGAAAATAAACCAATTTTCATAATGTCTCCAGCTATTCTGTACTATACTCAGAACGTTTTATTCATCGAGAAAATGTGAAAATGGCTTTTGCAATGCTCGTGTTATTTTCTCCAAAGTCTCCAGAGATGGCAATGCTGATCCAGTCTCATACCTTGATATACTCTTCTGCTTTGCCTTTATCAGCTCTGCCAGCTGGTCTTGACTGAGATCCTTCTCTACCCGGGCGAGCTTGATTTTTTTTCCTAACTTTTTTTTATCCATAGTCAAATATTTTCTTGGATAAAATATACCTTACAAGGTATATTTTAGTTATTCAAAGAAGATTTTCATAGACACGAGCTATGGCCTCAGGAGCGAAGATTGAAAAACCCAGAGTCCCCGACGGAGAATCAATCGATCTGAATTTCTCTGTCAATCCCGCTTCTAAGAGACTGCTCGATGTCTTGGTTTCCATTTTAACAAGTGAGTATATCCAAACTGCCAAACAAAATCCTGAAATTTTTTCTGAGCCTGGGATCAAGTAATCGGCTTTGGGGGAGTATGAGGGGGCCTCCCCTCTCATGAAAAATCTAAAAATGCCTCGTTCAAGTCCAAAATCAGATGGCGCCAGCCATCTGATGCGGAAGCGGGGGAAAAGGGGGCTGCGCCTCCGACAGAGACAAGGAGATCCATATGAGAGTTGCAATCTACGCTCGGTATTCATCCGAGAACCAAAGCGAAAAGAGCATTGACGACCAGATCCGGGTTTGCCAAAAGTACATCGAAAGTCATGGGTTAATTTTCGATCAGAGGCACATCTACACCGATGAGGCCATCTCCGGCTCCGTTTTCAACCGCCCTGGGCTTCAGGCTCTAGAGAAAGCGATTGAAAACAAAGAGGTCAATGCTGTTGCAGTCGATGACTTGTCCAGGCTCTCGAGGAGCAATCACCAGATGCTGACAATGGTCAATAAATTCAATTTCTACCAGGTCAAGATCATCTCCGTCTCGGATGGGATCATCACGGATGATGACAATTCTAAGCTGGGGATCCATATCCGGGGACTGATCAATGAGCTCTACTTGGACGACCTGAAGAAAAAGACCATGCGAGGATTGGAAGGACAGAAGCTGAGAGGATACAGCACTGGTGAGAGCGTATATGGCTATAAGTCCCATCCTGTTGGAGAGCTAAGGCTGAATAAGAAAGGCCAGGCTAAATATGATGGAATGGTCCATAAAATCTGCGAGGAAGAGGCCTCGATCGTTAGAAGGATCTATCGTGAATTCGTAGGGGGCAAAAGCATTAACGCAATCGCTCAGGGCCTAAATGAGGAAAAAGTCCAGACGAAAAGGTCGCGCGATTGGAATACTTCGACCTTGAGCCGGATCCTGAAAAATGAGAAGTATACAGGCAGATGGGTCTGGAGGAAATACAAGAACGTCAGGGATCCGATGTCTGGCAAGTTGAAAAAGGTCGATAGAGCTGAAAGAGAGCAGATCGCAACATTCAAAGAAGAGCTTGTAATTATCGATTTAGAGACCTGGGAAAAGGCCAAAGCCCGATGGGTGAATCTGGATGGCTCCTGGCCCATGATAAAAGGAACTGAGGGCAAGCATAAGAGCTACGTTCATTCCAATCCGACCCATCTATTCGCTGGCCTGCTCACTTGCAAGAGCTGTGGTGGAGCGATTGTTCAGATTAGTGGGAAAGGCGGCGGTTACTACGGCTGCTATAACAACAAGAGGAAGGCCTGCTCGAACAAAATGATCATTCAAAGAAAGAGGGTCGAGTCGATCATTTTGAAGGATCTAAAAGAGAAATTTCTAACGGCTGAAAACCTGAAGTATGTCTATGAAAATGTAGAAAAGATGGTCGCCAAGACCTTGCACGAGACTCCAGAGGAATTGAAGCAAAAGAAAGCCCAATTTGAGAAGGTCCAGTCAGAGCTGCAGAACTTGTTGAACTTCATCAAGGCTGGGAACTTCTCAAAGGTCGTTTCGGATGCGATTAACGATGCTGAGGGCAGAAGCAATAGGCTAAAGGGTGAAATGGATGGATTGGAGTATCAGAAGAAGAATGCCTTTAAGGCGCCACCCAAGGAATGGATCGAGCATAGGTTGGAAAAATTCCAGGAGACCCTAGACAAGAATACCAAAGCATCGGCTTTTGCATTGAAGGAGTTGTTGGGGTCAATTGAACTGGAGGCCGTACCTGGGGAATGCGTAGTAGAGAATGGGCAGCTAATCCAGGCTAAGCCCTATTATCTAGCCCACACAAACATTCAAACCCTTGCTCTTTTGGATGAGACCAAGGGTTCGAATTGGTTGCAATGTCGGAAGAGGTAGGATTCGAACCCACGAACCCTTGCGGGTTTCCTGTTTTCAAGACAGGCGCAATCGGCCACTCTGCCACTCTTCCAAAAACTAAAGATAAAGTGTACGTCTAGAAGAGGTATCCTTCAAGCAAATTGTGCAAGAAACCGAAGGTCGTTTTCGGTGAAAAGCCGGATGTCAGGCACATCGTAGGCTAGCATCGCGGGACGCTCGATCCCCATCCCCCACGCAAAACCGGAATATTCCTCAGGATCGATGTTCCCCATCTTGAGAACGTTCGGATGAACCATCCCGGCGCCGAGAATCTCAAGCCATCCGGTGTGCTTGCAAATGCGGCAGCCGCTCCCCTTGCACGCCGTGCACGACACATCCACTTCCATCCCCGGCTCGACGAACGGGAAGTAACTCGGGCGATAGCGCGTTTTCACCTTTTCGCCGAAGAGCTTGGCTAGAAACTCGTCCATGGTGGAGAGAAGATCGGCAAAGGTCACTCCCCTGTCAACGTAGAAAGCTTCAAGCTGATGGAAAAACACGTGGGAACGAGCCGATACGTCTTCGTTTCGGAATGCGCGGCCAGGCGCGGCGACGCGGATCGGCGGCCGGAACGTTTCCATCGTGTGCACTTGGACGTTGCTCGTCTGGGTACGGAGAAGATAGCCGGCGCCCAGATAAAAGGTGTCCTGCATGTCGCGGGCCGGATGATCGGGAGGGAAATTGAGCCCTTCGAAATTATAATAGTCGGTATCGACGTCGGGGCCGAGCTGGATCGAAAAGCCCATCCCGGAGAGGATGTCAATGATCCGCTGCATCATTTGGTTAATCGGATGGACTCGGCCTAAATAGGGCCGCCGGCCGGGAAGAGTGGGGTCGAGCCGCTCTTTTTCAAAGGCAGCGTTCATTTCCTGGTTTTTGAGACGGGCAAGGCTATTTTCGCAGTGGGATGCGAATTCTTCTTTGAGCTCGTTGATGAGCTTGCCGAGAAGCGGCCGCTCGTCGAAAGAGCAGGACCTGAGCTCCTGCATCAAGGATTGGATAGGCCCTTTCTTCCCAAGGTATTTGACCTTCAGCTCCTCAAGATCTCTCGTAGAGGATGCTTCCTGCAGCTCGCGCAAGAAATGTGTGCGGAGCTGGCCGATTTGGTCGGGAAGAGAGGGCATACGCTCGCCGATTTAGCGGGTCAGTCCTTGCTTGGCCGTAGCCGCAATCGCAGTAAACGCCGAAGGGTCGCTGATCGCAAGTTCAGAGAGCCACTTGCGGTTGATCTCGCATCCGCTCTTCTTCAACCCGTTCATCATTTTGCTGTAGGAAATCCCGTTGATCCTAGCCCCAACGCTGATCCGCTGGATCCAGAGGCTGCGGAAATCGCGCTTGCGCAATTTACGGTGCTTGTAGTTGTTCGACATCGCTGTCATCAGCGCGTCTTTGCTCAGCTTTATGTGGTTTTTCCGATCGCCATAGAAGCCTTTGCATCGCTTCAGCAGCTTTTTCGTTCTCGCGCGGGCTGCGACCGCATTCGTTATGCGTACCATGTTCTCTTAGACTCCCATCATGATCTTATACATCTTCACTTGACCTTCGTCGACGAGGCGCGCTTTGGCCAAATGGCGCTTCCGACTCGCGCTCTTCTTCGTCAAAATGTGTCGGCGGCCCGGACGGGTCCGCTTCAATTTGCCCGTCGCGGTCACTTTGAACCGGGCTTTCACAGCCTTGCGGGTTTTCATTTTAGGCATTGCTTTTCTCCTTATTCGCTTGTTCAGCAGGCGCGGCGCTTGCCTTCGGCTTCTTGCCGCTCGGCGCCAGAACCATCGAAATCGTCCGCCCCATCATCTTGGGAGGAGCCTCTACGACCGATATTTCATCCAGTTCATTGCAAAACTGCCTCACGACTTTCTCCCCCAAATCGATGTGGAGCATTTCCCTTCCGCGGAACATGATCGAAATGCGAACCTTGTTCCCCTTCAGAAGAAACTCGCGTGCGTGCTTCAGCTTCGTTTGGAAATCATGCGTGTCGATATTCGGCTTAAGCTTGATCTCCTTGACTTTGATCTGGACTTGCGCCTTTTTGCTGTCTTTTTCTTTCTTCTGCTGATGATACCGGAACTTTCCGTAGTCAATGATCTTCGCTACCGGCGGTTTGGCCGTCGGGGCGATCTCCACGAGATCCAGCCCTGCAGTCTCCGCCATCGCAAGCGCTTCCCGCAACGTTAGAATACCTAACTGCTCGCCGCTTTCCGAAATAACCCTTAATCGATCAGCTCGAATTTCTCTATTGATTCTCAATGTCGTTCACCGTTTCGTTTATGCAAGAGACTTCTTTTCTAGCAAAAGCGCGACTAATCTTTCAACCGAAGCC
>Ga0169931_10008891_pt1 | contig 14574 bp, 14 predicted proteins | sample Kivu_15m_20L_FD_129675 | JGI IMG/M metagenome (GOLD analysis project Ga0169931, IMG submission 129675) | Freshwater microbial communities from Lake Kivu, Western Province, Rwanda to study Microbial Dark Matter (Phase II) - Kivu_15m_20L... | ecosystem: Environmental > Aquatic > Freshwater > Lake...
TAAAACTTTTTTTAAAAGTTTGCATTACCAAGTTTTATTTCATAAAACTGGTTGATAAAGCTTCGCTTTATCTCACCCAAAAAGTTTTATTTATTAATATTTAAACGTATTGATAAATTTTTTTATAATTTTAGTTTTATAAAAAAATGTATTTTATATTTTTAAAATTATTTATTTGAATTTCTATATAAAATATTTCGCATTTCATTCATTAATTCATCTGGTATTCTCTTTTTATTTATATCTTTTAATGTTTTACCTTTTAATCTCTGTATTATAAAATTCATTGAATATATTCCACACTCACTATTCTTCTTTTGATGTTGTTTCCTATTTATTTCTATATCTATATTTATACCTAACTCATTTAACTGTTTCTTATATGAATTCATTAATGTTACTATTTCCATCGGTGGTGCTGATCCTACTGAATCAAAATATGTCATCTTATTATCATTTAAACTTAAAAAAAATGCTACCCAATGACTACCATCCTGATATGAATAATCTAAATTATATATTATACCTAAACTATTCAATCCACTTTTTATAAAACTTTTTAATTTTAAATTCGTTAATTCACATCTTAAACTACTACCATAATAACAATCTAACGGAACCGGACCTATAAAAAAAAAATCTTCATACTTCTTCTCATATTGCTTCATTACTACATTTATATCCGTCGTTGATAGCCATTCAAATTTATTATATTTCCAACTCTCTGGTTTCTTCGGTTTAAATGTATATTGATTTATCTCCTTATCCTTTATTCTTTTTACAAAATTCTGATCTATCCAACATACCTCCTCTTTACACTTATTTGACATTTTTTCTCTTATTGAATACCATAATTTTACCTTATTATCTTTTATTTTTATCTTATCTTCATGACTCTCATTATATGCTTTTGCTATTTTTATTAACGATTCTTTACTAAAACATGTTAGTTTTTGATCCTCCCTATTCGGAGAACAATAACTCATCTTTTTATATTTTATATCTCTATTATATATTAATATATATCATTTATTATTTTGTATAATTTTTATTTTTTTATTATTTTTATTATTATATATTTTTTTATTATGTATAAATGAATGTTCCAAATAATACCGTTATTCTCGTTGATGACTCTTTCTCTAATATTACTATTTCAGGTTATAAAACATCTGAAGTTAAAAAAGCTCTTAATAAAGCTATTACTTCTAAAGATATACCTCTTGCTCTTAGATGGACCGCTGAATTACATTCTTCTGGATTTTTTAACTATATTCAAAAAATTATTCTTAATTTCTCTCTTGATATCGAATCACCTATTATATATTTCTTATTAAATAAATATTTTGATAAATATGAAATTATTAAAGATCAATTTAAAAAATTATTAGAAACTAGAAATAATCAAGAATGTAGAAATCTTCTCTCTGATCTTATCTATATTATTTGTTCTTCTAATTATAATAATCTTTTTAATAACGTCCCTATTATTAAAAATTTAAATGATTATACTCTCTCTAGAAATCAAAAAGATTATTATATTTTACATAAATTTTTTTCTAAAGATGATCGTAAAGAATTTATTATGGCTATTAATGAAATCGATTATTTTATTGATGATAAAAACTCTGTATATGATTTTAAAAAATTATATTTCTGGATTCACTGGTTAAATAAAGTCGAATCTTTTTATGATAAAGAAAATTATATTTTCTATTTTAATAATTCTAATAATATTTCTATTTTATCTAATGGTATTGATCAAAATAATTTTAGGTGGGGATTATGGTTATATATTATTCAAAAATCTAATCACTACGATAATAATATTAAAAGCTTAATTAATTCTATGTTAGCTATCTATAAATATAAAATTACTAAAGCTTCCATTAAAAACAGACAAAAAATTATTATGTCCGCTCTTATCCTTCTTAAAAATCAAAATATTACTCCTCTTATTAAAAATATGCATTTGAGAATTCAAGTTTGCTGTAATTCTAATATTTTTTATGAAGAAATTGCTCAATTAGTTAATAAAAGAAATGATGTTAGTATTGAATCTATTTTACAAAATGAAGATGTTATTGATGAATTGAAAAATAAAATTCTTAAAGATGATAAAAATAAAGAACAACAAGATTTTGATGAATTAAGATTTAATTATTTATATAATTATGATGCTATCAAAAAAAATAATCATTCTAATATTATTAATAATAATAATAATAATAATAATAATAATAAACATTTTGAAAAAAACTTTACCAAAGATAATAAATTTAATGATATAAATAATTCTACTATTAATGATAATACCATAAAACCTAATAAATTTTTTGAAAAATATTTTACTAAAGTTAATAATAATAATAATATAACTAAAGATATTGAATATAAAAATATTTTATTACCTAATCATAATTTATCTAAAGATTCTAAATCTAATTATCAATGTAAAAAAATTAATATTCCTACTCTTTAATAATAATTATTTAATTAAAAATCAAAATCAAAGATTTTACTAAAATTTCCACTCGTATAATGATGATATAAAAATGATACTAAACCTATTATTACATCTAGTAATAAATAAATCCAACTATCTTTATTCTTATAAATTGCATTATATCCAAATAAACCATATAAAATTCCATGAATTGGTCTAAGATTATTCCACCATATTTTATCTCCAAATACTTCCAATCCTGATTTACGTAAATTCATAAAATATATAAATAAAAATCCAATCGAAACTAATAAACTAATATAACCCAATATCGGTAAATATTTTATATTTATATATTTTGCAAGTATAACAAATAAAATTCTAACTAATATACATCCAAATATAAATAATAAAAAACGCTTCTGTAAATTATTCATTCTATATAAATTATATATAATTTTTAGTAACACTATTTTTTTCTTTTATGTATAAAATAAGATTAATTTATTCATAATATAATATAGTAATCAATATATACTGAATAAAGAGATGAGTAATAATATTAAAGTAGAAAATTTAGATGAAATATCAGAATACATAGATAATTATAATAAAACAATTAAAGATATGAAATTATCATCTAATAGTTTTTTCCAAATTTATACCTATATCTTTATTACTATTGTTGTTATTTTTTTCATTTATGCTAGATCTAATGCCTTACTATTTTATACTAGAGGATCTAATAATATTTTATACTATTTTTTACTTATTTGTATCATTATTTTTATTATTAGTTTAATCTTTAGTTTTTTAATTAAAAATATTTATAATAATAATTTTGAAACTTTAGGAACTTTAGTTTCAACTATTAGTAAAGAAACTTGTATAAACTATCCTGATATTAAAATTCCTAATGATATAGATAATCAAACTTTAAATCCTAATACTAATAGTAATATTCCATTATTTATTAGAGATTTTTATTTTGTTGGATGTAATAAACCTTATATTAATAAAAATCTTAATGGTAGATATTATGAAAGTATTTATATATTAAAAAAAAATCTTGATTTAGGATTTAGATTAATTAGTTTAGAAATTAATATCAATTCTGACAATAAATTAGTTATTGGTAAAGGTTTAAACATTGATAAAGTTTTTAATATTATTAATCAAAAAATTATTGATAAAAAATATACTTTACCCTTCTTAATTTATTTTAAATTAAATTTTAAAACTAATCTTTACTATTTAACTCAAGATTTACATGATTCTATTATGAAAGCATTCGGTGATAATTTATTAGGTAATTCTTATGCTTATATTGGAAATAATAATAATAATCCTATTGAAAATATTCCTATTAGTTTATGTAAAAATAAAGTTATTATTATTAGTGATATTTATCCTACACAAAATCAAAATTTGGACTTTTTAATAAATGCTACTATATCTAAAGAAAATCAAACTATTAATCATATACCTTATAATCAATCTATGGGTGATCAAGGTATTGTAAAAGGAAAACCTATTGTTGATGTTGTTGGTTTTGTTAAAACTAATAAAACTAATATTACTTTATTAGAACCTATTGATGAAACTATTGAAATGCGTTTAGATGATTCTATTCAATTAGGTATTCAATTATATCTTATTAATATGTCTAATTTTGAAATTAAAACCAGTAATAAAACTAATTATAATCTTAAACAGTATTTAACATTTAATAATAATAATGATATCAAAATTAATAATTATTTAGTATCATTAAAACCTTCTTATTTAAGATATTTCCCTAATCAAGTATTTATTCCTAAACCTCAAAATAAAAATCTCAGTTTAGGTCCTAATAGTTTGAATAATTATATGAATGGATTTATACCTAGTGATATTAAATTCTAAACAAAATTAAAACAGATTTCATTTGATTTTAATCTATCTTTTATATTATAATTAAATAAAATTAAACTACTATATCCCTGATATTCTAAATATTCTTTCCATCTTATCTGATCTATATAATATGTATCATTTATTATTATTATTGGATAATTTAAAAGATTCATGATATAAAATATATTACTTAATTCTATTTCTGGTCTAAAACTTTTTGTTAAAAATATATTTAATTTTGGTATTTTTACTATTTTATCATTATATTTGAAATTATTTATTATTATTGATATAAATGTATCATTTGAAATAAAACATAATGATATATCCTTTTGTGGTTTGAATATTTGTATAAAATCTTCTAATGATAATATTTGATATATTTTTTTTTGATCCTTTACTAAACTATTATATAATTTATAAGCTTTCAATGTATTTTTAGGTTTAAGTATTTTATATTTCTTTAAATCTTTTTCTAAATCTTTTTCATTATAATCATATATTTTACTAAATTTTTTACAATTTAATATATAGTATTTTATGTATAATAAAGTTCTATGATATAATTTTTTATTATCTACTAAATATAATATTGTATCATAATCATATTTTACTGAATCTGTGCATAATTTCATTTGTAATTTCATCGCTAAACCAAATTTCCCTCTAAACTTTTTATGAATACATAAATAATCTGAATATAATGTTTTTAATATTTTATTATCTATTGATATTAAACATGGTCTTCCTATTAATGTCCCTATTAATTTATTCTCTACTTTTATTCCATAATGCCATGTATTATTTGGTAATTTTGATAAATTATTTATAGGATTATTCTGATTTAAAATCCAATAAAAAAAATCAAATTTAAAATGTTCTTCATTATAAAAATTATTTAAAAATTCTATTAATTCATTTATATCATAGATACGAACTGTCTCTATATAATCATCTATTTTAAAATATTTTAGATCTTTTTCAAACTCTTTTAATATATCTTCTTTATTAAATATTTTACCATATATATTTTTTATTGTTGGAAAATATTTTAGACCTATATAATATGTAATTATTCTTTCTCTATATTTTTTATAAAACCAATATATAAACAATATGATGCCTGAATAATATAATAATCTCATTAAAATTTTATTTATATATAAAAATATTTATAATCTAATATTCTAATAATAATTAATTCTTTATTTTTATACTAATGTAGATAAAATATTATAATATAATATAATATATTATAAAATGAGTTTCTGGTTTTCAGGACAAACTGCTAATAATACTAAAAAAGATAAAGATAGTGATATTAAAACAATTCATATGAATCAGAAAAATCTTAAAATTCCTGATGATAAAATTGAATCTGTTCAAAAATTAGAATCTGAATTTGAAAATAATAAAATGAATACTATGAAAGTTAATAATAATAAAATAAATAATAATAAAATGAATACTATGAAAGTTAATAACAATATAATTAATAATAATAAAATGAATACTATGAAGGTTAATAATAATAAAATAAATAATATGTATGCTAAACAATCAAATAATAATTTAAGTAAAGAAGATAAAGAATTATTGATTAAAAATATTTATAAATTATCTGATCAATTAAATAAATTAAATAATAAAAAATATAATGTTAGTAAAGAATCTGTAATATCTGATTTAGAAAAAATAGAAAAAAATATATTAAATAAAATAAATAAAATGAATAATAATAAAAATAATAGTGAAAATAATCTTCTTCAAAAAGTTGAAATTATAGTAAATAGAAGAAATTTATCTAGTAATATGAAAATGAATGTTAAAAAAGAAATGATTAAATTTTTAGAAAATTTATACAAAATTGAAGAAGAAAGAGAAGAATTAAAAGATATTAATCCAGATGATTTACGTTATTTTGTTAAAAAAGTAGTATCAATAATTAAGAGAATTAATAGAACTATGGATGGTAATAGTTCAGTTAGAAAAGAATTAATTAAAAATTTGATTGATGATATTGAAAAAGATAACAAATTTAATGATGTTGTTATGAAATTATTAGAACATAATAATCAATAAATATTTTTATTATTTCTTATTTATAAAAAGAAATATATCTTTTTATAAATTATTCCATTATTTTGCATATAATTTTATAATTTTATTTTCTCCAATGAAAATTACAATTTAGACAAGTAATAAAAAGTGTCATTGGTTCATCACATGATCTAATTTGTAATTCATAATATGTTGTTGAATTCTTCTTACATTTAGGACAATAATATTGATCTGTTACTGGAACTAATTTTTTTGAATAGATAATATCGTTCTCAAGTTTTTTACGTTCAATAAATTCATTCCAATGTTCTGGGAATAATTCTTGAGGTTTAAGATTTGCTAGATTATATGCATCCATATCACCTTTTATTATTTTTTCTATTAAGGTTTCATTCTTTATATATGAATTTTTATCAATATTATCATACAATGATACTGCTTTATTTAGATAATGTCTTTTAAAATATTTATTATCTTCATTCGTTACCATATTATTTTTTATACATTTATTTACAACAAAATCATAGATACCTTGTTCAATATTATTAACAATATTTTCATCATTAATAAGATTTAAAAACTTATTTCTAACATCTAATCTATATGTCATTTTTTCAATAATAATATATTATTATATATTTTATTATATTTTCTTTAAATCAATTTTTATTTGATTAGTTTGTATTCGATTGCTTAGCATAGGATTAGTTTGTATATGATTGCTTTGCATATAATTTTATATTTATTTATTAAGGAAATCATTACTTTGTTGAGGATCTAAATCATTTAGTCTGTCCATTCTAGATTGAAATGAATTTTCTAAAATAGAAGTATCATAGACTGCATAATCACTATCTAAATCATCATAACCTGTTATACCTCCAAAATTTCCACCATTCATTGGTATTTCATCTTTATATTTCCATTGAACATTTTCAATTGAATATACATCTGTTATACCTTTTAATTTTGCTGGATATATAGTATTCCCTGAAAATTTATCTATTATTTCATTATCTTTTTCAAGAGTCATATTATCTCTCATAATAGGTAAATTAATTGGTTTTTGTGGAATAGTTTTAAAATCTTGTTTAATATCTAAAACATTTGTTTTAAAATTAGGAACATTATCATTTGTATTGAAATAATTTGATGGTTTTATTTCATTAACATCTAATTTAGTATTAACATAATTGAGAAGATCTTGTTTTGGATCAATTGCATTAACACTTGGAATATCATCACTATCTTCATCTAGAAGGAAACATAATTTATCTTTTGGTATTGGTTTATTATTATCAAAAATATAATTAAAATTTATAAAACTTTCTTCTAAATTTTTTAAAATTATATGAAGAATTATAATAATAATTAGAACATTAAGTAAAACTTTCATTTTTGTAGATAGTATATTTATATTTATATATTTTATATTATTTATTTACAAAATAAAAATAAATTTTATTACTTAAATATAAACCTATTTAGTCATTTATCTTATTTATTATTATATAAAATATTAGATTTTAGATTTTTTTGATTATAATTATTTATATTTTTTATTTTTAATTTATACTATTTTACACCCTTGAAGATTGGAGGATTAAAACATGAATATGTATCTTCATCTACATAACAATATAATGGTAATTTACTCAAATCTGTTCAGATATTTAATATATAATTTTTTTTATATTAAATACTATTTATTATATATATTACTATGAGTAATCTAAAAATTTTATCATGGAATATTTCATCTGATAATATATCTATTTCTTCAGGATTCGATTGGAATATTATAAAAAATCATCATGGTATTCTAGGAAATATTATAATTGGAGAATATGATATAATATGCTTACAAGAATGTAATCAGCAATTTATAGAATTACTTCAAAGAAAATATAACAATATAACATTTTTATCTAAATCTAAAAGTCATTGTCAATATACTGTTACTTATATCAATAATAATTTACTAGAAAATTATAAAGGAATTTGTTATAATGATGAAGGTATTATAAATATTAAATTATATATGAATAATAAATATATTTATATTATTAACTGTCATCTTTTTCCTGGTTCTAATTCTCAAAGTTTGAGAAAATTACAGTTACATAGAGCAATGAATTCAATAAAAAAAGATATTGATAATAAAAATTGTTTATATATAATAATAGGTGATATGAATTTGAGAGAGTATGAAACAAATGATATATTAAATAAATATAATGTTGTAGATTTTTATAATCCTATTGATAAATATACATGGAATAGTTATATTAATATATTTAACAAAGATTCTAAACCATATAAATGTAGATTTGATAGAATATTTGTAAAAAACGATGAAGATGATAATATTTCTGTAAATGATATTCAATTAATTGGTAATCAACCTATAAAAAACAGAAAACACTTTTTATCTGATCATTTTGGTTTATCTTTTATTATAAATTTTTAATTATATATTATTTTACTGGATCAATTATTCCATTTAATAGGAATTTTATGAATAGATAAAAGATATTCATTGATTAGTAAGAAATTTTTATTACCAAAAAAGCCTCTTGATGCACTTAAAGGAGAAGGATGAACTGATTTTATTATTTTATGTTTTTTACAATTTATTAAATTCTCTTTCTTTTGAGCATCATTACCCCATAATACAAATACTATATTTTCCATATTTTCTGATATATATTTTATTATTTTATCTGTCTTTTCTGTCCAAAAATTCTTATATGAATTACTTTTTCCTTGAATAACAGTTAAAGAAGAATTTAATAATAATATACCTTGTTTAGCCCAGTTAGTTAAATCACCATTTTGAATATCATATTCATAGTCAGTGTATTCATTTTTTATTTCTTTAAAAATATTTAGAAGAGAAGGAGGTATTTTTACACCTTTAGGAACACTAAATGATAAACCCATTGCTTGACCTTGATTTATATATGGATCTTGTCCTAAAATAACAACTTTAAGTTCATCAGGTTGAAAAAAATTAAAACAATTAAAAATTAATTCTTTTGGTGGATATATTTCTAAAAAATCATGTTTTTGATAATGGTCTTCTATATGTTTTTCTATATCATTAAAATCAATACATTTTTCAATAATTGATAACCATTGAGTTTGTATATTCATCAGATTGCTATCTTTATATATTTACTTTTTTATTTTATTTTCATTTTTTTTATTAATTATATATATATGAATAAAAATATAGTTTTATTAATTACTATTATAATTATTATTATAGTTCTCACTATATTAAGAATTAATTTAAAATCAAATACAAATATTATTACTGAAAATTTAGAAACTACTTGTTCTCCAGATCAAGTTTATCCAAAAGATTCATCTGGTAAAAAATTACCTCCAATTAGTGGATGTAATCAATGTGGAGATAATTTATATTGTGATTTAGATACTATTGGAAAAACGGGTCCTCCAGCTTGTTCTGGTAGTGATTCTTTTAAAAATTCATGTAAAATGACAGTTGTAACACCAGATCCAAAAAATGTGAGATCTTGTGATAATAAAGATGTAGGATGTAGTAATTGTCCAACAAATGGTTTCTGTAATCCAGATGGGGGGCAACCTCCTCCATGTAGAAATCCTATTGATTCGACTAGTCCAGGTGATAAGGGTCCATTTAATTCTACAAGAGCACCAAATCAGTGTAAAAAAGTTGAAATACCACTTAAAAATAGGAATATAGAATTGAATAATAAATGTAAAAATGATTTATGGATATCATTTTTTGGTAATTCTAGTGTTAATAGTAAATATAATCAGATATCTTATCCTGTTAAAGCTAATGATAAAATGAATATAAGTGAGTTCCCTGGAGATTGGATGAGTGGTAGAATATGGGCTAGAACAGATTGCGATAAAAATGGTCAAAATTGTTCAACTGGTGATTGTGAAGCTGATTCAAGTGGTCAATGTTCTCCTGATAAAACTGGATTACCACCTGCATCATTATTTGAAGTAAGTATGGATAAAAATGCTGGTAAAGATTTTTATGATGGTAGTTTTGTAGATGGATATAGCTTACCTATGTCATTTGAAGTAGTTAATGGAACTAAAGTAGATGATCCTAAATTAGATTCTAGATTTAATTGTGGGAATGGTATGGGTAATGTTAGTTTAGATAAATGTCCTAAAGAATTGATTAAAACAGTTAATGGAGAACAAGTAGGGTGTTATAATATTGGTCAAGCTATATATAATAATAAAAATTTAATAAGAGATAGTTGTTTAAATGGAGATATAACGAATTGTAAAGTTGATGGAATTGATTTAAAAAAGGATGATTTTGATAATGAAACACCATTATTTAAACGTTTTAGATTATTAGCAAGTTGTGATTGTGGAGCTGTAAATGAATTGAATATTACTAGACCTAAATGTGATACATCTAAATTACCAAAAGATAAAGATGGGAATACTATAAATACATGTGATATTAATCCAAATTCTCCAACATATGAAAAAGATGATTTAATAAAATCTTGTTGTAATTTTGGATGCACTAATTACAAAGAAAATGATTTAGTTAAAAGAAGTTTAGCATCTGATCCTAAAGCATTAGAGAATTCACCTTTTTGTAATGATAAGATGTGGCCTAAACCTACAAAATATTGTAAAGATAATAATATTAAAGATATTGAATGTTCATATCCAAATGTGTTTAAAAAACAAGCACCTTATTTTTATTCTTGGCAATTTGATGATATTTCTAGCACATTTAATTGTATTAATCCTGATTATAAAATTACTTTTTGTCCTAATGGTTCTACTGGTTCAAAACCAGGTCCAACACCAGGTCCAACACCAGGTCCAAATCAAGGTCCTACAGGTCCAAGAGGTCCAACAGGTCCGAGAGGTCCAATGGGTATGAGAGGTCCAACAGGTCCGAGAGGTTCAAGTGGATCTGATAAAGATTCAAGTAAAAGATTTTTACAAAAGATTAATGTATTCATTAAACCATAAAAATGAATATATAAATATATAAAAAGTTAGATATAAAAATTGATTAAATTTAGTATAAATATTTAAAATAATATTTATAATAATATAATAATAATGGATAATAATATTGAAATAATTGAAATAGAGACTCAATATAAAGAATATGAATTTGAATTAGATAATTTATATAATCATGAATATTTTATAAGGAATTTTTTGATGGATTCGTATAAATTAGATAAAATATTTGTAAATTCGATAAATGAATTAAAACATTATTATTTTAAATTTAATACCAAATATAAGGGATATAAGAAGAATGAATATAATCGTTATTTAGCAAAATATTTAATTAAAGAGGAGGAATTTAATAATGAATCATTTAATAAATTTTTTTCAAAATTTAGAGAATTTTCATATATATGGATGGATTATGATATGGAAGAAAAAAGATATATAATAAAGGATTTTCCAATAATAGATGATATAATAGATAATAAGACAGATGAATATATAGATGGTAAAGTATATACAGTATTTAATGATGATGAGGATGTAGAGTCATTAAGAAATATAATTAAGCATATGAATGAGATTATAGATATAACAGATAATAATATAATACCATATAGATTATGTCAGATATATGGATATATGAATTATGATAATTTTTTATATTTATTAGAATTAGATCCGGAAGGTGATGAATATTTACATAATGATAAAATTTTAATTAATTTTGAAAAAAATTTATTAGATGAGGATAATAAGGGTAGTATATTTCTGGAACATGATGCTTATTTTATTATAGATAATGATGGTAATTTAGATGAGATAGAATTGATACCAAATAAATATGGTGTAATATATGGTTTTAATACGTATTATGAATTAATAAATAATAAGAATTGGGATTTACCGATGTTATTATCACCATTTGAAAAGATAGATTTTAAAACTATGAAAATTGATAAATTATATGAAATTTAGTAAAGGATATAAAGATTATTTCATAATAAATTTATGTATTTATTTTTATATAAAAGATGCAAATTGATAATTTAGAATTAAAAGATTATAATGATGTAGTAGAATTAATAGAAAATCTGAATATAAGTATAGAAAATAATGATATAAAATATGATGAAAATTTAAATAATAATGTTTTTTTGTATAATTACATAGATAAAAATTACATTAATAATATTATAAGATGGATTAAGAGGAATATAGATAAAATAAATGAACATACGTTTCCAAAATGTAAGAAAGCTTGGATAAATTTAATAAGAACACAGTTTAGGGAAAAATATATAAGATTTGATTATTTTGAATTAACAAAATATATAAATTTAAAAACATTTCCAACATATTTTGAGAGAATAAAGATAAATAAAGAATCAAAAAATATAAGTAATAAATTGATATATACATGTCAGCCAAAAATAGTATTTAAAAGATTAATAGAGAAAGATATATTAATGATGGGTAATAAAAAGGATGAATATATAATAAATTTTAATAGAATAAATAATCATATAATGGATTCTAACAAAAGAAAAAGAAAGAGATCATATAATTTACCAGTTAGTATAAAACCATTAAAGAAAAAATAATTTGATATGCAAAGAAATAGAAAAAAAAATATATAATTATTTAGATAATTATATATAAATAATATAAGTAATGAATTATGGATATCATATGTCGATTACAAAGAAATCATTATATAGGTCATTATTGAAGGAGGTTTCAATGAATCCGTTTTGTAAATCATTTCAGATATTTTTAAAGTCGCCTCAGAGGATGTTATTATCAGGATTAAATGATGAGGATATAAAGAATTCAAGAAATATGATAAAAGATAATGATATGAATATATTTATACATAGTAGTTATTTAATAAATATAGGTAATATAATAGATGAAAAGTTAAAGAGTGTAATATTAGATGATTTTATAATAGGGGATAGGGTAAGTGGTAAGGGTGTAATATTTCATGTAGGTAAGCATTGTAATAGATTTACAGAGGAAGAGTGTTTAGATTTAATGATAAATAATATAAATATGATAATAGAAGAAACAAAAGATTTAGAAATTAAATTCATATTGGAGACAGGATGTAATTGTGGGACAGAAGTATGCACTAGTATAGATAGATATAAGTATATATATGATAAGATAGATAGGAAGGATAGATTTGGTTTTTGTATAGATACTTGTCATATATTTGTAGCAGGATATGATATAAATGAATATATAAAAGAATTTACATCGATAATAGATGAGGATTTAATAAAAGTTATTCATTTTAATAATTCAATGAGTAAAAAGGGTAGTAAATTAGATAGGCATGATAATATATATAGAGGATATATATCAGTAAATGAAATGAGAGATTTTGGAAATTATTTTTTTAGTAGGAACATACCGATTATTTTAGAAACTCCAGATAATGATAATAGACAAATAGATATAGATACATTATATAATTGGTTTTCAACTAAATAATTATTACACTGATTGCTTCGCATATATTTTCAGTGAATAAATAATATAAATGTTATTATTTATTTTATATATTTCAATATATTTTACAGAATAATATTTTATAAAAAAATATTTAATTAGCACAAAAGTATTGTATATAATTTGTTTCCAGTATTTAAACTGTATTAATCAATATTTTTTACAGGAACTATCAATTAAAAATATTTTATAATAATTAATTAGCATAGTATAAAGTGTTGTGTAAAGTATTATATATAATTTGTTTCCAGTATTTAAACTGTATTAATCAATTTTTTTACACTGGAACACCTTATTAAAAATATTTAAAAATAATAAATTAGCATAGTATAAAGTGTTGTGTAAAGTATTATATATAATTTGTTTCCAGTATTTAAACTGTATTAATCAATTTTTTTACACTGATTGCTTCGCATATGTAACATCCTATTAAAAATATTTAAAAATAATAAATTAGCACAGTATAAAGGATCGTATAAAGTATTGTCTAAAGTATTGTATATAATTTGTTTCCACTATTTAGACTGTATTAATCAATATTTTTACTCTGAAACTTTCTATTAAAAATATTTAAAAATAATAAATTAGCACAGTCTAAAGGATCGTATAAAGTATTGTCTAAAGTATTGTATATAATTTGTTTCCAGTATTTA
>Ga0169931_10008893_pt1 | contig 14571 bp, 10 predicted proteins | sample Kivu_15m_20L_FD_129675 | JGI IMG/M metagenome (GOLD analysis project Ga0169931, IMG submission 129675) | Freshwater microbial communities from Lake Kivu, Western Province, Rwanda to study Microbial Dark Matter (Phase II) - Kivu_15m_20L... | ecosystem: Environmental > Aquatic > Freshwater > Lake...
CCGCTGCCTCGTGGCGAACCTCCCGCCGGTGGTCGCGGCGCGCGAGCTCGCGACCGTGCGGCGCGAGTTCGGCTGGGGCCCCGGGCAACTCGAGGAAGCGCGTGTCGCCGGCCCGGGTCCGGGCAACGTGCTCTCGATCGAGCTCGGTTTCGAGCACGTGCGCGAGCTCGTCAGCGCCTTCGGCGAACGCGATCGCGCCAGCGAGTTCGTCGCCAAGGAAGCCTGCGCCGCGGCACGGACCTACCTGGAGCACGAGGCGCCCGTCGGCGAGCACCTCGCCGATCAACTCGTGCTGCCGTTCGCACTCGCCGGCGGCGGCCGTTTCCGCGCGTTGCCGCTGTCGCCGCATGCGACCACGAACATCGAGCTGGTGCGCGAATGGCTGGGCCGACGCATCGACGTCGTGAGCGACGAACGCAACGCGACGGTCTCGTTCGCCTGAAGCGCGCGCTATCGTGCGGCGGATGACGCGCGAGCGCGCTGCCGTGACGGTGTTCCTGCCGACCTGGAACGCCGGTCCCCGACTCGACGAGGTGCTCGAGGCCGTTCGCGGCCAGCGCACCTCGCGCGAGCTCGTCTTGCGCGCCACGGATTCGGGCTCGAGCGACGGAACGCTCGAGCGGCTGGCGCGCCACGACGTCGCCGTCGAGCGCATCGAACAGCGCGACTTCGACCACGGCGCAACGCGCGGCGCGGCGATCGCGAGCAGCACGACGGAGTTCGTGGTGCTCCTCACCCAGGACGCGCGACCTGCCGACGAGCACTGGCTCGAGGAGCTGCTCGCGCCCTTCGACGATGCGCGCGTGGCGGGAACCTGGTCGAAGCAGATCCCGCGGCCGAACTGCCATCCGTTCCAGCGCGCCAACCTCGCCGCGCACTTCGCCGGCCCGGACCAACACGTTCTCGAGCCGCTCGAAGCCGCGCAGTGGTCCGGGCTGTCGCCCGCGCAGCGGCTCGCGCGCCTGGGCTTCGACGACGTGTCGAGCGCGGTGCGCCGCAACGCCGTCGAACGCGTTCCGTTTCCGCGCACGCCGTTCGGCGAGGACTTGCTCTGGTCGCGCTCCGCGCTGCTCGCGGGCTGGAGGCTGTGCTACGCAGGCCGTTCGGTTGTCGAACACTCGCACGATCTGACCTTCGCCGAGCTCACGCGCCGCGTCGAGCAAACCTACGCGCTGCGCCACCGCGTCTGCGACGAACGCGCGTTCGTCGGCGCCGGCGAGTTCCGGCGCGCTGTTTTCGCCGCGGCACGGCGCAACCTGCAGATTGCGCGCGCCGCGGGCAGCTTCAGCGCGGCGTTTCAGGCGTTGCCGCATGCGTACCTGCAGATTTCCTCGGCGCGCCGCGGTTCGCGTGGCGCGCGCTACGAGGCCCCGTAGCGGCGTTGGCGGCACGGCACCAGGCTCCAATCCACGACCAGCGCGCAGGTGGTGGATTCCAGCTTGGCGCCGTAACGTCAACTGCAGAGATGCCCGCCGTCGCCCTGATCCTCGCCGCCGCGCTGGCGACGCAGACCTCCGACGCCAGCCGGGCGCTGTTCGAGAGTCCGCGCGTTCGCGAGCTGCGCATCGTGCTCGACAGCAAGGACGCGCAGCGCCTGCGTGAGGCGCCGCGCGAGTACGTGCCCTGCGAACTGCTCGAAGACGGCGTACGCGTCTCGCGGCGCGCGGCGTTGAAGCTCAAGGGCGCGGCGGGCAGCTATCAGGAGTTCGACGAACGACCGGCGTTGACCGTGCGCATGGACCGCGACGGCGCGAAGGAGCGTTACCACGGACTCGCGCGCTTCCACCTCAACAACGCGGCGCAGGATCCGTCGCTGCTGCGCGAGTGGTTGGCCGCGGAGATCTGCGCCGAAGCGGGCGAGCCGGCGGCGCGCGTCACGCACGCGCGGGTGTGGCTCGGTTCGCGCGACATGGGCGTGTACGTGCTGAAGGAGGCGCTCGACCTGCGCTTCCTGGGCCGCCACTTCTCCAATCCGCTCGGCAACCTGTACGAGGGCGGTTTCCTCGAGGACATCGACGCGCCGCTCGAGCGCGACGAAGGCCGCGGCAAGTTGACGCGCGCCGACTTGAGCGCGCTCGCGGCGGTTTTCGACGAGCCCGACCTCAGCGCACGCTGGAACGGAATCGACGAGCTCGTCGACGTGCGCGCGTACGTCCGCTTCACGGCGCTCGAGCTCTTGCTCGGGCACTGGGACGGCTACGCGCTGAACAGCAACAACTACCGCGTCTACTTTCCGCCCGGCGGCAAGGCGCGCTTCGTGCTCCACGGCACGGACCAGGTGCTGCAAGCTGCCGATGCGTGGGCGTGGGAGTTCCCGCGTTCGCTCGTCGGCGCGAGCGTGATGCACAACCCGCCCTGGCGCGCGGCGTACCGCGACGAGTTGGCGGCGCTGCTCGAACTCTTCGAGCCGCAGGAACTCGCCGCGAAGCTCGACCGCGCCCAGGCGCGCATCGCTCCAGCGCTGCAAGCCTGCGGCGCGGACTTGGCGCGCGCGCAAGCGGAGAGCTTCGCGGAGCTGCGCGCCATCGCACTCGAACGCGCGGAACACGTCGCGCGCCAGTTGGAAGAAGGCGAAGGCGAGCGCGAGTCCTTCGAGCTGGGCGTCGCGGCGCGGCTCGACGGCTGGGAGGAACACTCCGAGGTCGACGACGCGAGCTTCGAGTACGTCGACGAAGAGAGCGGCGTCGTGCGCCAGATTGCGGCGGGCGAGAGCGGCCGCTGCGTCGCCGGTTGGCGGCAGACGGTGGTGCTGCCGCGCGGCCGTTACCGCTTCGAGGCGCTGGTCGAGACGGCCGGGGTGCGCGCGCTCGACGACGAGGATCCGCCGGGCGTCGGCGCCGGCCTGCGGATCTCTGGCGCGGCGCGTGAGAACTCGGCGCTGGGCGACGGAACGCGCGCCCTGCGCTTTCAGTTCGAGGTCCACGAGCAGCTCGCCGAGCGCGTGCTCGTGCTCGAGCTGCGCGCCGCCGCGGGGCGAGCGCGTTGGCGCGATGACGCGGTGACGCTGACCCGCGTCGACGAGCTGCGCTGATTCGCGCCGAGCTCTTGGCTGCGGCAAGTCACGAGCGGCGGCAGCGCCCAGCGTCCACCAAGATGCAGCTCGGGCGGCGGCGGCCGCGCGGTCCACGTTCGGCGCGACGACTCGCCGCGTACGGTCGAGCTGAGCCGCGCCCCGCACGCGACTACAGTCGGGCCGCGCCGCGCGCTACCTTGCGCAGATGCTGCTGCGCCTCGTCATCGTGATCCTCACCACGCTCGGATTCACGCTCGTCACCGCGCTCACGTCGTTCGCCCAAGAGGCGGCCCCGAGCGCTAGCCAGGTGTCTCCGCTCGAAGCGCGCTTCGCCGCAGCGGAGCGCGACCCTGCGCAGGTCGTGCCGCTGATCTTCGAAGTCAGCGCGCACATCCCGACGGTCGACGCCGCGGCCGGCCACGCGCTCGCCGATCGCCTCGAGCCCTTTGCGCGGCGTGCGTTCTTCTCGCCCGAAGCGCTTCCTGGCCAGGAACGACTGGGCTTCATCCAACACAAGGTCGCGAGCGGCGAGCTTCCGGGCGCCATCGCCAAGCGCCACCGCTTCGGCGCCGGACTGTTCAAGTACTGGAACGCGGGCTTCGACGAACGACGTATCGGCGCGGGCAAGGAGCTCAAGCTGCTCGACCTTTCGCAGCGCACTCTGCAGGTGATCGTCGACAAGCAGCGCTTCCGCGTGTCGGTGTGGATCCAAGTTCCCAGCGGCGAGTGGCTGCTCGCGATGTACGTGCCGGTCGGCGTCGGCGCCGCCGATTCGCCCACGCCCTCGGGCGTGACGAGCGTGACCAGCCGCGTGCGCGAGCCGCAGTGGACGCACCCCAAGACGCGCGAGGTGTTCCCGCACGGCCACCCCGAGAACGTGCTCGGCGGTTACTGGATCGCGCTCGACTCCGCGCCGCTCGGCGGGCGCACCGGGATCGGCTTGCACGGCTACACGGGCGCGCCGGCGCCGGACTGGATCGAACGCGGCGCCTCGAACGGCTGCATCCGCATGCTCCAGCCCGACATCGACCGCCTGTTCGAGATCGCCCTCGAAGGCGTGAAGGTCACGCTGGCCCCGTGAGCTGACGCCCGCGGGCGTTTTTTGCGTTTTCCTGATTTCCCCGGGCAGCCAACCGCCTGTTCAGGGCTGGCGCGTTCGTGGATCGCGCGTTCCGGTCCAAGTCCTCAGTTTGCCCCATGAAAACGCCGTCGTTCCTTCTCACGTCCCTGGCCGTGAGCGCGTGCAGCGCGCTCGCAGCCGCCCAAGTTCAACCGCGCGTCGAGCCGCCGCACGCGGCGCCGGCGCCGGATGTGTGGACCACGCCCGACAGCGTGGCGCCGAGTGCAGCCGCCACGCGCGCGGCGACGACCGACGCGACGTCGAAGGTCGCACACCACGAAGTTCGCACGCTGCCGACCTCGGCGGTCAAGGGCCTCGACTTCAGCGTCGTGCGCTACCAGGACGGCGCGGACGGCGCGCTGTGGGCGCGCGGCCGCACGTACAAGGCGCGCTTCGACGCACAAAGCGCGACGGTGATTCCGTACTTCTCGGCGCGCGCCCCGCGCAACTTCGATCTGCGCTTCGAGCTCGAGAGCGTGAGCGCGGGAAGCGCTGAGCTCGCCTTCGCGCCGCAGAGCGCCGTGTCCCGCCGGGACGACACCGTCACGATCGACCGCGGCGCCGTCGACGAGCAGTACCTGCTCGCCACCGAAGAGCTCGAGCAACGCTTCGTGCTCGACATCCTCCCGGGCGTCGGCGATTTGAAGCTGCGCCTGCAGGTCACGAGCGAACTCGCGGGCTCGACGGGCGCCGATGGCTTCCGCTTCGCGAACGAGTGGGGCCGCGTGCACTACGGCCGCGCCACCGCGATCGACGCGCGCGGCGAGACGCTGGCGCTCGAGAGCATCTTGGACGGCGATCGGATCGAGATCGTCGTTCCCGAGCGTTTCGCGGCGCGCGCTGCGCTGCCGCTGACGATCGACCCGATGATTTCGATCTTCGGCGTGGACGTCAACAACACGACCGCGTTCAGCGCGGACACGTCGTACGACCTCTCCGGCGGCGGAGTGCTGCACGTCTACAACGTCGTGTTCTCGGCGAACGACTACGACGTCGGCAGCTACGCCACGGACCGCTTCGGCAACGTGTGGGGCGGCTCGTTCTGGTGGACGGACTTCACCTCGGCGCACTGGGTGCGCCCGCGCGTGGCTCACAACGGCGCGACGGACAAGTTCCTGATCGCCGCGCAGGTCGGCCAACCGGGCTTCCGCAAGATCTGGGGCCAAGTGCGCAAGATCTACGACAGCGTCGTTCCGCCTGCGCCGTCGCTGATCGGCGGCCCGGAGATTGGCGAGCAGACCAACGTCGACGTCGGCGGCGATCCGTACGGCTTCCTTCCGAGCTACTTCTGCATCGTCTACCAGCGCAACACGAGCGCTTCGGAGGGCGACATCCACGCGCGGCTGATCGACACCGCGGGCGTCGCGAGCAATACGATCGGCACGCTGTTGATCGACAACTCCGGCGGCACGCTCGACGCGTTCCCAGCGATCTCGAAGTCGAACAACACCGCGACGTGGAACATCGTGTGGCAGCGCGACCAGAGCGGAATTCCAACCAAGATCCGCGGAGCGCGCGTGTCGTGGTCCGGCGCGGCGGTGGCGACGAGCTTCCAGATCACCATTCGCAGCCCGAGCGTCGGCCTTCGGTTTCGAGCTCGATTTCCGGCGTCGACAACTACATGGTGGCCTGTGAGCGCGACTTCACCGCCGACAACGACATCCAGCTCCACGCGCTGACCAGAACGACGGTCTCGACCGTCTACAACCTCAGCGGCGCGAACGGGACGTTCTTGTTCAACGACCAGCGCGAGCCGTCGATCGACAGCGACGAGGCGCACTGGAGCTAGGCACGCTCCCACGACATTCGCGCCGACGGCGACGTGCTGCCGACGGTTGCGCGCGAATGTGGTGGGAGCGTGCCTGGCTCCGTACGCGCGGACGAGCGTCCGCTATCTTCGAGCGCGTGACGCCTCCCGCAGCTTCATCGCACGACGAGCGCGCGGGGCTCGGCCTCGCAAGCGGCGTCGGGCTCGTCGCGAGCAGCATGGTCGGCGTCGGCGTGCTGGTCTCGGCCGGCTGGGCCTCGCGCGTGCTCGGGCCCGGCGAGATTCTGCTCACGTGGATCGTCGGCGGCGTGCTCGCGATGTGCGGAGCACGCGCCTACGCGGCGCTCGCCGAGCTGATTCCGCGCTCGGGCGGCGAGTACCGCTACCTCGCCGACCTCTTGCACCCCGCGGTCGGCTACATGGCCGGCTGGGCTTCGCTCGTGCTCGGCTTCGCTGCGCCCGTCGCGTTCTGCGCCGCGACAGCGGATGCCTACGCAGCCACGCTCGTGACGCTGCCGCAGCATGTGGTCGGCGTCGCCGTCATCGCCAGCGTCACGGCCGTCACGATGGGCTCGCTGCGCGCCTCGCGCCGCATGCAGGACTCGCTGGCGCTCGCCAAGCTCGCGCTCTTCGCCGGTTTTCTGGTTGTCGGTCTGCTCTACGGCTCGGGCGACTGGCCGCAGTGGCAACCGGAGGTCCGGAGCGAGGGCTTTCCGCTCGGCGAGTTCATGGGGCAACTCTTGTGGGTGGCGTTCGCGTACACGGGCTGGAACACAGCCGCGTACGCCGCAGAGGCCTTCCGCGAACCGCGCCGCGACGTTCCGCGCGCGATGCTGATCGGCGCCGTGCTCGTGATGGCGCTGTACCTGATCGTGAACTGGATCTTTGTCGCCAACCTCGACCAGGCGGATCTCGCAAGTTGGCGCGGCGCAGACGGCGACCAGAGCCGCACCACCCTCGGTCACTTGATCGTGCTCGACCTCATCGGGCCAATCGGCGCCGCGGCGATGTCGGGCTTCGTCGTGCTCTCGATGCTCTCGTCGACGAGCGCGTTCACGATCGCGGGGCCGTTCGTGTACGCCGCGATGGCGCGCGACGGACGGTTGCCGCGCGGGCTGGCCGGCGTCGACGGAGCGCCGCCCAAGGCTTCGATCCTGCTGCAGAGCTCGATCGCGCTCGTCTTGCTCGTCACGCACTCCTTCGATCTGCTCGTCGAAAACGTCGGTGCGGTGCTGACCTTCACGACCGCGCTGACGGCGTTGTGCGTTTTGCGCGCGCGCTTCGCGCCGCCGCCGAGCCTGAGCGGCCAGCGCATCGCGCCCGCCGGCGTCGCTTGCGCTGTCGCGTACTTCGCGATGAGCGCGTACACGCTGTGGGAGGCGGCGAGCGCACGTCCCGCACGACTGCTGTGGATCGGCGCGATGATCGCCGTGACGGCGCTCGGCTACGCGTTCACGCGGCCGAAACGCTGAAGAGCGAAGGGCTCAAAACGCGAGCACCCCGGCGCAGCGCGTGCTTCGGCGGGGTGCTCCGCTCGAGGCTCGTCGGAGCGCTCAGCGCAGCCGTGCGATCAACGCCTTGTTCAGCCCGATGTACTCAGCCTTGATCTCGCCCTCGGCCTTCTCGGCCAGCGCGAGCGACGCTTCCGCCGCAGCGATCGCCCCCTTCTTGTCGCCCATCTTCTCGAGGATCAGGCCCTTGCGATAGACCGCCCAGAACGCATCGGGCGAAGCGGCGATTGCGGCGTCGATCCAAGTCAGCGCCTTCTTCAGATCGATGTTGTGCTCGTAGTAGAACATCGCCGACGCGAGGTACGGCTTCTTGCCGCCTTCAGCCGCCATCGCGGCTTCGATCTGCGGCTGCAGCACGCGCACGACGTCGACTTCGAGCTTCACGGCGACGTGCGTGTGCTCCCACGCGAAGTTGAGGTGCGCGCTCGTGTCGCGCAGATCGCCCATGCCGATCTCGAAGGTCTCGACCATCCGCTCGAGCTTCGAGGGCTTGACCGTCACGCGGACTTGGTCCTGCTTCGCGTCGTAGCCGTACGAGCCCCACTGCTCGGTCTGCCTGTTGAGGATCACGGTCCACTCGGCTTCGCCGGGGATCGTGAACAGCGAGTACCTGCCGGCCGGCACATCGGCGCCGCCGAACTTCACGTCCGTGCTGAACGAGATCGTGGTCGCCGAGTTCGCGCCCGTGCGCCAGACCTGGCCGTACGGCACGAGCCCGCCGAACACCTTGCGGCCCTTCGCGCCGGGCCGCGCGTAGTTGACGACCACGTCGGTGAGTCCGACGCGCTGCTCGAGCTTGCCGACCGGGCTGGCGGCGGGGAATTCGACCTTGGGCGCGGTTTGCGCCGCGGCTGTCTGCAGCGCGAACACGGAGAGGGCTGCGACGACAACGAGGGGGCGGATCAGAAGTTTCAGCATGGCGGCGTGAGCTCTGTGCGAGCGGAGGAGGTTGAGAGAGTCAGAAGGCGGAACATGTTCGCGCCCTCGCCCTCCAGATTCCAATGACGCTTGCGCAAGGGTTGCGCACGCAGGCCCGCGCCAGCGGCACAATACTCCAGCGCCGCGCGAGGTTGGCCGAGACTCAGCTCTCGCACCCGGGTTGCGTGGCGCACCCCCCACCGACCCCAGGAACGACCATGCTCACCGCCCCTCGCATCTTCGCCGTCGCCGCGCTCGCTCTGAGCGCACTGGCGCTTACCGCAGCCATCCCGCCGCAGAAGGCCGCGATCGCCTGGACCCAACGCTGGGACGACGCGTTCACGCAGGCGACGGCCGCGAAGAAGGTCGTGTTCCTCGCGATCAACATGGACGGCGAAGATGCGAACGACCGGCTCGCGACGAAGGTCTACACCGATCCGAAGATCGTCGCCGCGTCGAAGCTGACGCTGAACTTGGTGGCCTCGCGCTTCGACCACGCGGCCGAAGGCAAGCCGTGCACGCGCTTTCCGGGGCTGACCTGCACGGAGCATCGCCGCGTAGAGGGCTCGGCGCGCGAGAAGGTGCTCAAGACCGACGCCAACGGCTACACGATCGCGCCGCAGCACGTGTTCTTGAACGGCGAGGGCGCGGTGCTGCTCTCCGTGCCGTACGAGATCAGCGCGGCGGAGCTCGAGTGGTGCTTCCACAAGGCGCTCGAGAGCGTCGATCCCGAAGCCGCGAAGAAGGTCCCCGCGACGGGCCGCGCGCCGCGGCGGTTGATCCAGGGCGGCGTGTTCGATCCGAACGTCGTGCCGGGCGCGAACCTCGCGCCGCCGACGCGCGAAGAGGTGCTCGAGATCGTCAAGGAACTCAAGGGCAGCCTGTGGGGCGGCAACCGCTGGCTCAATCTGCAGCGTCTGTTGCTCTCGCCCGAGCCGGAAGCGATCGAGATGATCGACGCCGAGCTCAAGAACGAGTTCTTCGGGCGCAACGGCTGGGCGGGCGGCGGCGGAGGCGGCCGCGGTGGCGGCGGTCTCGGCGGCGGAGCTGGCGGCCCCGGAGCGGGCTTCGACGCCGCGACCTACAAGGACCGGATCGTGCACTCGATCGGCCTGCTCTCGCCGCACGCGTATTGGAAGCTGCTCATCGAGCACTTCGAAACCACGGATGAAAAGCTGCGCCACGAGGTCATCGTCGCGCTCGAACAACTCGCCGCGCCCGATTCGGTGGCCGCGATCACCAAGGCGGCCGGCAAGGAGAAGTCGCCGGTCCTGCGCAAGGACCTCTACCGCGCGCTCGGCAGCGCCGGCGCGGCCGACGAGAAGGCGCGCAAGAGCCTGCTCAAGGCGCTCAGCACCGAGAAGGACACGCAAGTGCGCCGCAACGTGCTCTTCGCGCTCGGCTGGTTCGCGCCCGCGCCCGAAAGTGACAAGGCGCTGGGCGACGCGCTCGCCGCCGGCACGGCCGAAGAACGTTCCGCCGCCGGGCTGGCCATCGGGCTGACGCGCCACGAAAGCTGGAAGGAGCGCCTGACCCAGGCCGAGGCCAAGGAAGAGAACCCCGAGGTCAAGGAATGCCTCACGGTGGCCCTGGGCGTGCTGCAAGGCGCGGGGCTCAACACGCTCCGCACCCAGATCCGGCGCGTGTGCGGCGACGAGATCGAGCGCGAGAAGCTCTTCGGGCTGCCGCAGGCGGAGTAGCCGCGAGGTGCTGGCAGGACTTGCGCAGCTGGCGCGGCTTTCGGCAGGCTCCGACCGCGGGCGCTGGAGTACTCGCCGCGGAGCCCGGGGGGTTCGACTGATCGTTCTCAACGTGAACTGAGATACTCGCGAATCTTAGTGGCTTGAGAATCGCGAATCGCATCAGCTTGCTCGACAGCCGCCCGAATCGAAGCCCAGTCGGAGCGTCTAAGCGTAATTCGAATGGCCCAGCCGTTCGACGAAACGTTGCGAACGTGTAGGGCGTCTGCGGCCGACGATCCAGGAAGAAAGAACGGGGCCCTCTCGAAGTTTCCACGCTCCCACATCTGCTGAACCGCTGCATTGGTCAGTTCCCTAGTTTCGATTGCCAGAAGCTCGAGAGACGAGATATCTTGGCGAACAAGAGCGTCAATGTTCCAGACATCGGTTTCGTCTAGCGCGACTGAATCGGGTAGTCGAAGCGCAGAGCGCAGAGTGCTTGGCGTGAGTTGGCCCGCGTCTGGCCAGTTTACGAAATTGCGTACGTGAGCGAGTCGCTGTTCGTCCTGATCCGGAGAAGCCAGCAGAGTCGAAACTTCGGGAATCACGTTATCCCACGGATCGCAGACCACACTGTCGTACGAATCCAGACAGTTCGGCTCACCAAGCATTACGCACCACACCTGGAGGTACTCCGTCTCGACTTCGGACCATCGTTCGCCCCAGAACTCCTGCAGGATCGCGCGTGGGGATCGCGGCTGCGCTGCCGGCCTGAGGACACCGGCTTCAGTTGCCGTTCCGTTCTGACTCGACGGCGGTGCCTCCGTGCGCTGAGCCTCTGGCGCGGCATCGCCGGCGGTGTTGGCTAGACCATGCTTATCGATGTCGTGCTGCGCGCGATCCGCGCCGCCTGGCGAATCTCGGATTTCTAACGAGTACAGTAGGCATGCCCCGACGATCACGAGGACGCCCAGGGCCACCGCTGCGCCGTTTCGCATAACTAATTTCCTTTGCGGAACATATTTTCATTCGCGACGACATAGGAGAAACCGGACCGACGGAGCGTCGTGGGTCAGGTTACGCTCGACCTGTCCGCGCGCGCCTTTCCGAACGCACGCCATCCGATCAGTCAATGTGCGACCTCGCGTAGGTCCACCCTTTGCGGGCTCACTGACAGCCGCTGCACGCTCCCGTCGCAGCCGCGATCAGCTGGTTGGTGCCAGCGCCAATGGCGACCGTGCAATATGAGGAGCCGCCACACTTGGCATCCCCCGGTCGCGTCGTGTTGCCCGCGCCGCCGGCCCCAACGACGGGTGCGGGTGTCTCACACTTTCGAACTCCGTTGATCACCTCACAGTGAGCGACAGAAGTGCCCGGCGCTACGCCGGTCCAAGTCCTGACGATGGAGACGGGGCAGGGCACTCCCGCGCACGTGTCGGTGTCTGGAACCGTCAGGCAGAAGCCGCTGGTGACGGTCACCTCGATCGAGATTTGCCCCAGTGGACCCTGCGCGAGCCCGGTGGCGGGGGCGGAAGCGGTGCAACCAACGCAGTCGTTTGCCCTTGGAAGCGGGCGTGCCGCGACTAGAACAAGGGTCGAGCAGAGAACCAGGTGGTTGATGAGGTGCGTGCGCATTTTTTTGTGTGGGTAGAAGTAACTGTCCTCGGAAAGTCCTACACCCCCCCCCCTCGCATTAGTTTCGAGTCCGGCAACAAATTTCGTGGTGGGCATCGATTTCCTCCCCGCCGGCTCCGGTGAGGCCCAGGCTGTGCCCACCATTCGCGCGAAGCGGCCTACACCTCGGAGTCTCGCCCCGGCCTGCCTGACAGGATACGGACGTGGCCCTCGACATGCGCGCGACCAGGATTGGGCTCCCCAAATAGTGTCCAACGGTGGATACTTGGGGCCGGCAGCGCGCACGGGCGGACCCGGGCGCGACGGAAGGAGACTCGGCCCCACCCATGCGCAGCAGCACGCTTTCCCTCGCTTGGATAACAGCGCTGACATCGAGCGCGCTCGCGCAGCAGCCGCCCAAGGCGCTGGTGCAGGCCGAGCTGCTCGCGCTCGAGGCGCGGTACCAGACCGAGCGTGCGCAGGGCGCCGATGAAACCGCCTTGGCCCCTTTGCTCCAGCGCCGCGCGCGCCTCGTCGCGCGGCTGGGCGGCGGCGATCCGGGCCTCGCGGCGCGCGTCAACCCCGCGAGCGCGATGCTGCTCGCGAGCACGCCGACTTCGAACGCGGTGCTGCACTCGATCACGCCGCCTCCGCCGGGCGTCGGAGTGTCGACGAGTTCGCACACGCTCGCGCCGAACCTCGCCATCCCCGACGGCGGCATGGTGCAGTCGAGCCAGACGCTCTCGGGCCTGGGCGCGCTTCTGTGGGACGTCGACCTGTACGTCGACATCAGCCACACCTGGACGGGCGACCTCGAGCTGTTCCTGATCGCGCCGTCGGGCAAGCGCGTCACGATCGCCACCGATGTCGCCGAGGGCGCGGTCGACGTGTTCCGCGGCACAACCTTCGACGACAGCCCCAACGCGCCGGCCTGGGCCCACCCGTTCGCGAGCGGCTTCACCGCGACGCCGCTGAATCCAGAGGGATCGCTGCACTGGCTCGCGGGCGAGAACCCGAACGGCCAGTGGAAGCTCGAAGTGCGCGACGATGCGTTCAACGACGTCGGCGTGCTGCACAGCTGGCGGCTCGACATCACGACGCTGAACAGCGCGCCGCCGGCGCCGTCTGCGTTGACGCCCTTCACGCGCATCGCCGCGCTGCCGATCCCCGACTTCACTCCGACCAGCTCGTCGCTCAACGTCGCCGGCCTGTTCGGCACGTTGGCCGAGGTGCGCGTGCGCGTGAACATCTCGCACAACTGGAGCAGCGACCTGCGCTTCGAGCTCGTCGGCCCCAGCGGCCGCCGCGCGCGCCTTTCGACCTTCAACGGCGGCTCGCTCGACAACGTCTTCGCCGGCACGAACTTCTTCGACGTGATGGGCCGCCTCGCGCCCACGCCCAACCCGCTGCTCGACCAGCCGATCGACGGCTATCCGTTCCTCAACAACGTCGCCGCCGTGCAGGGCCAACCCGAGGGTTCGCTGAGCTCGTTCCTCGGCGACGCGCCCAACGGAACTTGGACGCTTGAAATCGTCGACGCGATCGGCGGCTTCACCGGGACGCTGAATAGCTGGGAGCTCTCGCTCTCGACCTACGCGCCGCAGCCCGCGCCCTACTGCATGCCGCTCGGTCCGAACGCTGACGGCTGCCTGCCGACGATCAGCGCGACCTCGAACCCCAACGTTGCGCACTCCAATTCGTGCGTGATCACCATCCAGGGCGTCGCCGGCCAGCGCAACGGCATCCTCTACTACGGCATCGCCGGGCCGGTCCTGAAGAACTGGTGCCTGGGCGGAGTCGGCAACAGCCGCATGTGCGTCGAATCCCCCACCCAGCGCACGGGCGCGCAGCTCAGCGGCGGCACCATGGGAGCGTGCGACGGCACGCTCGGGCTTGATTGGAACGCCTACCAGCTCGGCTACCCGGGCGCGCCGGGCTCACCCTGGATCGCGGGCGCCACGGCGCAGGTCCAAGGCTGGTTCCGCTCGCCGGCCGACTGCCGGACGACGTTTTTGACGCAGGCGATCGAGCTGACGTACTTGCCGTAGCGTTGGTGCAGCCGCAATCCGCTTCGCGGCAATCGCGTCGGCAATTCAGCGCTGCGGACCGTTCGCGCTCGCGTACTGGAGTCCAATCCCAGGCGCCTGCGCCTAGGCGCACTTCGCAGCTCGGAATATTCTCAGCTTCAGCGGAGTCACGCGCTCCGCGCCACCCCGCTCCAGATCCACCTGCTCCGGCAGCCCGCCGCCACACTTGCCATGTCCGGCCTCTCGATTCCGTCCCGCCTCTCCCGCCCTACCCTACTACCCGCCGTCGGCGTCGCCGTCGCCGCCGCGCTCGCGCTCCCCGCGGCGGCGCAGGCCCCCGTCAGTTATTGCACCGCCGGCACGTCGAGCAGCGGTTGTACGCCGGCGATCTCGGCCAACGTTCAGCCCAACAGCGCCAACTCGGCGGGCTGCGTGATCCACGTCGCCGGCCTCGAGGGGCAGAAGTTCGGCATCGCGTTCTACGGCATCGACAACTCCGCGTTCACGCCCACCCCGTGGGCGGCGGCATCGAGCAGCCTCCGCTGCGTCAAGCCGCCCACCGCGCGCTTGGGCTCGCCGCAGAACAGCAACGGCAACGCTGGCGTCTGTGACGGCGCGTTCCAGTTCAACTGGGACGCCTTCCAGAGCGCCAACCCCACGTCCCTCGGCAACCCCTGGGCCGCAGGCCACAAGGTCTACGCCCAGGCCTGGTACCGCGATCCGCTCGCTCCCAAGGCGTCCAACCTCTCCGACGCGCTCGAACTCACCGTCGTCAGCGCCACTCCGGCGGAGATCGTGGTCAAGGACCACACTGATCCGAGTTTGTGGGCGAACAGCCCACTGGGCCACTTTTTTGGGCACTACGACAATGGAATCGTTGGCGGCAACGACTTCGTATTCGGTGCCGCTGCTTTTCAGGGA
>Ga0169931_10008894_pt1 | contig 14571 bp, 5 predicted proteins | sample Kivu_15m_20L_FD_129675 | JGI IMG/M metagenome (GOLD analysis project Ga0169931, IMG submission 129675) | Freshwater microbial communities from Lake Kivu, Western Province, Rwanda to study Microbial Dark Matter (Phase II) - Kivu_15m_20L... | ecosystem: Environmental > Aquatic > Freshwater > Lake ...
TAATTTGAGAAAACAAAGTTAAGTTTGTCATAGCTGTGGTTTTGTGGTGCAAAAACAAAATTAGCCACCTTGGTGGCCCACAGCTATTTTTTTACACCAAAAATTTATTTTGGACAGGTGTGATTGGTAACATTAACTTTTTGCAGAGATAACAAAAGCGGAGGGTATTTAATAATAAGTCAATCAGAACTTTGTTACGAAGATAGGGTACACTTATTTCCATACAATTAACTGATTTATGATGAACAATTACAACTTTCGTCCTTCTGATTTTCTGAAGCATTTTGGCATAATAAAAAACTTGGGAATAGGTAGCCTGATCCTCGTTTTTTTGATCAGTTCTTCGTTTGTTTGTGCCCAAACAACGTTGTTTAACGATAATTTCAATACAAACAACAGTGCTACATTTTCAACAACAGGAGCAATCGGCACGTATCCCAATTGGTCAGTATCACGTTCAGGCAACGATTGGGGCGCTAGGGTCAATAGCAATAGACTTGAATTATCAAATGACGCCAGCGCTACGGGTAATTCCAATGGTTGGGCATTTGGATACCGTGATATAAATGCTCTTGCCGGTTGGAACACAACTCTCTCGAGCAACACGGGCACCATTACCTGGGAATTTAACATGAGGCAAATCCGCACCGATCCTGCCGGTTTTGGTGCAGGGGCTTACGGTGTAGCCTTTGTTCTTGCGGGCACAAGCGCAACATCTGCAACGGCCGGAAGTGGGTATGCGGTGGTTTTAGGGCAGAGTGGATCAACTGATCCAATAAGATTGGCTCGTTATAACAATGGCTTACAAGGTACTTTAACAAACATTATTACAAGCAACACTGCAGGCCTTACGGATTTTGGTACCAATTATTTAAGCGTGCGGGTTACGTATGTGCCGGGTACCAATACCTGGCAATTGTTCCTGAGAAATGATGGGGCTTCTTCATTTGTTGATCCTGCCACAGGTACGTTAGTTAGCCAAGGCACAGCTGTAAACAACACCTATACCTCTACTGCAGGAATGCGTTACATTGGCGGCTATTGGCAAGGCTCAACAGCTGCAAACCAAACAGCTTTTTTTGATAATGTATATTTAAAAATAACTTCTGCCGCTTGCGCTGCACCAACTACTCAAGCATCAGGTTTAACATTTTCATCTGTCGGGTCAAATTCCTTAACACTAAACTGGACTAACGGCAACGGAGCCGGAAGGGTTATTTTGGCAAAAGCCGCTTCGGCAGTAGATGCAAATCCTGCCAACGGCAGCAACCCAACCGCAAATTTGGCTTTTGGCTCGGGCACACAAGTAGGGACAGGAAACTTTACTGTATTTAATGGAACGGGTGGAGGCCCAATCACAATTACCGGTTTAAATCCGAATATTACCTATCATTTTAGAGCCTATGAATATTGCTCTCCCGACAGAGTTTATAATGTAAATACAGCTACCAATAATCCCAATAGCACCACTACACCTTGCGCAGCTCCTTCAACTCAGGCTTCAGGAATATCCTTCTCTTCTGTAAGCAGCAACCAGTTTACGTTAAACTGGACCAATGGAAATGGCAACGGGCGTGTTGTACTAATTAAACAAGGTTCGGCGGTTGATGCTAATCCTGCTGATGGCTCTAACCCGACTGCCAATTTGGCTTTTGGCTCAGGCACTCAAATTGGAACCGGAAATTACACCGTGTTTAATGGAACCGGAAGCGGTCCAATCACAATTACAGGTTTAACCCCTAATACTACGTATCATGTTCGGGTGTTTGAATATTGCACACCCACAAGAAATTACAATACGGCAACTGCCACCGGAAATCCAAACTCCCAATTAACAACTGCTGCTGCTGTTCCAACGCTCGCCGCCAACACGCTTACGGCCTTTGGAAGCCAATGCGTGGGCGGCCCATTCGGACCCAACAGTTTTACAATCACGGGTTCCGATCTCAGCACAGCCAATGTCACAGTAGCATCGCTAAGCGGGTATGAATTTGCCACCGTAGCCGGTGGACCTTATTCTTCGTCACTAAGTTTATCGCAGCCGGGTGGGGCCTATTCACAAGCTATTTTTGTTCGGTTTAATCCGATTTCTGCCATAGCATACAATGGAAATATTGTTGTGGGCGGCGGCGGAGCTTCCAGCATCAATGTTGCTGCAAGTGGCACAGGAATAAATGGCACGGTAGCCTTAACAACAATTGCGGCTAGCGCCATTTTAAGCACTACGGCATCTTCGGGCGGTACAGCCATCAGCACGTCGTGCGGAACAATTGCTTCCAAAGGGGTAGTTTGGGGATTAGCTGCTAATCCTACGGTTCCATCGGCTAATTCGACCAACGATGGCACTGGAACAACCAATTATACAAGTAGTATTTCAGGTTTGACTGCCGGCACCACTTACAATTATAGGGCTTATGCTACCAACAGCAACGGAGTTACATCCTACGGAAGTAATTTAACCTTAACGACTCTGAGTTTGGAACCAACCGCTCATGCAGCAAGTTTAACCGTTACCACTCCAACAACAACTTCACTTACATTAAACTTTTCAGCTGCCAGTACCTTAACGAATGCGAATGGCTATATCATTCTGCAAAGAATTGGAGCAAGTCCAACGGGTTTGCCTGTTGATGCCTCTGGCTATACCGTTGGAACTACCATTGGCGACGCCACTGTAGCTGCCATCATTACCAGTACAGCAGCAACTTCAACAATTATTTCAGGCTTATCAGGAGGCACCAATTATCACTTTACACTGATTCCTTACGGATACAATGGTTCAAATTCAGCTACCTACAATTACCGGACGAATGCTACCATTCCCACGGCAAATGGCACTACTTTATATACTTCAAGCCCCGGTCCGGGGGATGTTGCATTTACAGCCTTTCAATCGTCAGCACCTGATGGGGTTGAATTTATAACCCTGCGCAGGTTGGATTTACGAAATGTTACAGTAACTGACAACGGAATATTGAGCACCAATGCTATGCGAACCGGTGAGGGTATTTATCAATTTCCTAATTCGGCATTGTATGCCGATATCCCAGCGGGGACTATTTTCAGATTGGATGAAGCTTCAGGCACTGATGATACAGACTTTACAGAAGGGGTTATTCATTTATATGGAAATGGAAGCACATTAATGGGTGTTGGTAATTTTGCTATTGCAAACGGTGGAGATCAGGTGATTATGTATTCAGGTTCTGCGGCTACACCTTCATTTATTGCAGGAATTGCCGGAGCTGATGCTGTTGCTGCTTGGAATTCAGGAGCGACCACGGCAAACAATAGCAAAGCTCCAGGAACTGTTTCTGATTTTTACATGGGAACAACCGATAATGGTTACTATTCTGCAACAGTCTTAGGCAATGCGGGTACTATTCGTTCAAGTTTAGTGAATTCGGCAAGTTGGACGACCAGTGGATCGGCACAAACGGCACGTTTTGACAACAAGAACATATTGTTTAATGAAACCAATTATGCATCAGGTGCGATAGCTTTTAGCTCGGTTGGCGAAACAAGCATGACGGTAGATGTTTCAGGAGTTGGTTTTTCAGCAGAAAGCCAGGAAGCAACACGATATGCTGTTGTTATCAGAGCGGGAGCGGTGCCAACCTCACCGGTTGACAGATACACTTGTTATTCAGGCACCCTGGATGATTTGACAGCAAACTTTGGAACCGACCCAAATGTAAAGTCAGCTACTACTGCCTTATGTACAGGAACAGATGGCAATGGAAAAGTGGTTTATCTTGGATACACCAAACCATCGGCTTTAGTTATTAATGGTTTGACCGGTGGTACAACCTATCACATTGGAGTTTATGCTGTGAATGGAAATGGGCGAAGCGCTAATTTTTCATCAACAGGCTTGGTGCAAACCGAAACTACTACTTCAGCTGTTCCTACCTTAACTACCACAGCAATTTCAAGCATTGGCACCGATGTCGCTAGTTCGGGGGGTAATATTTCCAACGATGGAGGAAGCGCCGTTACAGCCCGTGGTATTGTTTGGAACACCACCATCAATCCTGTTTTGCCCGGACTAGGTAGCACAAGTAATGGAACCGGCACAGGTTCGTTTGTTTCATCAATCAGCTCTTTGAATCCGGAAACTCAATACAATGTAAGGGCATACGCAACCAATTCAGCCGGAACGGCTTACGGAAACAATGTAAGCTTTTACACCTTATCTAACCAGCCACTTAACCAAGCTACCAATTTATTAGCCAGTCCATTAAGCTCTTCGTCCATTGAATTGGCCTGGGATGCCGCTGATTTTCCGGTCTCAGGTGCCACAGTAAAAGGATATGTGCTTATTCGAGCAAATGCGCCATTAAATCCAACATTTACAGCCGCTAACGGTCAAGTTCCTGCCGCAGGTGTTGGAGTCATCGTTTCATCATCGATAATTGACCCTACAGCCACCTTTACAAATACTGGTTTGGCATCGTCAACCACTTATAATTATTTACTGGTTCCTTATTCATGGGATGGGGTGAACCCCGAAACTTACCATTATTTAACAGCTACGGCTCCAACGGCTTCGGCCACTACGCTTGCCAGTTTATGCACTGGACCTACCGTGCAGGCATCATCGGTTACTTTTAGCGCCATAACCACCAGTGGATTTAATGTAAACTGGACAGTGGGCGATGGCAACCGAAGCCTGGTGATTGTGCGTGCCAATTCGCCTGTAACGGCTGTGCCCGTTGATGGAGTTGCCTATACACCCAATGCTACATTCGGTTTAGGAACTGCCATCAGCCCCGGCGAGTTTGTGGTTTACACATCAACCTCAAACGCTGTTGCGGTTAGTGGCCTGGCTGCCAATACAACCTATCACGTAGCAGTGTATGCCTTTAACGTAAGCGGAAGTTGCTATTTGGTTACCAGCGCTGCTGTGAACAGCACAACTACGTTGCCTTCGGTATCCATTATCGAGACCTTTGAACCCGGTACCAGAACATCTTATTTGCCCTCGGGCAATGCTACCTGTAATTTAGGTATTTGGAATTTTAATGATGCACTGATAGGTACTACGGCGCAGGATAAGAAAATCGCGAGCCGCTCTGCCCGTTTAATTAACAATGGTTCGATTACCATGCAGTTTGATAAAGCCAATGGTGTTGGAACCATTACCGTGCAGCACGCAGTTTTTTCGGTTGATGGAGCTTCCACCTGGGTTGTAGAAGTTTCGAACAACGGAGGAGCCAGTTTTGATGCATTTGTGAGTAGTGTTTACACAACCAATACAGCATCGTTAACGCCAACCGTAATTACGGCCAACGTTACCGGAGATATCCGGATAAGAATAAGAAAACTCAGTGGTGGAGGCAATAGAATGAACATTGATGATATTGCCTTTACGAACTACATACCTTCCAATACAATTACCACAAGTGCAGTGGTAGGATCACCTTATTGCATTAATGACCTGAACGGAGCTACTATAAGTGTGGGATATACTGCCACTGGATTATTCAATGACGATAATATTTTTGTAGCGCAGCTTTCTGATGAATCAGGTAGTTTTGCAACCCCTATTGAAATAGGAACTTTAGCGGCTACAGCCACTGGTTCAATAACAGCTGAGATTCCGGCTGGAACATTCAGTGGAACAGGATATAGAATCAGAGTAATTTCTACCAGTCCGGCTTTAGCCGGAACAAATAACGGAAGCAATTTGCAGGTGTTTTTAAATGCTCCCGACCTGGTTAATTTCTCTGCCAATGTTAACAGCGGAGCAAGTGTTACTCTGAATTGGACCAATCCGGGTAGTTGTTTTGATGAGATTTTAATTGTTGGAAGAGTAGGTGGTTTTGTAACAGCATTGCCAACAGGCAATGGAAGTGCTTACACAGCCAATTCGGTTTATGGAACTGGAGGTTCAGGAGCCAATTTGCCAGCAGGAGAATTTGCTGTATATAAGAATGCTGCAGGAATTTCTGTGACCTTAACGGGAATGACAGCCGGCACAACCTATTTCTTTGAAGCATTTACCAGAAAAGGTACGCTTTGGAGCAATGGTGTAATTATTTCTACAACACCTTTTAACCCTGTAGCAGGTGACTACCGCACGCGGGCCAGTGGTAATTATTCAAACGCATCAACCTGGGAAACCTATAACGGAACTACGTGGGTAAACGCAACAACTTACCCCAACTCAGCAGGAGTTAGCCCCGGAACAGCAAGCGTAACCATACGTTCGCCACATATAGTGGCACTTGATGCTTCCAGAGGAAATCAACCAATTGGTAATTTAATTGTACAGTCGGGCTCAAGAATCTGGGCCAACGACAGTACATACAATGGAAACCGTTATCTTACCATTTATGGTAATATTACCTGTAACGGAAACATAGGAAGAGGCTTCAATAAATACGATAATATTAGCTTTAATATTGAAGGAGATCCAACAACCATAAGTGGAAGCGGAAGTTTTAATGCAAGTCGTTTACGTAAACATTTTACAGACAATCAAACCTCAGAAATTATTGTAGCCATGAACATGGGGCTTAAGTTTGCCTCAGGCGTTGGATCCAGCTCGGGTACGAATATTTACAATAATCAAAGTGGTGATTACACGTTAAACCTAACGATTAACGAAAATACCACAGTAAATTTATTATCAAGTATCGGTTCATCAGGAAATATAAGCATTGACGGAATCAACGGCGAAGGAAGTGGCGAACGGAATGGAACTTTTACCATTAATGGTACTTTGAATATTCCGGGGACTTTGTTTGTAATGACCAATAACCTTGTTGAGCCTGTTACTTATATTATTGGTTCGCAGGGTGTGGTTAATTGTGTTAATGTGTGCACAGGAAACACCGGAAGTGCGGACCCGGTAATTCATTCCGGTAGTCAAATAGCCGGAGCAACCATTCGTATTTTAAACGGAGGACGCTTAAATTTAACCGGTGGTTTGGCATCTGACCCTAATACCTATAACAAACCCTTTAGCCTTAGAACCAACAATGCTTCTCCCTACACTTATACTGCAGGCCTTGGAACCGGCAATAATACTTTTGATTTTCAGCCGGGATCAATAGTTCAGTATTCAAGCGCCACAGGCACAATGCCAGTACAGTCGCAGGTATTAACATATTCCAATTTAGTGATTTCAGGAGCTGCAACTAAAACAATAAACAGCAACTTGAATGTAAACAGGAACTTAACTATCGAATCGCCGGCAATATTAAATCCTTCGGGCTTTGATATTAATCTGGGCGGTGATTGGAATAATTATGCAACAGCAGGATTTAACGAAACAGCAGGTGGTACAGTTATTTTCAATGGCACTCAGGAGCAGAACATTTATTGTCCTGCCGGCGAAAATTTCAATCATGTCCAAATTTCGAACAGCTCAACTGAAGGTGTTGTATTAAGAAACGATGTTACCATAGCCAATAACTTGAACCTGGGTAACAACGGAAGGTTGTTTTTTGGGCCATCTCCATCGGTATTAACGCTTTCAAACATGACCGATGCCTCAAATACCCTTTTAGGAACAGGAACAGCAAGAATTGATTTGACGGGTGCCGGGCATCGATTAAACATTGGTTGCGAGTCGCCGGGTTACAGCGGAGCCTTTGATGCAGGTGATCAGTCTATAGTGAATTACAACAGAAATATAGCTATTTCTGCTACATCAGGAAATCAAAATATTCGAACAGACTGGACGTATGCGAATCTTAACCTGACTGGAAGTGATGACAAAATTTCTGCCGATGATTTTACCGTGAATAAAAATTTCCTGATCGATGGAACCTCTACAGAGTTGCTGGCAAATACTGTTTCTAAAACCATGTTTGTTGGAGGCGATATTACCTTGAGTGCTGGAGGTTCTTTTAACGATAATTGTTTAGACAATTTATCTATAGAAACCTTAGGTGACGAAACTCAGTTGTTTACCGGTAATTCGAATCCAATCAAATGTTTTGATTTTATTTCAGAAAAAGCAGGTTCCGGCGCACTTACTCTGGAGGCAAACACACCTTTAACAGCTAAGAATACGGTTCGAATAAAGCACACCGGAGCTTCTGGGCAATTTGCTGATGGATCAAATACAATTACACTTGGCGATGATTTATTACTGACAGGCTTAGCTTCTCGCTTTAATTTGAGTGGAACAATTGTTATGACAGGTGCCAATGGCGCTTCCAATGAAATTGGAGATGAGAGTAACAATGTTTGTTTGGCAGAACTGAATAACCTTACCATTCAAGGTTCGGGCACTACCGACAATACCCGAATTCATCCCGCCGCCGGCGGACAAACCCTTACGGTGAAAGGAAATTTGACTATACAAAATTCGAATGCATTGATTCCTGGTATTTTAAGAACACAAAACAATAATATTACCATTGGTGGCAACTGGACAAACTATGCGCAAACAGGTTTTACAGAAGGAACTTCGCAGGTTCATTTCAATGGAACAGCAACACAGAATATTTCAACGACGGGCGGAGAAGTGTTTTTTAATTTACGCAGTAACAATTCAAATGGAGTAGCCTTGTTGTCTGATATACAGGCAAGAAATCAGTTGGTTATGACTCAGGGAAATATAATTTCCAATGGAAATTTGCTCACACTGGGTGAAAGCGTTTTAATTCTGGGCACTTTGTTGCACACTTCAGGAAGAATTTTGGGCAGTATGCGCAGATGGTTTGCAGCTGCGGGAAATACCGGAAATAATACCGGCTTGTTCCCGATAGGTAATGTTACAAGCGATCAGTTTGTAAAAGTTGAATACACGACAGCTCCAACTGCGGGAGGCACACTAACTGCCACTTTTAATCCAGATGATATGGCGTTATTTGGCGTTCCTTCAACAACACCTTCAATAGCTGCAGCTGGTTCTTGCCCAACTTTTATTGCCACGAGGCTTTCGGATGAAGGATACTGGGAAATGGATGATGCTAACGGGCTAACAGGTGGAGATTACGATATAACCTTTGATGCCGAAGGTTTTACTAATATTAACGATTTGTGTGAGCTAACTGCCTTAAAGCGGGTAGGAGCAGGTAACTGGGCCGAAAGTGGAGTGCACACAGAGGTAACAGGAACCACTTTGAGGCCTGTTGTAAAAAGAACATCAGCCACCGGCTGGAGTAACTGGGGCTTTGCCGGTGGAAACTTCAACCCGCTGCCAATTGAACTACTTTCGTTTCAGGCAAGCAACATCAATAATGATTTTGTGAGTTTAGACTGGACCACGGCATCTGAAATAAACAACGATTACTTTGTTGTTGAACGTAGCAAAGACGCTGTGCATTTTAATGAAGTACTCACGAAAAAGGGAGCTGGCAACAGTTCTGTATTGATTGATTACAATGACAAAGATTTGGATCCATTCACAGGGGTGTCATACTATCGCTTGAAGCAGGTTGATTTCAACGGCAGTTCAAGTCTTTCAGACATTGTGCCTGTTATGTTCAATAAAACGATGCCTGTTCGCGTAATTTGGCTCACAAACGATCCTCAATCAAAATCATTCAGAGGTTTCTTAAAAGGTAGCATAAGCGAGGAGGTTTTCTATTCAATTATCGATATGCAGGGAAGACTTGTTTTTACCGGACAATTGGATGCTTCAGAAGGAATTTTCACGATACCACAGGTGCCTGAAGCAAGCGGTGTATACTCCGTTAGATTTTCAACTCAGAGTGGATTCAACCAGGTGCTTAAAGTGGTTAAATAAGGTTTATTGGTTTCCTTCAGATTTTTTCTGCTGTATTTAATTGCAATCCATAAAAAAGGCTCCCTAGGGAGCCTTTTTTATTAGACGTTTTAAAGCTTATAATAATTCAAGTAAATCGTTTCTTACAAGAAATAAAACCAATCCTGCTTTGGATTTAATATCGAATTTGTCAAATATTGATTCGCGGTATCCATCCACCGTTCTGCGGTGTACACCCATCATGGAAGCTATTTGCTCGTAAGTATATTCTTTTTCATCGCATACCAGTTTAAGAAATTCCTTTTCTCGTTCTGTTAATTGTTCAATGATTTGTTGTCTGGGCTCTTTTTGATATGTAGGCGCATCGGTTCGAAGCGCTTCGGCCATGAGTTCGTTTTGGTAGTAACCAGACTTGAATATAGATTCAATGGCATCTCTGAGAATGGTTGATGTAGAGTTTTTTTGAATATAGCCTCTTGCACCAAGGCGGAAAAGATTGATATGCTTTCCCGGCTCACTATTTAAGGTAAGAATAAGCACAGGTATATTTATTTTCCTGCGATTCATTTCCTCAAGCACTGCATCTCCATTCATGCCGGGCATGGACAAATCAAGAATTAAAAGATCGGCTTTCACACCTTTTTCAAGCGCGAGAAGCAAATCGCTTCCATTGTCAAATTCAAATTCTACTTTATAATATCCTAATTTATCAATTAATTCACGCAGTCCATTGCGCACAATTACGTGGTCATCAACAAGGATAATTGATTTCTTTTCACTCATTTGGGTTGGTTTTTAATAAAGACAAGGTAATGGTCGTTCCCTGGTTTTCTAATGATTGAATATTCAGGTCAAGTCCGGCCAAAGAGGCTCTTTTTCGTATATTTTTCAGGCCGGAGGCTTTGCCTGATGCAAATACTTCTTCTGGATTAAACCCTCTTCCATTGTCTTCGACTTTTAGCAAATAATCCTGGAAATTACTTCTTACGGTAAATTCACTTGCACTTGAATGCCGAATAACATTGTTGATGATTTCCTGAAATATTCGGTAGCTCATGAGCAGCTGATCCTTGTCCAAGGTTCCGTACTTTTTAGTTCCTGGAACATAATTTACTTTCATGGTAGAGAATTCCGACAAGCGCTCCACTTCTTTATGGATGGCTTCCTGAAAAGACAAACTGCTGAGATACTCCTGGCTCAGTGAGCGGCTCAACAATCTGAGCTGGTCGCTTGCATTCTTTAATAGCTCTTCAAATGGTTTTAATTGTTCTGATCTTTGAGGATCATCGAGTTTTCGATTTTCAATAATCAATTGCATATTTAATAATGTGTGCCCAACGTGATCGTGAAGCTCCCTTGAAACATGTGACATTAGTTGTTCTCTCAATTCAAGCTCGGCATTTCTCAATTCTTTTTCATAGGACAGTTTTAAATCAGACATTTTCATTTCCTGCCTTAAGCGCTGACGATTTGCTACAAATACGGATATAATTATACTTGCAATCAATAATAAAATGATTAAAGTGACTACAACAATGCCTATGTATATTGAATGCTCAGTCATGTGATATCTTTTTTAGAGGCTTTATTTTATAAAGAGATATAAAGCCAATCCCAATAAAAAAATATCGACAAATTACCAGAACGAGGTTGATGTATGAGAATAACTCATTGGCCAGGTCTGGACGACTGTTAATCATAAATTCACGACCCGCAAAATAGGGTGTAACGCCAAGGAAATAAATAACATGACCGATGCACACCCAAATCATGGGATCAGATGTGACGCTATTTCGATAGTCAGGAACAATTAAATAAAGTAAATTATAGGTGGATAAGAGCAAAAAGGACAAGACTAATACGATATGATTGAACTGCATGAAGTTTAATCTGAAATAACTCAATGCAGCAAAAATTGGTAAGAGGAATAAGCTTATTTGAATTATCTTCTTTATTATCTGATTATGAATTGAGTAGTAAATTGCTGAGCCAATCAAAACAAATTCAACTAGCATGTATATGTTGTAAATGAATTCATTACTCATGGTCCAGAAATGAACCGAAAAATAGGCAAGAAGGTCTACTGATAAAGAAAATGCAACCTGAACCACTATGAGCTTCATTGCCATGCTCAGTTTGCCTATTAATGGCAAACTTAGCATCATCACGATAAGCTGGGGCAATGTAAGTAACAGAGAGTCCATAAACCTAAGCAGGAAACTATTTGGATAGTCCTTTGATTGTAAAAGTCATCTCCGTCGTATCATAAATTCCTAAGAGTTTACCACACCTGGTGGGACAAAGCTGAGCATAATCTGCACTTAAGCCAAAGAATTTTTTCGAAACATTTTTTAGTTGCAGATCTAAATACATTAATTCCTGAGCAGTCAGATCTTTAAAGCTATTTATGTTTTTCTTTATTAAGACTGCTTTATTATTGATATCCTCATTCCAATTTGTTTCAAAATCATTCATCCAATTTTTTAATGAACCCTTTTTTATTAATTGGTTAACTTCTTCCTCGCTGAGGTTTGTATGCGAAAATAAAACAGAATGTCTCACCTCATTGTTCACTTGGTTTATGTTTGCGCAGCTGATGATATTGATTTCAGTCAATTTATTGTCCTTGATCATATTGTATATCGCCTGATTGGTTATTACAATACTGCGGGTGCAATTTGAATTAAAACCTACCGGGACACCATTGCTGGGGTTTCCAACAACATAAGAATTCTTATAATTCGACCATTCTTCTGACATTTTCTGCCAATCGGCAGTTCCGAAAACAATTTCTTTTAATTTACCATTATCGGATACTTTGTAGACAACTGATGACTGTAAATAATCAAAATCATTGCTTGTTTCAGCTGTATCTATAGGTGTAAATGCAAGCGTGTCAACATTGTTTTGTCCAATCCTTACTTGCGATTCAAACAACACTGGGGACAGGTAATATTCCAGTTTTTTGCTTTTTAAATTTAAACCAAAATGAACTCTAATGCCATGATGATTAAAGGTTGTATCACCGGGGAAAGCTTGCTTAAATGTAGAATCAATAAATATTGTCTTACCTTCAAGAGAGCTAACTCTAAAGTATCGGTCATTGATTGCAAAACGAATCGAATCTTTAAAGTTTTGTATTAATTTGTTGGCTTTTTCATAGTCGATCCGATGTGGTTCGTCATTAAACTTATAATTCAAATTTGTCTTAACCGCTGCCGTGGCTGCAGAATCTTCGTCCATTTTTTTCTTTTGACTACCTGAGCAGGATTGTGAAAAAAGAACGTAGATAACTAGTATCAGCGAGAAACGCCTTGTGTTTTTCATAATTACATTGTTTGGATAAGCTGTATAATTGCTTTAGCTTTTGCAAACATCCGCAAAAAACTCTTTCAGCGAATAGTATCTTTTCACATGTATGAACCCGTGAAAATTACCCTATTTGCGTTTTTATGTCATCAAGAAGGAGGTACGCTTTTCTGCACAAACAGGTGTAGAAATATGATAATCAAGTTGTTGAACCTTACTACTGGTTTTTAATCTTAAATCACACAGTGAAGGATAAAAACTACCTTTGAAAAAAAATATCTATGAAACGAACCACCAAACTATTGCTATTGCTGACAATGGCTTTGCCTTGCTTTTTATCAGCACAGGAAATTACGCTGGACATGCCCAATGCCAGAGGGTTTTCAGGAGTGAAATCCATTTCTGAACAAATTGTTTTCACAACCTATTTTGGTGAAAAAACCGAAAACAAGGGCATGGCTAACTTCGTCCTTAAACTCTACGATAAGGAACTGAATGAAATTAAAACAACTGAGATTGAAGTAAGTAAGTATTCTGAACTGGCTTCATCAGCATTCACAGGTAAGTATTTCCTTTTCATTTTTGTAGATGCTCTTAAGAAAACCAGAACAAGTGTAGTGCTTGATAGTCAAGGGAATGAAGTTAAAACAAGTGTTGAGGAAGATGTTAGAAGAGCCTTGCTTGTTGAAGAAAACTTTCCGGTTATTCATGTGATAGGTGATGAAGAGTTTGTCCTTTTTCGTCCAATGAAGGAAAAGAAATTTGGATTTGAAATTGAACGACTCAACAAAGACCTCGAAACGGTTTGGAAAGAATCATTTATACCTGAAACAGGGGTTTGGACTGCTGTTGATTCCCGCGTGATGAACGGCAATGTTTATTTCCTTCAAGAAGAAAATCCGAGCCGAAGCTCAGATAATTATAAATTCACTATTCATTGCCTGTCTGCCACCGATGGAACACCTGTTTTTGAAGCTGTTTCGCTTGATAATGAAGGCGATGGTGGAGCACCTGCCTTTATTCGGGTTTCAGAAGATGGTACTGTTGCAACAGGTGGGATGTATTTTACCAAAAGTAAGTACGACGATAAAAATTCAGACGGACTCTTTTTTGCCCGGGTTTCTAAAATAGGGCAGGTCATCAGTTTTACAAAAAATAGCTGGGACAGCCTGAAAGATCAGATTTCTGGTGAGTTTTCTTCCGCCTTGCTAGGCGGAAAGACAAAAATGATGGTTGAAGATGTTATCCGTAAAACAGATGGATCGTTTATGGTGGTTTGTGAACAATTTAAAAAAGCCAACAATGCAAACATGACAGGTAAAGGTGCTGGGGCTGTTTTAGGAACAAGTTCATCTTCCTCAGCAACAGGACCGGAAGTTGGTTTTACTGTTTTGGATTTTGTGTTTTTTAACTTCAGCGCAGCTGGTCAACTTTCAAGTATCGATGTTGTTGGCAAAGAGAACAAGGAAGCCCGGATCACCGGTAAAGTTGCTTCAGAGAAAGGTCTGGCTATTGCCAATTACATGTTCGGAAGAGGCTTTTTCTCTTATAAGGAAGTCATTATGCATGAGGGA
>Ga0169931_10008895_pt1 | contig 14568 bp, 6 predicted proteins | sample Kivu_15m_20L_FD_129675 | JGI IMG/M metagenome (GOLD analysis project Ga0169931, IMG submission 129675) | Freshwater microbial communities from Lake Kivu, Western Province, Rwanda to study Microbial Dark Matter (Phase II) - Kivu_15m_20L... | ecosystem: Environmental > Aquatic > Freshwater > Lake ...
TAGTAAATATATGCAACCATTTACTTATACAAATGAATTGGCAACATATACATTAATATGTAATGGTGAAATATATAATCATATTGAATTAGAACAAGAATTAAAGGCAAAAGTAAAAAAATCAATAATAGATACATTAGATTTTGCATGTGATTGTTCAATATTATTACCATATTTTGCAGAAATGTGTAGTGGAACGGATATGAAAAAATTTTATGAAAAATTACGTGGAGAATTCGCAATGGTTATAAATATTACAAATAATATTACTAAAGAAATTAATATATATATGTTAGTAGATCCTTTAAGTGTTAGACCTATACATTATCAAGAAATATATGATTATAAAAATCCATCTAATTTAGCACCAAATAGAGAAAAAATGTATGAAGGATTGGCAATATGTAGTTTAGCAAAAGGTATAACAGATGGAAAAGAATTTAATTATAAGGTTGCAAGATTATATGGAGGAGAAACAAGACATTATAAATATGATCCAACACAACAAAAATGTATTCAGTTTATAAATAGTTCATATCATCATTCATATATAAATCAGTTGTTATATAGAAATGTTGAAGATCAACAATTATATTCTGATTATGACAATGTATTAAAAAATGCCGTTAGAAGACGAGCAACAAATACAGATGTAAAAGCATGTGTATTAATATCAGGAGGTCTAGATAGTTATGCAGTAGCATTTTATATGGCGGAAATATATAGAGAAATGGGAATAAAATTGGCGTCATTTTCGATAGGAATGCAGAATAGTGAAGATTTAAGATATGCACGTATGGTTGCTAAAAATTTAGAAACAGAACATACAGAAATTATATATACAAAAGAAGAAGCATTAGAATTAATACCAGAAGTGATTAAATGTATAGAATCATATGATACAACAACTATTAGAGCAAGTGTAGCACAATATATATTAGCTAGATATATAGCAACTAAAACACCATACAAAGTAATTTTGAATGGAGATGGATCAGATGAAATTAATATGGGTTATATGTATTTTCATTTAGCTCCAAATGCAACAACTGCACAAATGGAATCAAGTAAATTAATAACATATATTACATTTCATGATGGTTTACGAGTTGATAGAAATTTATCACATTGGGGACTTGAACCAAGATTACCATATGAAGATATAGATTATATTGATTTTGTATATAATATAGATCCTATTTTAAAAATACCAGATATGAAAAATGGTAGAATGGAAAAGTATTTATTAAGAAAAACATTAGATACGTTATATAAAGATAGTAAATATGCTACAAATGAAGTAGTATGGAGGAAAAAAGAAGCATTTTCAGATGGTGTATCAGATAATACAGGAAAACCATGGTATTTGATTGCAAAAGAATATGCTGAAACTAAATATACAAAAGAACAAATGGATCTATTATTAATTAATTTAGGTAAAATAGAAGCATATCATCTACCTACTACTTTAGAAGAAGGATGGTATAGATCATTATTTATAGAATATTTTGGATATAATGCGGATCATATAATACCATATTATTGGAGACCAAATCAAAGTTGGGTAAATGTAAGTGATCCAAGTGCAAAAGAATTAACTACTATATTGGATAATAAAATAAACAATAAATAATTATATATTTGATAATTTGATTAAACCTATAATTGATATAATTAATATAGATAGATATAAATATAAATTATAGTATGTAGTATAATTATTAATAGATTGCTTTATAGGCTGTTTTATTGATTGTTGTATAGATTGTTGTATAGATTTATTTTTAATTAATATATTATTATTAGTTTGTTTTATTATTTGATTTATTTTATTGATAAACCAATAAAATGCTTCACTATATAAATATAAATCATTAACATTATTTATATATTTTTTCATGTCATAATATATCATATACTTCATATTATTATAATGTGGAAATGATATTTCATATGGATCATTAGAAATTATAACACATAATAATGGTTTGGTTAAACGTATTTGATCACATAAACGTTGTATTTTACCGGTATATTGGAAATATTCAGATAATGAAATAATTAAAATAATACCATCAAATGATTTTATATAATCAGGTTGTATGTTATAATTATTATAAGTATATGTATTAAATAAATAACCTGGATTTAAATTTTTCATGAAATATATTGAGTTAAATTTATCGAAATAAGATGTATTTTGAGCATAATTATAAATTGGATCGTGTTTATTTATAATATTATTAATAAAAGATGATTGCAATATTTTATTATAAATAAGTAAAATATTATTCATTGTAATAATTTTATATATATATATTAATTTATATATTATATTAATGGAAGATATAACAAATAATTTTGATAATGTTGATAATTTAATACGAATGGCATATGATTTTTTTTATAATACAAATAAAAATTTATGTTATGAAGTAAAACCAGTAAACATAACAGATGTAAACAATTTAAATTCCATAAAAAGAACACCTATTACTGAAAATATACACAAATATGTCAACTCTATTTTCAATGATAAACTTATTTTTGTTAAAAAATCACTTACTATACATGGCTATAAATATATTTTAAAAAAAGTTAATGATCCATATTCAATTGATATTGTTTTAACAAAATATAATAATGATGTGAATGAATTAACAGAACCTATAAATATAAATAAGGCATTTCACAAATTATTTTCTGATTTTTTGACATATGAACAAAGTTATAATTTGAAGATTCAAATATTAAATTTAGATATACAATATAAATACTTAGAAGATTTTATAAAAACAATACCAGAATTGATAGAATTTAAAGTAAAACCAGATGATTATATTTCAATAACATTATATGAACATTTTTATAAAATAGTATCATTGAATGATTATTTGACGGAAGATATAATTAAAAATATGACAGATAATGATTTTCGTGGTTTATTATTTCAAATTATTCATATAATAGGTATTATACAAACAAAATACCCAGGATTTAGACATAATAAGTTAGCTATAAATAATATAGATGGTTATATACAAAAAGGTAAAACATCAAATAAATCTATAATATATAGTTATAATGGAAATAAATATGAAATACCACATAGTAATATTACTATAAAACTTAGTAATTTCGAAGAATCTACTATTATAGATATTTTAAATAATGAACAAATAGATGATTCTATTAAAAACTCTTCACAAATACATGATATACAATATTTTATAATTTCATTATTACATCATATAAAACATAATGGAAATAATATTCCAGCTAATACATTAGAATTCTTAAATAAATATTCTACAAATAATACTGCTACTATAGGAACTATTATAAATGATAATTATTTTACAAATATAAATAAATCAGGAGGAATCCAATTAAATGATTTTAATAAAAATAAATTATCTAATGATAATTTAATTATGAAAAGTAAAATATTAAAATCTGGCATAAGACAATTACATGAATCAAATGATTCATTACAACATACAGTTGATTATAAATTATTAAAAGGTAATGGTGCAAAATCTGGTATAAGACAATTATATGAATCAAACGATTTGTCACATTATACATATGATCATAAATTATCAAAAGATAATGGTGCAGGATCTTTATTAAATGAACAAAAACCTAAACAAACATTGGCTGGATTTTTAACACCTGGAATAAATAATATGCCTATAAATGGTATGCAAGGATTAGGTATGCAAGGTATGCAAGGTCAATCTAGTATTCCTATCGAAACTATGTATAATGTACCTATGCAAGATATGCAAGGTCAAAGTATGCAAGGTCAAGGTATGCAAGGTCAAGATATGCAAGGTCAAGGAATGCAAGGTCAAACTAGTATTCCTATCGAAACTATGTATAATGTACCTATACAAGGTATGCAAGGTCAAGGTATGCAAGGAATGCAAGGAATACAAGGAATGCAAGGAATGCAAGGAATGCAAGGAATGCAAGGAATACAAGGAATGCAAGGAATGCAAGGAATGCAAGGAATGCAAGGAATGCAAGGTATGCTAGGTATGCAAGGTGGTGGTAATAATAAGACAAAAAAGAACAATATCAAAAGAGATCCAGAACCAAGAAATGTAGAAAATACAGAAGATTTTTTTTTTCATTAAACGGGGGATATAAAAATACTAATATATCATTACGAAAAATACCACTAATAAATGTAAATACATATAAAGAATTAACAGGCGGAGGATCTATAAATGCACGTGTAGTTCCAAAAATAATAGATGCAAATTCTCCATTTACAACTAATGATGAAAAACAAACTAAAAGAAATTTTGATGGAAAACCAAATCCTATAAATCCAACATTTTATGATCCAATGAATAAACAGCAATTTAATAAGCAACAGCAACAGCAACAAGTAGTTCCTCCAGGATTAGAATTAAAAATAACAGGATTTGGACAACAACCACAAGAAAAAAGAAAAGATCAAATGACAATGTTGATGGAACAAGGAATAAATCCTTATCAAATGGCATATGTACCTAATCCATATATGGGCTATGGAAATATGACAACATATAATCCTCAATTATATCCTATTATAAAAAATTATAATATATCATTAGGTAATGGAACTGGGGATTTTGTTAAATTGCATAATATATACGAAGACATATTGCCACAATCAAATGGTATTGTATTAAAAAATATGACAACAATACACGAAAGATTGTCAATATATAGATATTTAAGATCATTATTTATTAAAAGAGTAGATGGCGAAACAATATCAATAATTGATCCATATAACAACAATAAAGATCAAAAACAAGAATTAATGAATTTATTAAGTCATATAAAAATGATGGAAATTAATCCATATCATTTTAGTGATATTACTTCAAATCCATATGCTACATTACCAACAAACTTTATTATGTTTAGATCATGTTATCCAATAAGAGTAGTAAATAATAACAATACAAAATGTGCACCAGATAATATTGGATTAAATATTAGAATATATCAGATGCGTGTAATAGATTTAATGGCAGAACAAGGAAAATTAGGGGTTGATAAATTCAAAAGTGATTTATGGAGAGATATTATATATTACGAATTTGTTAGAGAAACAATAATAAATAAGAAAGTTAGTCCAAATTTTATAATATTGCATTCATGGTATATAACATATAAAAGTGGAATTGATTTTGTAAAATTAGAAAATTTAAGAAAATCGACTAATGAAAATACTACAAATCGTAATAATATTAATGATAAAAATTACATTATTAATCAATATAAAACATTATTAAATCAAAAACACGATCTAAATAAATTACACTATGATAAAATTGTTTTATATATACACCAAGCAATGGATAAAAATAAAAATCAAATATATTATAATAAACCAAAAACTAATTCAGAAATAAAAGAACAAGTAATAAATGATTATGCAGAATTAGAAGTATATAAAAACACAAACTTGTCAGCTAATAAATGTATTGTTGCATTAACAGAAGCTCCTACTATTAATATTATAGATTGGAAATCTAAAGCATATACATTAAATCATGGACCTACACATACTATGGTACAAACAGGCTTTCATGATGATGATGTATGGAAAAGCATTATATTTCAAATATTATATGGTATGTATGTAATGAAACAAAATAATATTGCCATTACAAATATGAGTTTAAAAAATATTTTTATTAAAGATTTAGCATATGATGAAAATAATATAGGCTATTGGAAATATAAAATAGATAATATTGATTTCTATATCCCTAATTATGGACATATTGTAATTTTCGATAGTACATATAATAATATTGAAAATGGTCCCCAAGCAAATCCTATTACTAAATCAGCAGAAGTACATGTTGATGCAAAAGAAACACTATTATCGCCAGCACAAACAAAAGCACCAAAAGCCACTACTACATCATCATCACAAACAGAACACCCACACCCACACCCACACTCACAATCACAAATAGAACACCCACCACCATCACAATCACCACTGATACAAGTAACAGTACTGAAAGGGCATAAACTAGACAACGTGTATAAAGTAGTAGGTGAAATATTTGGAGATGAGAAGGAAGTAATAACAGACACACATGATGTAAATATGAATACTATATTTAGTGCTACATCATATAATAATACACAAGGAAATATAAACTTATCAGAAGAAATAACAACTTTATTAAATAATATATTAACCAAATATAATTCAAAATATAGTATGATAGGATTATTTATTGAAACACAAAATAAGTATTTAAATAATCGTTTAGGAACGATATTAACTGAAGCAGAAAAAACAACATTAATAATGGAAAGTGATAAAATATTTAATAATGGAGATATAGTAGCAAAATTAACATCACATAATACATATATGTGGGTAATGTATATTAATGTAAAAAATACAGAAAAACTAGTATATATAAATAGTAATAAACAATTAGAAACAGAAGTTATATCTAATAAAACTAACTTATATAGATCATTAGGAGTGCCAGAACAAATATATAAAGCAGGTAAGAAAATATCAGAAGATACAATATTAGAAACATATACACTTTCGACACAAAATACATAAATAATAATTTATTAATAATAACAATAATATTATTAATAAATATTTATTAATCATCTTGATCTTGAATCATATTTTCACCCTCATCACCTTCATCATGTGTTTCATCAAATTCATTATCCATATCAATAGGATCGATTTCATTATTTTCATTATCATTTTGATCAATTAATTCTTCTGTTTCATATGTTTGTTCAGTATGTTGTTTATTATCAATAATAATATCATCATCATATTGTATATATGTTTTAACATTAAAATCAGATTGTAATAGGGATAATTTTTTGACTTCATTATTTTTATATATTTTATCTAAATTAGTGAAATTATTATAAGAGATATCGATCATGATGGCAATTAAAGTAGATAATTTATATTTATTAATATCTGAATTTATATTTATAAATTCACTTAATTCATTATATAAATAATATAATAATTTTTGATCATTTCCATTAAATTTATCTAATTGTAATAAATCAATATTTATATTATTGTATATATCTGATGTATTAATAGTAATATTATCATTATCATTAACAGTATATGTATTTGCAAAAATATTATCAGTAACAATAAATATATCTTCAAAAATGCGATTGCCATTTGATTTAATAAATTTTAGATCTTTAAATTTATCGTAAAAAGTTTTTATATTGGCATCGATATTGTTATATATTTTTTTATTTTTGATTTTATAGATATAATTATGTATATCTTTGATGATATTTTTAAGATTATTAGTACGATTAATAATAGTATTATTAAGAATATTAGTTTTATTGAGTGTTTTGTCAAATATTAAAATAGGTTGTGAATAGCCTAATAAAAATAACTTATTTTTTAATGATTTATTTATATATATATAATTATTTCCTTTTGTTTGTTTTATATAATTTTTATTAAGTTCTTTATATCCTAAATAGTGTAGATTGAATGCATCATAAAACATAGTTATATTATTATTTTTATCAAAATATTGTATAGTATCTGTGTTAAAAAAATCATCATTTTTTTTAATATTAATATGTTCATCAAATAAAACTAATTCAGTAATTTTGTCGCCTAAATGATTATGGTTTATATAATAAACATTTTTATATAAATAAAAATCCATATTATTTATATTACTATTTTTACCAATATTTTGTTCTAGAATATTAATTAGATTAGTAATAGCACTATTAGCATTATGTGAATAATTATGATATATATTTTTTAATATATATGTAATATCTTTGTCTATTATTTGTTGAATAGGTTTTATTTGTTGTGTAATAGAAGATTGAACATTATCTACATATGATTTTAATTTTTTGTCATCGATATCAATAGTTGTATTAATAGGTCGTTTATTGCCGTTTTCATCATAATGTTTGTAAATTTTATGTAAATGTTTTTTTGCAAGTTCATTATAATTTTTAATTAATGAGTTATTATCCAATATATTAACATATTTATTATATTTATTATATGTATTAATTTGATATTTAATAATAAAATTGGAATCAATATTATCAAAAATACTATGTGCAATAGTTCCATCTAATATTTTATTATACTTGTCTTGTGATTTGATTTTTACTTTATTGTCACTAATATCTATTTTTGCATTACTAATATCATTTAATTGTATCAATATATTATTTGCATTTTGTCCTTGATATAGATTATTTAATTTTAATAGAAAGTTAGTAGAATTAGAAGCATATATGTAATTTTTATTTTGTAATGTATTTTGATATAAAATATCATTCATTAAATGAACTAAAGTATGGATAATTATTTTATGTAATAAAGGATTTATAGAATTTTTTTTAGATACATATATATCTTTATCAATAAACCAATATTTATATTTAATAATTTGAGCAGTTAAATAGTATATAACATAACATAGTAATGGAAATTCATTTAACTTTTTAATATCATTAGAATCATTAATCATAATATATAGATCATCGAAATATTTGTATGTAAATTTTTTATAAATTTGATAATTGATAATTTTATCATCAGGAAATTGCAATATATTATTTGGTATAAATTGATTTATCAACATAAAAATAAAATATAATATAATATTATTGTTTTTCTTTTTTTTGAAAATGTCAATATCTTTAGATGAATAAATAAATAGATCATTTGACATGTCAAATTCATATAATTGTGTTAATTTTGGATCAATACCATATAATTTGTGTGCTAATTCATTACGTTTTTTAGTGTAATTTATATCAACTAAATCAGCTTTAACTTTTATATATTGTAAAATAATTAAATCTATTGTACTTTTTATAATATTTTGTCTTTTATATTTATTAATAGTATCTGCACCTATTAATGATTGTGAATTAATTATATATGATAATCTTTCAACTATTTTATCCATATTTTTTATAGATCTACTAAATTTTTCATATTCAGGTATTTTTTCTAAATGAGTTTCTAATGAAATAGAAAGTGCGATATTGCTTTGATCTATTTTAAATGATTCATGTGTATATTTTTTAATATCTAAAAATTGATAACAAGATTTACACACATATTGATTATCATTTGTTTCAATAACAAATTTAGTAATAAATTCGTAAAGTAATTGATTAAAACGATTTGGTGAATTTTTTTTATATTGATTAGCAATATTCCATGAAATATGATGTTGGCAAATGGCATCATCATTGATATTGTTGGTTTCAATAATTTTACCAGTAAAATATTCTTTTTTTTTGATATATATATTTGTATTTTGTTTTTTATCATTTTTATATGTGGGTATTTTTATTAATTTTTTATTAATACCTGGTATGATAGATTCATTTATATCATATATAGGTTGGTTTGTATTATGTAATTTAGTATAATACAATTTATTTATGATATCATTATAAAATTGTGTATTTGATATATCTAATAAGGTATTATTAATATTTTTTAAAAATGTATTGTATATATGTAAATTATTATCTTTTGACGAATCAATATAATTATTTATATATTCATTAATAAATAAAACAGTATTATTATATATATTATTTAGTAATAATTTATAATATTCTTCAGAATGTAATAATGGAATATTTTGATATGTATTGTTTTTTTCAATTATATCTGTATTTTTATTAAATAACCAATAAATTAATTTATTATTATTTTTATTATTTATTATTTTATCTTTTAATAAATTTATCATAACATTATATCCATTATCTTCATTATTAACTTGTTTTACATCACGCACTTGTAAAAAAGATATATCTTTTTTATTATATATAAATGGATTTATACATACACCTATTATATTGACTGGATGATTAATAGGAGATACACGTGTTTGGATTCTTGTTGTTTGTAAGTTAGGATATGTTTTTTTATTACTAAATTCAAATGTGGCACTACGTATAGAAGTTATAGTTTTTGTAGTATTAAAGTTAAAACCATTATCATTGATATCTTTATAATTTAGATATGCATATTCTCTATATGTCAGTAAATCATTATAATATTCATTATTGAGAATTGCTTTATTTCCTTGATTTAATAATTTAGTTATTATAGATAATTCTTCAAATTCATTTGTAATAATTGCTTTACGATGAGGTATTAATGAATAAAATGTTTTATTTATATATTCTAAGTCAGATTTATTATTTTTTTGGATAACATTGTAATAATCTAATATTTTATTAATTTTAGTAACAATATATTTAATTTTTGTATTATCTTGCTTTTTTGATTTTTGTTTTACTATATTACTAATTTCTGAATGTTTGTCATATGTTTCAGAATGTTTGTGATATCGTAATACATCATCTGTTATAGGAATTAAAATATTTTTTTCAAATAATTCATTAATTTTAGTATCAATTTTAATTTCTTTGATATTTGTTAATCGTTTTATTTGATTATCAATAATTTCATTATCAAATAGTAAATCATATAAATAATCAACAGTGCCATTTTCTATTTCATTTATTTTAAATTTATTTTTAAACACATTATAATCTATTTCGTTTATCATAGATTCAATAACTTCTATAAATGTATTTTCAGATTTTTCTAATTCTTCAAGTTCGATTATTTTGAAAATAGTTGTTTTATCATGTTCAATATAAATAATTTTGAATATAACAATTTTGATTAAGTTGTGTTTATATGTTGTTTTATCTTTTTGTATTTCAGTTAATATATCAGCAATAGAATCAATAAATATTAATGAATTTTTATCAATTGTTTTTATATCTTTTTTATTTATATAGTTGTCAATATCTTGTATTAATTTAGAACAATATATTATGATATCAATTATAAATGGTGTAAATATTATATCTCCTTTATATTGTATAATTTCTAATCGTAATTGGTCAATATTTAAGTTAAAAGAATTTGAAAGTATGATATAATAATAAATATAATTAAAAATAATTTGTACGATTTGTTTAATTGTATTTTCATTTGAAATATTATTTTTTAATTCTGTTATTTTTAATATTTTCCCGATTTCTATAACTATTTTGTCAATTTCAGTTATATTAATTTTTTTGTATTTTTTGTGTATATAATTATAAACATCATTTAATGTATTGTCTATATATACGTCAATCACATTAATATATAAGGTATTTAATTCTATATTTTCATCAGTCATATATATATAATTCTATATATTACACAAATATTTTAATCTTATAAAATAACTATATATTATACCATACTATATATAATATATTGTATAAAAATTGAAATTTAAATAGTAAATTAAACATAATATAATTATATATTATATAAATGACACAGACTACTAAAGAAACATCAACTGTATCAGACTCAGTATCAAAGATGACTAATAGCAATATAACTATGTTTGATAATTTAAAGAAGTATTTGTTAGAGTACAAATTACATAATCCAACTAGTGAATCAATATATTTTCAAAGACTTAAAATTTTGACTAGTATGTCCAAAAATACAATTAAATTTAAAGTTTTAAATGCAGATACAGGATATGTTTTAATATATACTCATAAAGATATATATGGCCAATATGAACCAACTAGTCCAATATATATTAATAATGTAGAGTTATATGACTTAATGCCAGTTAGAAGTGTAGTAGTACAAATAGGAGAAAATATATTTAATGTAATTGATTATACAATATCTAGAGTTAGCGTAGTAGATAATGATACATTTTTGCAAAAATATAATGAAAATACATATGTTTCATATGAAGGATCTGTTATATTATGTAATAGCATACAAGACATATGGTGTCTCAGGACAAATAGTTGTATAAATGCTTTTGAATCGAAATATAATAGTGATATATCACATGGAGAGCAATTTGAATTAACATGCAAATTAAAAAAATATGGAAATACAGAAGCATGGCAAGAGTCATTAACAGCATTATCATTACAAATACCTAATGCATATTTTGTATTTGTAATGATAACACCGCAACAAAAATATTTGTGTGAATATAATGATCTAACACATAAGAGTGAATTATTTTTAATATGTGCGCGAGATAAACAAACACATAATATATTAGATATTAAACAACAAAAAATATTTCCAATAGAAAATAATGTATCGAAAGAAGTTGTAATTAAAACATTGACGGAACAACACGAATTTATTGGTGAATCTTTGCCAATACAAGGTTTTATTGTGTGTGATACAAATGGTAAATTATATAGAACATATACAAAATCATATGAAAAAGGAATGGGTGAAATACCACATTATGACAATATTTTATGGAATATATTATATTATCATTCTACTAATAAGTTAGAGACATATTGTAAATTGAATAATTGTGAAAATAATTATAAAACACTAATTTACCAATGTAATTCAATTAATTATAGTATTTGCAATATTTTATCATTTTTATTTGTAACATTTACTGATTTATATGTATATGATGTATCAGAAACAAATAAAAATACAACATATGAAAAAACATATGAAAAAAATCATGTACAATTATATGAATTATTAAAATCTAATGCACCAAAAGAATTAGTAGGAGTGATTAATTCATATTTAGCATTATTAAGTACATTACAATCATACTCTATAAAAAGTGATAAATATTTTATCAATCGTGAAAATATTTCTAATGATATATTAAAATTTATAAGACATCATATTGCAAATAAATTAAATATTAAAAATATTATCAATATGATATTTGGATATGTTGATTTTGTCAAATATTTAAATAAATCTATTGATAATTATAATAAATTAAATATCGACCATAAAAAAAATAAATTTACAAAACCATTAAAACAATTTTCTAACTCATTAGAAGATAAATTTGTTAATGTTTTACAATTATATAATATTAATACTGATACTACTCAAAACATCTAATATAATTTATGTTGTAAGCAGTAACCATTAATTTTACATGATAAAATATTTGGTTTTAATGCATTAGCAAATTCAATAGTATTATTAATTTTAGTAGTAATAGGAGTAGTATAAAACTGTCGTAATGATTTATTATTAGAAGTTATTTGTTTATTTATAGCATTTTCATATAAATTAAATGTATTATATGATTTTGCAGAATTATTATTATTGCAACTTTGTATATTAGGATTATTATTTAATAAATAATTACCAAATGGATTATTTAAATTATTTTTTCTACATTTAGATTTATTAACGATGTTTATATTTTGGTAATCATAAATGTATGCAATTAATAATATAATATATAAAATATAACAAATAATACCTATAGATTTATTATATAAAAATATAGTTGCAATTATTATAAATAATTCATATTTATATAAATTAAAATATGTAATTAATAATAACATATCAAATAGATATAATTATAGTATATATAATTATATTTATAAAGACAAAATTATTTTTTACTTAGATTCTTATAAAACTCTAACATTTCTTGTTTTTGTTCTTCTGTCAATTCCATTTGTTGATTTTCACCTGTATTTACTACATTACTAAATCCACTTACCATTTGCTCTACTATTCCTCCTATATCTAAATTTTTTAATTTATCTCCATCTAATTCATTAATAATTCCTGCTAATTCAGGCGGAACTTTATCCCCTATTTTTCCTTTGATTTCTCCTATAACCTCATTCAAATTAACTTTATCCAACTTCAATGCTTCTGCTACATTAGCCAATGTATTATCTCCGTCTTGCATAATATTGGCTAAAACACCCAACATATCATCAATTGCAATTTCACCATTTTGTATTTGTGTTTTATATTTATCTACTGTAGTATCTAAATCCAATAATTTATCTACAAATTCTTTACTATCTATTTTGCCTTCTTTTTCAACTGAAGAAGTTTTCTTTTTAATATCAGCAATTAAATCATTTGCAAAACTTTTACTTTTATCTGTACATTTTAAATTACTTGTTATATTTTTTACCATATCTAACATGTTATTATCTATTGATAATCCATTTGTTCCAACATCAGAAACCATTTTTTGCAAATCAGTTAATAATGCACTATTGTCTTTTTTAATATTTTCATTATTACTTAAATTTCCTGTTATATTAACACAATCTATTGCATGTTTTAATGCATGTATAGTTTCTATATTTGGATTATCACTTTTGTCGTCTTTAATTACATATAATAACCATATATCAACCCATAATTTATCTATTAATATTTTTTTATCATTATTCATATCTTCTAATTTATTCAAAACAACTTCCATTTTATATGATGGTAAAAATGTAAATTTAATGGCTTTAAATAATTTAGGATCTCGTTTGATTAATAATTTACTATATGCAGTTTGTTCTTTTATTTTTTGAATAAATATATTACATAATTCATGCATTTTACTAATAGATAATGGTGGATGCTTTATTAAAGTTTTTTCTGTTGGTTTTTTATCTGGATATAATTTATAAAAATCATCAATTAATTCATTATATACTATACATAAA
>Ga0169931_10008897_pt1 | contig 14566 bp, 15 predicted proteins | sample Kivu_15m_20L_FD_129675 | JGI IMG/M metagenome (GOLD analysis project Ga0169931, IMG submission 129675) | Freshwater microbial communities from Lake Kivu, Western Province, Rwanda to study Microbial Dark Matter (Phase II) - Kivu_15m_20L... | ecosystem: Environmental > Aquatic > Freshwater > Lake...
AGAGCTCAGCTACACCAACTGCTCCTGCAGGGGAGGATCAAACTCCTTATTGGTACGCGAAGCGCTGCTCTGGCACCGTTCAAACCAGAGCGCGTTCTCGTCCTGGATTCTGGTGATATCAACTATCGCGAACGTCGCCACCCATATTTTCGGGTTGATGAGCCGCTGATTTGGCAGGGATGCAACCAGTTCATTGCGGTCAATCACGCACCAACTATGGAGATGCTTGCCTCCGGCCTACCACTTGTCTACTCGCGGAAGCGTCATATTGCACTTCGCGATTTTCGCTCTAAGGATTCGCGCGACATGGTCAAGGCGATCTCTGCTTTGGTTACTCAGAAGAATGACGCAAACATCTTGGTTAGTATCAACGATCGTTCATTCGTCTCATCCATGATCTGTGCTCGTTGCAAGAATGTCCTGCGCTGCGAGTGTGGCTTTCCCATGGGGACGAAGCAACGAGATGGCAACCCGGAGTGTTCTCGCTGCTCTAGGCGGCTCCTCTCACCTCGCTGCAGACACTGCCAAGGCGATCATTTTCTCTCCTATAAGGGAGGTGCCGAAAAGTGGTCGCTCACGCTGGGCAAGAGCATCCCAGGATCGAAAGTTGTTCTTTCAAACGCAGATACATTCAAAGGGGAGTTGGTTCAATCAAAGTCCGGTGCACTGATTGTTCTCGCGACGCATGGGTGTGAGCCGCTAATCGTCGATGAAGCGGGACGGCCAACTGGTTATCAAGTTATCGCGTTGATTGGAGGAAATGGAATCTTCAACTCACCTTCGTTCTCAATGCAGGAAGCATCGAGGATGAGATGGGCTCGAGCCCTGGGGCTTTTATCACCGAATAACGGCGTCGTATTAGCGGACTTGGATCAGGAACATCCAGGGTTTCGCGCAATGAGAAGTGGAGATCACGCCAAGCACTTTGGGAATACTCTCAAAGAGAGACGTGCACTTAACTTGCCCCCATACTCATTAATTGCTGAGATTCGAGGAGAACCATCGGCACTGACAAGGTTGCGAAATAGCCTCGCCGAGGACAGACTCTTCAAAGACTCGGAGAGTGAAATCTTTCCGGTACGAGATTCGAGCTTCTTGGTGAAAGTCTCTCGCAAGCATAGATTTGAGCTACTACAACTCTTGCAAGGTGTGATCAGAATCAGAAGTTCTAAGCGACTAGCCCCGATTTCTTTCATCATTGAACCCGAGTATCTGTAAGATTCGCTGGTGGCGATACAACCTATTCGGCATTTCGGTGATCCAGTCCTTACTTCTCGCGCGACAGAAGTGACATCGTTCGATAAGGAACTTAGAACCCTTGTTGCGGATTTGACGGAGACCATGCTTGATGCTCCTGGTGCCGGTTTAGCTGCACCACAAATTGGCGTTGGCTTGCGAGTTTTTACCTGGCATGTTGATGGGGAGTTGGGCCATCTGATCAACCCCACCCTAGACCTCTCAGAGGAGATGCAGGATGGAGAGGAAGGGTGTCTCTCCTTCCCCGAGATCCATTTCGATACTCCTCGAGCCCTCCGTGCTGTAGCCAAGGGTTTCACTATGCATGGCGAACCCTTGATGGTGGAAGGAAGCGAATTTCTTGCTAGAGCGCTCCAGCATGAGGCTGATCATCTCGATGGTGTTCTTTTTATTGATCGGATGACGATCGAGAATCGCAAGGCTGCTATGAAGGAGATTCGCTCCTCAGAATGGTTTCAGGAACAGGGCGCACCGGCGATCAAGCTTTCGCCTCATTCGACTCGTGGATTGGTGATGTGAAGAATCGGTATTGCTGGTGAAGATAGCACTCGCCTCATCCTCACTGTATGCAGTCAAGACTCTCGATGTACTGGAGAGATCAAATCATGAAGTCGTTGGCTTCATCACAATGCCAGATCGTCCACAAGGAAGAAGTTCGAGAGCTAAGCCGAATCAGTTTCGAGCTTGGGCGTCCCGAGAGAGAGTGATGATTCCTTGTTACGCACCCGATTCCGCTGATCAACTCCTCGAGGCACTTCGGCAGATGCAAGCTGATCTCGTTGTAACTCTGGCCTATGGTCGTTTGGTCAAGGAGGAAGCACTTCAGAGACCAAAGTACGGTTGGCTCAATATTCACTTCTCGATCCTTCCTCGATGGCGAGGAGCAGCACCAGTGCAACGCTCACTACTAGCGGGAGAGAGGGAATCTGGCGTAACTATCTTCAAGCTTGATGTTGGGATGGACACTGGGCCTATTTATCGTCAAAGGAGCTATCTCTATGGCGAGGATGAATGCGCTTCCGAGGCACTTGATCAGATGTCATTGCTGGGCGCTGATGAACTTTTGAGGGCGATTGAGATGATCGAGGCAGGTGTTGAACCTAGAGAACAAGAGGGGTTAGCGAGCATCGCGGGGAAGATTGCGAAGGATGAACTGCGACTCATCTTGGGGTTGAGGACCGAAGAAATGATGCGGCAGATTCGGGCCTTTACTTCGAATCCGGGTGTTTGGTTCATCTATAACGGGCAGAGGATGATCATTTCAAAGGCCAAGTCCTCGAGCGAGGCAGTTGCGTCAAGAGATCTGATTGAGCGAAATGGGTCACTATTTCTTGGTACCGAAGATGGATCAATTGAGATCCTAAGAATCATCCCGGAAGGAAAGCGGGAGATGAGTGGTTCCGAATTCGCCCGTGGAAGAGATCTAAGAGAGGCTTCTCGCATTGAGTGAAATCAAGCCAAGACAGGCGGCGTGGGAGTTCTTACGAGATAGTAGTAAGCGCGATTCATACATCAATCTCGAGATCGAGAATCTTCATCAAAGGATTAAGCCGAACGAGCGAGCATTTGCAACGGAACTGATTTTTGGAAGCGTCCGGATGCGCTTGAGGCTCGATGATTCAATCGAGAAGTTGATTGATCGTTCTATAGAAGAGGAAGTTCGAGAGTTACTACGTCTAGGGCTCTACGAGGTCATCTTCATGACGACTGCCGACCACGCGCTTGTAAATGAGTATGTCGAAGTCTCAAAAAGTGTTTTAGGAAAGGCGCGTTCAAGTTTCGTCAATGCCGTCCTCCGGCGCGCTTGTCGAGAGAGAGAATCGCTGCAGAGTGAAGATGGGCTTTCTTTAGAGGTAAGAACCTCGCACCCAAAATGGATTGTGGATGCCTTCTCGCTTTTGCTAGAGGGTGAGCGGTTATCTGATGAGCTCTTGAGCCATAACCGTGGCGCAGAAGCACAGGGCGTCGCTTTCGAGCCTATGAGCGAGGAGGAAGGATCGCGAGATACCCGCTTACCGTATGGGTATACATTTTTGAAGCCACCCTCTGCGATCTCAACAATCAAGAGCGGCGCGAGTTTCGTACAAGATTTTGGCTCGCAACTGGTCTGCGAAGTGGCACTTGCGACTGATCGAGAGAGGGAAATGAAATGGCTTGATCTCTGTGCCGGGCCAGGCGGGAAGTTCGCCTACCTCGCCCATCATTTACAGAGCGAGCAACTCATCGGAATGGAGTTGCATCGCCATCGTGCCGATCTTATCCGGGGGCGGGTTAAGGGATATGAGGTTTTGGTTGGTGATGCGAGAGATAGTGGCTTACCAGGTGAGTCATTCGATCGTATTCTCTTGGATGCTCCCTGTACTGGACTTGGCGCCTTGAGAAGAAGACCAGATGCAAGATGGCGACGGAGCGAGTCGGACCTCAAAGCGCTAGTTAAACTTCAACGGGAACTTTTGGATTCGGCAGCCAAGCTGGTGAAAATTGGGGGAGTGATCATTTACGTGACCTGCTCACCTCATCCGCTTGAGACGCGAACTCAAGTGGCTGACTTTCTTCGAACACATCCAGATTTCAAAGTCCTGCCAGTTGATAGAGGTACGATTAACAAGAGTTTTCAAAGCTCGATTGGCGCGGATGGAATGATGCAACTTATGACCGCAGAGCATGGGACTGATGGCATGTTCCTAGCTCTCTTGCAGAGAGAGGACCAATGACCGTCCGAATCTGTCCCTCGGTCCTTAATGCAGATCAGAACCACCTCGCGAGCGAGATCGAGCGAGTAGCGGGTTTCGCCGATTTCATTCATCTCGACATCATGGATGACAAGTTCGTCCCTAACTTTACCTACTCCTTTGAGCAAACTTGTCAGATTGTCATGGAATCTGTTCTGCCGATTGATTTGCATCTGATGGTCGAGCAAGCGGATCTTTGGGGGCCAAAATATGCTTCGTTGAAGCCGGAAGGAGTCTTTTCGGTGACGATCCATTATGAAGCTACGAAAGATGTGGCGGGAACTATTGATCTAATCAAGGCAGAGGGCGTCAGGTGCGGAGTTGCAATAAAGCCTTCAACGCCGGTTGAGGTTTTGAAAGGCTTGCTTACAAAATTGGACATGGTTCTTGTTATGACGGTTGAACCAGGATTCGGTGGACAAAGTTTCATGAGGCAGATGATGACGAAGGTTAAGTCCCTGAGTACCTGGATTTCGGCCGAGGGCTTATCCCAGACTTGGCTACAAGTTGATGGAGGAATCGCACTATCAACCATCGAAGAAGCCAGCGCTTGCGGTGCCGATACTTTCGTTGCTGGAAGTGCGGTTTACCAGAGCGATAATCCAGCGGAAATCGTCGCAGAATTGCGGAAGCGAGCGATTGAAGCCAGAAGATAGAATCGGGGGATGAAAACCTTCGATCAGCTTTTCTCAGAGGTCAGTGAGCGAGCCAAATTCCGTCCTGATCAATCCAAGACTGTAGAACTCCTTGATTCAGGGGTCCATGCCATAGGAAAGAAGATCCTCGAAGAAGCTGGCGAAGTTTGGCTTGCTGCCGAGCACGAGAGTGATGAGCGGTTGGCGGAGGAAATCAGTCAGCTTCTCTATCACTTACAAGTCATGATGGTCGCACGGAATATTCCTTTAGCAAAAGTCTATGAGCGTCTCTGATGGCCCTGAAGATTGCGCTACCCAATAAAGGTTCACTCTCTGAATCGGCGATTGATATCTTCAAAGCGGCTGGATTCCGTCAACGGCATGATGCCAAGGATTTGATCTTCCTAGATCCCTCAAATGATGTGGAGTTCTACTACCTAAGACCGCGGGATATTGCTACCTATGTGGGTAACGGTGAACTCGACCTTGGTGTGACCGGAAGAGACTTACTAGCCGATAGTGAGAGCGTCGCTATCGAGCTTCTTGATCTTGATTTTGGACGTTCATCATTTAGGTTGGCAGCGCCGTTGGCTTCTCTGCCTGTCACAAACCTTTCCGAAAAGAGAATTGCAACTGCTTACCCGAATCTTCTTGCGAGGTTCTTACAGGATCGCGCAGTAAGAGCAGAAATCGTTCATCTTGATGGCGCGGTTGAAAGTGCAGTAGGTCTTGGCGTAGCGGATCTGATCGCGGATGTTGTCTCCACCGGAAGTACTTTGCGCCAAGCGGGGCTAGCTGTCTTTGATCAGCCCATATTGGAGAGTTCGGCAATACTTATCGCCCGTGGGCAGAAGAGGGAGTTTGATTTAGTCCTTCGACGACTTCAAGGAGTGGTGATTGCGCGACAATATGTTCTAGTCGACTATGACGTCACGCGCTCGAATCTAGAACGTGCTTGTGAGATTACGCCAGGTATCGAGTCGCCAACGATCTCACCGCTTCAAAAAGCAGATTGGGTTGCGGTGCGAGCTATGGTTCCTCGTCGCGAAGTGCACCAAGTGATGGATCGCCTCTATGAAGTGGGAGCGCGCGGAATTCTCGTTACGGATATTCACGCCTGTCGACTCTAGATAAAGAAATCCAGAACATGCCTCAGGTCTCGTACCTCTATCGAAGCATCGGCTTTAACTCTTAAGACCTCCTTCGCACAAAAGGCGATCCCGAACCCTGCTCTTTTAATCATCTCGACATCATTGGCTCCATCTCCAATGGCCACCGTTTCATCTAGATCTATATCGAGAGAGGAGGCGAAATCAGAGAGCGCCTCACCTTTCTCTTTCCTTCCGATTATCGGTCCAGTGAGTTCGCCAGTGAGAACGCCATCCACGATCTCAAGTCGGTTGCCACGAAAGAAATCAAGCTTTAAATCACCAGCAAGTGGTGCGATTACCTCTTCAAAGCCACCGCTGACGATTCCAATTTTGACGTTCATAGACTTAAGAGTGGAGATCATTTCTTTGGCGCCGTTGGTTAAGGTGATCTTTTCCTGGACTTGAGTAAGAACTGAGACCGGTGCTCCCGAAAGCAATCTGACCCGTTCTCGGAGCGCAGATTCAAAATCGAGCTGCCCGGACATGGCTCTTGCGGTGATCTGACTAACAGCTTCGCCATGTCCAACAATTTTCGCAAGCTCATCAATCACTTCTTGGTCTATGAGCGTGGAGTCGACATCCATCATCAAGAGGCGATATCTCACGGATGAAGGTTAGCGGTCAGGATATCTTTGCCACCTATGCAGCCGTTGATCTCACTCGATGACGTTACGGTCCTGCGTTCGGGCACAACCATCTTGTCCAAAGTCTCTTGGCAAGTGATGCCAGGCGAGCGCTGGGTAGTGATCGGACCAAACGGTGCAGGCAAAACCACACTGCTTGCGATCCTTTCGAGTTATCTCTTTCCAACCTTAGGTCGTGCAGAAATCTTGGGTTCAAAGCTCGGACAGGTGGATACAAGCGAACTAAAGACACGGATCGGAGTTGCTTCAAGTTCCACGTTGGATCTGATTCCAGGGGATGAGAAGGTTTCAGATTTGATTCTCTCGTCCGCTTACGCGGTCTTTGGTCGTTGGATCGAGGAGTATGACCTTTGGGACGAATCCAGGTCGAGCGCTCTCTTACATGCTTTCGGTATAAGAGAGTTGGCGGATCGTTCATTTGCAACCTTGAGTGAAGGGGAGCGAAAGCGTGTGATGATCGCTCGGGCTTTGATGCCAGATCCTGAACTCCTACTTCTCGATGAACCTGCAGCAGGTCTAGATCTGGGTGGACGCGAAGACTTGCTTAATCGCCTCGCGCTTTTTGCCTCTGACCCATCCTCACCAGCAACAATTATGGTGACGCATCACTTGGAGGAGATTCCAGTAAGTACGACTCATCTACTTATTTTGAAATCTGGTTCAGTATTCGCTCAAGGTGCGATTGGCCAGGTTCTCACTTCGGAGAACTTATCTGCTCTCTATGGCAGTGAGATTCAACTTGAAATTCGCAATGGTCGCTACTTCGCCCTCTCTCGTTGACCTGATTCCGCCTCGCTGGCGGGATGCGCTCTCTGGCTTGCATGAAAAACTGATCAATATTGAGGCCGAGATTGGCAAACAGGTAAGTCAGGGAAAAACAATTCTTCCTGATAAGAACTCGGTCTTCGCTGCACTCTCCATCGCACCAGAGAAGGTGCGGGTCGTGATTGTCGGTCAAGATCCCTACCCGGATCGTCGTTACGCAATCGGCCGTTCATTTGCCGTTCCCCGCGAGAGCGCTCAACTGCCGCCGTCATTGAAGAACATAATCAAGGAAAAGATAGATGATGTCGGCGGCAAGGTTCCGAACCCTGATTTGATGGAATGGGAAGAACAGGGCGTGATGCTTCTCAATCGAACGCTCACCGTCAATGAGGGAGAGTCCAACTCTCATGAGAGTTTTGGCTGGTTGGAAATCACCACTCGAATCTGTCAGGTAATCGCTAATTCCGGTGGCTCAGCGATTCTCTGGGGAAAGAACGCGAATGAGTTGAGTTATCTCTTTCCCGGTCGCTTAGTTACCGGGGTACATCCAAGTCCCTTATCAGCCCATCGGGGTTTCTTCGGGTCAATGCCGTTCAGTCGGATCAACCAGATACTTGACGATCCCATTCAATGGTGAAAGCGGTGTTTCAGAAACGCTTTTCCAAAGTAAAGCGCCAGAGGAAGGGATCTTTCGAACTCTTCCTCTGGCGTTTTAAGGCTTGCTAGCGAATTCCTAAGCTAGCCAGATGTTGATTGGTGATGAAAGGAAGTAGACCATGAAGAGGCCTGAGACAAGCCATAGGAGAGGATGAATCTCTTTGGCGCGACCCTGGACGAGCCTTATTACGACGTGCGTGACAAAGCCTGCACCAATGCCAACTGCAATGTTGTAAGTAAAAGGCATCAAGATGATTGTTAGGAAGGCTGGCATAGCAATACCAAAATCCTGCCAATCGATCTCTTTAATCTGAGTCATCATGAGGAATCCAACGATGATGAGTGCTGGCACTGCGGCTTCATAAGGTATTACCTTGACAAGTGGAGCAAGGAATGTTGTCAATAGGAAGAGTGCTCCAGTAACAACAGAGGCAAGGCCGGTACGAGCTCCTTCGCCAACGCCAGAGGCGCTTTCGATATAGGAAGTGTTGGATGAAACAGCTCCCGCGCCACCTGCTGCAGCGGCAAGAGAGTCAACAACCAGGATCTTGTTCGCGTTAGGAACATTCCCATCGCTGTCGACGAGACCCGCTTGATGACCTATAGCCGTCATCGTGCCCATAGTGTCGAAGAAGTCAGCAAGTAAGAGTGTGAAGACCAAGAGGACTACGGTCACAACTCCAATTTTGCTAAAAGAACCAAAGAGGTTGAATTGACCCAAGAGATCAAAGTTTGGCGTCTCAACGACGGAACTTGGAACTGCAGGGACATTAAGGCCCCAACCCTTTGAATTGACGAAATCGCCATTGCCGAGCACAACACCGCCTGCATCAAAGTAAGTTTGTGGAAGTTTGCCCCCAAAAACCCCATCAATGACGCCTTTAGGAATGAAGTTGGCACCAATCTTGAATGTTCTTTCAATGACAACTGCTACGACGGTTGAGGCAACGATACCGATGAGCAGCGCTGCCTTGATTTTACGTACCCAGAGTGCAATTGTAAGAATTACACCAAAGGCGAAGACGATTACTGGCCAGCCAACTAACTTGCCGTCGTAACCAAGAGTCACGGGTACCGGTCCTGTGCCAGGAGTTTTACGAACAAATCCTGCGTCAACCAAACCGATGAGAGCAATAAACAATCCAATTCCGACCGAAATGGCTATCTTCAGTTGTCTTGGAACGGCTCTGAAAACAGCAACTCGAAAGCCCGTCAAGACGAGTATCAGAATGATGAGGCCTTCGAGGACGACGAGACCCATCGCATCAGCCCATGTCATCTCGGGAAGCTGAGCAATGCCAACGGCCACAAAGGTGTTAAGGCCTAGACCAGTTGCTAGAGCAAGTGGAAAGTTTGCAATGACACCCATCAGGATGGACATCACGCCAGCAATGAGCGCTGTTGCAGCAGCGACCATGGCGATGTTAGGACCAGCGGTTCCTCCGCCAAGGAAGTTTCCCTTGGAGTCTGCTCCTCCGAGGATAAGAGGATTCAACGCCACGATGTAACCCATCGTGAAGAATGTTACGAACCCTCCTCGTATCTCTCGTGAGATAGTGGAACCACGCTCGGTGATTTTGAAGTATTTATCGAGCACGGATATGCCTTTCTGTTTTGGTGACGGGGGTGTTTTCGACCCCGGGGGAAGGCGGATATGGAAAACAGGGAAGTTTCTGGGGAAGACCTAAACCTATGTGTTACCTAGCGGTAGTTCGGGCTACGACACCCAGCCAGATCGCAACTGACTGACCTATAGCAATGGCAAAGAGCGCAGTCCCAAGGCCCCACGTGCCGCCAAGGAGGGCTCCAGAGGTCAAGACCAGCACTTCAAGAGTGAGTCGAACTCGCCCCACCCTCACCCCAGTCTTCTCATGGAGGCCCGTCATCAAGCCATCGCGCGGACCTGGCCCAAGGCCGCAGGTCAAGTAAAGCGCGGAGCCGAGACCCACGAGAAGTGTTCCACCCAAAACGTAGCCGACACCGAAGATCTGATTCTCTGCTTGAGGGAAGATCATTAATCCCAGATCAATGAATGCAGAAATCACGAAGATGTTGACGATTGTCCCAAGACCAACTCGTCGCTTGAGCGGAATCCAGAGGAGTAGAACTGCTGCGCCAACTAAGACAGTGGCCAGGCCTATCGAAACATCAAATCGGAGAGATAACCCTTGGGCAAGCACTGACCATGGGGCGTTTCCAATATCAGATGAGATGACTAAAGCATCACCAATCCCGAAGAGCGCAAGTCCGAGTACAAGCATGAATATTCGCAATGGAGAGATCTGCCATTGATGTTCAGCGGTCCACGGGGTCTTTGGAATGGTCTTATGCGGCGTGAAGAAGCGAAACCATGCGGGAAGATTCATTGTCCGCAAAGTCTAGACTCTCTCAGTGATCATCGGTGGCGGAACACTCATTAACGTTGTGGCAATCGCCATAGGAACTTTGCTCGGATTGATTATGGGTAAGAAGTTCCATTCAGAGCTCCGTGATTTTCTCACTCAAGCAATGGGTTTTGTCGTGCTGATAGCAGCCGCAGATGCACTTCGCACATTCTGGGATCGCAAATTTCAGGATTCATTCGATCGAGGCGTATCCATTCTAGTCATTCTTTTCTCGATCGCTATTGGCGCACTTCTTGGACACTGGAGCGGGATTGAACGACGGCTAGAAACTTTTGGCACTAGCCTCAAGAACAGATTCTCTAAGGATGAGAATCCTCGATTTGTCGAAGGATTCCTAGCCGCTTCGATTCTCTTTGGCGTGGGCCCTATGGCGGTACTTGGTGGCATAAGTGATGGCATGGGTGAAGGAATCGAGTTGTTGATCCTTAAGAGCACGCTTGATTTCTTCATGTCCATCATGTTCGCGGCCACCTATGGCTGGGGCGTGGGTCTATCTGCCATTCCAGTGGGGATCTATCAGTTTGTATGGACTGGAGTTGGCTTTGGTTTGGGTGAGATTCTCAGCGATGTGCAGGTGCAGGCGCTGACCATTACTGGAGGAATACTGTTGATAGGAATCGCACTGGGATCGATGGGCATCAAACGAATTGCAGTCGGCAATATGTTGCCCGCGATCTTTATTGCCCCGCTTCTTGCTGGTTTTCTTGCACGTTAGTTACTCCGGATTGCTCATCCTTGAAAAGGTAGTGGATCCGAACTCTTCTGACCGAGCACTTCATTCGAAGATCCGGTCACTACCTTTCGCATATGGTGTCGTCGACAGAGAACTTCGTATGCAACTCGATCCGCAACCCCTGTAGCTACGTCGCCAACGAGAACTTGTTCACCTTCGGTGACCATCACGCCGTTGACAGTTCTGGCATTGTGAGTCGCTCTCTCGCCACACCAGCAAAGGGCCTCGACCTGCAACGTTTGTACTCGGTCGGCAAGCTCGACTAGACGCGCCGAACCGGGAAAAAGTTTGGTGCGAAAATCAGTAAGAATCCCGAATGCGTATACGTCAATGCCGAGCCCATCGGCGATTCTCGCTAACTGTTCGATTTGAGATTCTTGATAGAACTGCGCCTCGTCACAGATGACGTAATCGATGCGGGTACCAATAGAAAGCTGCTCAACTACGTACTTGTGTATATCTAGGTCAACCGCGACCTCGATGGCTTCAGAGCGCAACCCAAGTCGAGAGGAAATGGTTCCGGACCCGGCTCGATCCTTTGAGGTGAAGATCAAACCCTGTCGTCCTCTGCTCTGGTGATTGTGCGCGGTCTGCAGGGCAAGGGTTGACTTTCCCGAATCCATAGTCCCGCAGTAATAGATTAGCTCGGCCATCTCACCTCGTTCTGAGCATATTTGTCGGAGAAGCTTGTTGAGATTTTATTCACTGTTGCACCAAAGCGTGTATGGGAAGTCCAGGGAAGGTTGATTCGATCTTAGAACGGCCTGCCAAGAAACCGAGCTCTAAAAGACAACCGAATCCGGTGACGATGCCGCCCCCCATTTTAATCAAATCGATGGCTGCAACAGCGGTACCACCTGTTGCCAAGACGTCATCAATTACTGCGATATTCATATTTGTTTCTATCAAATCCTTGTGAACTTGGAGTTCATCGAATCCATATTCGAGCTCGTAACGAACGGTATGAACGTCACGAGGAGACTTACCTGGCTTACGCAAAGGTATAAAGCCAACGCCAATCTCGGCGGCGACAGCTGCACCAAGGATGAAACCACGCGCTTCGATTCCTGCGATTCGATCTGTTTTACTCGACTGAAAGCTTTGAGCAAGAGAGGCAATGGACCTTCGCAAAGCCTTTCCATTTGCGAGAAGCGGAGTGATGTCTTTGAAGATTATTCCTGGCTTGGGATAGTCCGGAACGTTGACTATGTACTCCGAGAGTGGGCCTTCATCTGATCCCAGGTGCGCCATCGAAAACCCCTTACCTACGTGTCCGAACGGGGACTTGAACCCCGAAGCCCTTATCGGGCACTAGCACCTCAAGCTAGCGCGTCTGCCAATTCCGCCACCCGGACTGAGAGAGCGCATATTAGCACCGCAAAATTGGCACCAAGTTATGGCTAAGCGCATCGCACTTTAGAGAATGTAGGTTGCCGCCGCTACCCTCTGCCATATGTCGCTAATTCTTACGCCAGCTCAGGTTGCAGAACTTGAGTCAGAAGTTGTTCGCATCTGCCAAGAGTTGATTCGGATACCGAGCGTCAACTATGGCGAAGGAAAAGGCGATGAGCGCCTAGTCGCAATGTATGTCGCTGATTTGCTCTCGGAAGTTGGAATAAAGAACGAGATCATCGAAACGGCTGCGAATCGATGCAACGTCATAGCGCGCATTGAGGGAAGTGATCGCTCAAGACCCGGATTAGTCCTTCATGGTCACATTGATGTTGTTCCAGCCGATGCAAAAGATTGGTCGGTCGATCCGTTCTCGGGAGAGATCAGAGATGGGGCGCTCTGGGGACGTGGCGCTGTCGATATGAAGGACATGGATGCGATGATCCTTGCGATAGTGAGGCTCTGGGCGAAGATTGGATACAAGCCACCACGAGACATCGTTCTTGCATTCTTCGCTGATGAAGAGGCTGGAAGCATCTATGGAAGTCGCTGGTTAGTTAAAAATCGACCTGAGATTTTTTCTGGGTGCAATGAAGCCGTCTCTGAGGTTGGTGGGTATTCCCTGACGCTTCCCAATGGAAAACGTCTCTATCTCATAGAAACGGCCGAAAAGGGAATCAACTGGATGAAGTTGACCGCTCGAGGGACCGCAAGCCACGGTTCCATGATTACGACTGATAACGCAGTGGTGAAGCTTGCTGACGCAGTTTCAGCGATTGGAAGTTATCCCTGGCCAGAGCGTCCGACCAAAACTGCGAGCATTCTTATGCAACGTGTAGCGGAAGCGATGGGGGAGACCTTCGATCCCAAGAACTTGCGCAAGTATCTTGCATATTTCGGTGGAATGGCAAAGATGATCGGCGCAACGCTTCAGAACACCGCCAACCCTTCGATGTTAGAGGCGGGATATAAGACCAATGTGGTTCCGCAAAGCGCGACCGCAGTAGTCGATGGACGGTTCTTGCCTGGTATGGAGAGCGAACTCTTGGAGACGATCAAATCTTTGGTCGGTAAAGATGTATCTATCGAAATGATGACTCGAGATGTTGCCTTAGAAGTCGATTTCACTGGTCCGCTTGTTGATGCAATGTGTTCGGCGATCCAGAGCGAAGATCCCGAAGGGACACCGGTTCCGTATCTCATGAGTGGCGGAACCGATAACAAAGCCCTCTCAGATCTTGGGATAACTGGCTATGGGTTTAGCCCCCTGAAAATCCCTGCTGATCTTGATTTCATGTCACTCTTCCATGGCGTCGATGAGCGTGTTCCAATTGAAGGTTTGCATTTTGGCGTGAGGACGCTCCATCACTTCTTGATCAACTGCTGATTTCCAAAGATCAGTCTTGCCGGTAAGAAACTAGCGAAGCGAAGAGACGTCCTCTAAAGCCTGGATGACAGGTTCTGGAAGTTCGATTTCATCTGACCTTAGAGCGCCCTTGAGTTGCGCACCAGTTCGCGCTCCGATGACTGCACTTGTAACTCCGGGACGATCGCGAACCCAGGCGATTGCTACTTCAAGTGGAGCAAGCCCTAAACCATCTGCAGCGACCACAACCGCTTCAGTAATCTTCTTTGATCTTCGATCAAGATAAGGCTCTACGAAGGAGGCGAAATGTTGGCTTGCGCCACGAGAATCTGCAGGCATTCCCTCTTGATACTTGCCCGTGAGAACTCCTCTTCCAAGTGGCGACCAAGCAAGAAAACCCAGCGCAAGTGCCTTGCAGGCTGGGAGAACCTCTTCCTCCACTTTTCGATTGAGAAGAGAGTACTCATTTTGCACCGAGGCGAGAGCCACTTTTCCTAGAAATGGATTCTGGATTGTTGCACTTCGTGCCGTTTGCCAACCATTGAAATTTGATATTCCGACATAACGCGCCCGACCTGAGGTCAGAGCAAGATCCAACGCAGAGAGTGTCTCTTCAAGCGGCACCGCTTCATCGAAGGTATGAATCTGCCAGAGATCGACGCTTTCGATACCGAGTCGATCAAGTGATCGGTCGAGATCCTTTAAGAGATTGCTTCGTGAGTTATCTACCTTGCGATTTCCGTCTTTGAAGGATATCCCAGCCTTTGTCGCTATAAGGACGTCATCTCGATCAACAAGCGTCCCCAGGAAACCGCCAATAACTCTCTCG
>Ga0169931_10008898_pt1 | contig 14566 bp, 9 predicted proteins | sample Kivu_15m_20L_FD_129675 | JGI IMG/M metagenome (GOLD analysis project Ga0169931, IMG submission 129675) | Freshwater microbial communities from Lake Kivu, Western Province, Rwanda to study Microbial Dark Matter (Phase II) - Kivu_15m_20L... | ecosystem: Environmental > Aquatic > Freshwater > Lake ...
CAGCGGTGCTGGACCAGCTTGCCGATCTCTTCGAAGCTGCCGCGGTCGAGGAGGGTCTCGATCCGTTCCCGGGCGGTCAGTTTGCCGTCGCGGTGGTGACGAGCGATCCGCTCGGGGCCTCCCCCCAACTCGGCCAGCCGATTCTGCTCTTCCAGGGCGGCGCGTTTTCGTTGGCTCATGCGCGTTCAGCTCCTCCCTCCCGGCGCATCCATTCCTGCCAGAGAAGGTGAAAGTGGTGAAGTCCATTCTCCCGCCGCGGGGAGTAGCGGCCACGGTGGTAGGCCCTCGATCCCAATCCCCGTTGGACGGCTTCGCAGATGGCGATGTCCTCCTGCTGGATCTCGTCGCTGAGGCGGACGACCTCCTCGATTCGCTCCCGCTGGCCCTCCAGATCGAGATCGTGGGCGTACCACTCGAAGATCGTCAAGGTGCGGGTCGGCCCGAGGGGCAGGATGAGGTTGGTCGAGAGGTTGTCCGGATGCAGGTTGAGCATAAGGTTGGGGAAGATCCAGTAGTAGAGCATCTCGCCCTGCGCGTCGCTCGGCCGGTAGGTCCCTCCGGCCTCTGTCCCGGTCCGGATCGGTGCGTTCTGCAATGATGTGTAGCGCGCGGGAATGGTGCGGTAGCGGGAGTAGTCGATCTCGCGCATCAGCGAGGGGTGGACGATCGGGACGTGGTAGCCTTCGACGTAGTTGTCGACGTAGACCTTCCAGTTGCACTCGATGACATAGTCGCGACGGGCAACCCAGTGCATGGCGTGGATCCGACTGCCGGCGACGCGGGCGGGAATCTCTTCGAGCAGGTCGAGGAGGCCCGGTCCGACCGGGTGGAGGCGGACGAAGAGGAACGACTCCCAGGTCTCCACTTCGACCTCGCGCAGCCCCATCTCCTCCCGCGGAAAGTTCTCGACCCCCTCGAAGTCCGGCACTCCGATCAGCCGGCCGGTCAGGTCGTAGGTCCACCCGTGATAGCCGCAGCGCAGCCGCTCGCAGGTCCCATTCCCGCTGGCGAGAGGCCCGGCGCGGTGGCGGCAGACATTGTGGAAGCCCCGCACCTTCCCGTCCATGCCCCGGACCAGCAGCAGGGGCTCTCCCGCGATCGTCGTCGTCAGGAAGGATCCGGGGTGAGGCAGCGAGGTCTGCCGCCCTGCCAACTGCCAGCTCGCCGCGAAGATCTGCACCCGCTCCGACTCGTCGACCTCCGCCGAGCGGTAGCACGAGGCCGGGAGCGTCTCGGCCGCCTCGATTCGCGGGTCGATCTCGCAGTCGAATCTCCAGGTCGCCATCCTCGCCCTCCTCGGTCCTGTTGCCGCTCCTTCAGGACGCCGGCTGAGCCGACGTCAGTCGTGCGATCTTCCGCGGATAGCCTTCGAGCAGCGCTCTCTTTTGACGAAGCCAGCGCGGGACCTCCGCCTCAGCGTGGATTGGGGCGGGGAAGGTCGGCTTGGGTCCTTTTCTCATTCAATTTCCAACGGTCCGCTCGGCGGACCCAGGTCGTGGTCTCTCGCGCTCCGCAGCCCCTTTCCCGCCAGGGCAGGAACTCCGAAACGCGCGAGGGAGAGAGGGGATGGCACCACCGGTAGGTCAACCGCACCGCGCCGGCTGACCAGGACGCTCTCCCACGGCGCGGTCCGCCATCGACAAGCGATTGAACCATGGAGACTGCCTGGGGCGCAAATCCCTCTCCCGCCTCACGCCACGACCCCTCATTGTCGCGCCGTACTCAGCCGTCCGAGCGGCGGGGCGACCAGGACCGGACACTTCGCCTGGCGCAGCACGAAGTCGGTGTTGGTCCCAAACAGCTCCCGCCACTCCCCCTCTTCGCGATGCCGCCCCAGGCAGATCAGGTCGATCTCTCTCTCCTCCGCGAGGGCCAGAATCTCCTCGGCCGGTCGTCCAGACCGGACCGCCGGCTTGACCGTACACCAGAGCCGGGCCTCTCCCGGGACCATCTCCTCCAACTGCCGCTCGATGAACTCGAATCCGGGAGGAGTCTCCGGATAGTTCTCCGGTACGACGTGGAGCAGGTGCAACTCCGCCAGGTACTCGGCGGCCAGCACGGTCGCGAAGGCCAGCCCGGCATCGCCCGCCGGCGAGAAGTCCTGCGCCGCCAGAATTCGTCTGGGCGCGAGCCCTCCCTCCTGCCCCCCTGCCACTCCCGCTCATCCCGATGCAGCACCAGCACGGGGCAGAGCGCGTTCCGGCAGATCGCCTCCGCTGTTGACCCCAGGAGCGCCGCCCCCAGCGGCCTGCGCCGCGATTCGAGAATGATCAGATCGGCGTTGCGCCTTCCGGCCTCGGCGATCACGTCGATGATCGGGTCACCCTCGATCGCCACTCCCTCCCAGTCGCGCCACGGTTCCGGCTCCTCGGGCATCAACGATTGGACCAGCGCTCTCAACTGGTCCTCGGCCGCCTGCCGCTTCTCCCCGGCGTGATAGTCCATTGGATTGAGGCAATGGCAGACCGTCAACCGGGCCTCACAGCTCCTCGCCATGGCGATGGCATACCGCACTGCCTGCCGCGACTCGGCCGCAAGGTCGACCGGACATAAGATCTCTCGAATGCTCTTCATACGCTCCCTCCCTCTCTCCGAACGCCGCCGACGAATGCCCCCTGGTTGACGATCCCGGACCGTCAGAGGCAGCGGCTCACTGGGAGAGATGCAAACGCAACTCCCGGGCCAGACTTCCAGGAATGCCGATCCACGATCCACTCGCTGCCTGGGGGGCTGCCTCAGGGCAATCGCACTAGAACCTCAATCTAATCAAAGTAGCCCGGCGATGCCAAAGTAGAAGCGGCTTCCAGCCGCTTCGAGGAGTGTGGCCATGCCAGGGTAGAAGCGACACGATGCTGTTTCTGCCATCGAGAAGCGGCTGGAAGCCGCTTCCACCTTCGATCTGCCTGGGGGGGCGATCTCGGCCGACGCACACGACCAGGCAGCGAAGGAACCTCCGCGGGAGCGGGGCACCGTCCTGACCGAGTGCGCAGGATTTCTCAGGGAGATTGGGCCAATTTCCGCAAGGCAGGCTCGACGGGAGGCGACACCTTCCTCTCCTCCCAAGGGGTGCGGTAGAGTGGGGCTGGTCAAGGGTAGGCGGAGCGAGGGGCTGGCTTGGGAATCGTCGACCCCTTGATCGGGAGGTTGGGCTGCACAAGAGTCAATCGAGGAGGAGCGGGCGTGCGCAAGGGCAGAGCGGCAGAGCTGAAGCGGCAATGGGGGCGACTCCTCGTCCTGCTTCGTCAACTCTGGAAGATCGCTCAACAGGACAACGCCTTCGGCCGCGCCGCCGAACTGGCCTACTTCTTCCTGCTGACCCTCTTCCCCTTGCTGATCACCCTGCTGAGCCTCTTCAGCTTTCTCCCTGGGATTCAGGAGGCCTTGCGTGGGTGGCTGGAGAACGTCATGCCCCCGCAGGCCATGGCCCTCGTCGAGGGCTGGCTTCGCGATTTTGTCGGACAGCGGAGCGGGGGACTCCTCTCACTGGCGCTCCTCTTCGCCCTCTGGACGGCTTCGACCGGAATGGGAGCCGTCATTGGCACGCTCAACGCCGCCTACCAGGTCAAGGAGACCCGCCCGCTCTGGCAGATCGCCATCCTCTCCGTCGGGCTGACCCTCGCCTCCTCGATCCTCTGCGTCGGCGGCCACCTGCTGCTCCTCTTCGGAGGCTGGGCGGTGGGTTGGGTTGGCCATCACGCCGGACCTCCCCGCCTCGTCGCGATCTTCCTCTTCGGCTGGCGTCCGCTCCGCTACCTCCTGGCGACCTTGCTGCTGATCCTCTCCGTCGACCTCATCTACTACCTCGCCCCCAATACCCGACGGCGCTGGCGTTGGCTGACCCCGGGCGCGATCTTTGCCGTCCTCGCCTCCCTGCTCGCCTCCTCGCTCTTCTCGCTCTATCTGCGATTCGCTCCCGGGTACAGCATGATCTACGGCAGCCTCGGTGCCTTCATCGTCCTCATGCTCTGGATGTACCTGCTCGGCCTGGCGCTCTTTCTAGGAGGCGTCTTGAACGCCTGTTGGCCCCCCGCCCGGCGTCGCGTCTTTTTCTGAACTGAAAAGAACGGAACTGATTTGATCTGCTCTGACCTGGCCCTGCGCCCCAGGCAGATCCGCGTCGACCCCGTGAGGCATGCCCCAGAGTTGACTGCCCTTCAATCCTAGCCAATCCCCATTCGAGCCGCTGGCTGAATGGGCTTGGCTCGCCCTCTCGCGGCGTCTTCACGCCTCGAGCAGGGCCTCGTACCGCTTGTGCAGCTGAACACCAGCGGGGAGAGGTTCTCTCTCCCAAAGACAGGTCACCTGGTAATCGGCAAAGGAGAGCGGTGCCTCCCGCCCGGGTCGAAGCGCGATCTCGATCCCCCCGAAGAGGTCCTGAGAGGGCGCGCAACCGAGCCGCGCCTCGCGTCGGTTCTGTTGACTATTGCCGGGGTGCTGAGTCCCGATATGCTCGAAGTCGTAGAGCCCCCGGACGGCCATCCCGCCCCGGGTAAGCACAGGGCCCTCCCCGAAGAGTCGCACCAGCGACGCGAAGAGGAGCGAGAGGTCCGCCTCTGTAAACCCTGTCCGCACGGCCAGGGAAGGAGAGACATAACCTCGCGCGGCGTAGAGGCCGTAGGTCCCGTGGGCCAGGCTGGAGGCGCCCGACTCGGGCTGCTCTCCGGCCCTGCCCGGAGGAGAAAGACGCAGAACGGGATGAAGGGACCGCCCAAAGGAGAGCTGCACGGGTCCGCGCAACTGCCCCCAGGCGGATCCCTTCATCGTCCTGTGTCCGTGGCTGAGGACACATCCAAAAGCTCGTACGTCGTAGAACTCGCGGCAGAGCCAGCGGAGCATCTCCATCGGCCCTTTGCTGGATCGCCTGGGAGAGCGGAGGCCCCGCATTCCCGGCATCTCCCGCGCCCCGTCCTTCGCGAATTGCGCGAAGCGACGCTCCAGCGAATCTTCCAGCCCCGCGCTCCGTCCCTCCCGCAGGAGGATCTGATACCTGTTGGCGTTGGGGCCTCTCTCAAGGCCGCACTCACCCTGGAACATCTGCTCGACGAAGTTCCGGATTCGCCGTTTGAGACTCGCGTCGGAGATAAAGCCACACCCGCTCACCTGGTCGACGCTCGGTTGGGGGACGGTCGACATCTCGCCCCCGCGGGGAAGATCGACGAGGTCGAACAGGAACAGGAAGTCGTGTCGGTTGCTCAGCACGCGGCTCGTGGACGCCTTGGAACCCATTCCTCTCCCCCCCCGTCTGCTGCGGCAGGTCGCCTCTTCTCTGGTCGATTCCCTGATCGGTCCTCTCCTTCGCCCCTCGCCCTGGATCTCAGTATTGCTCTCCCCACTCACTCGACGGTGGCAGGCCTTCCTCATCACGGATCAGTTCAATACGGGACGGATGGCAGTCCATGCTCCCCGCTCTCACTTTCGCGTCGAAGAAGAGCGGACTGGGGGGCGTCAATCGCCCCTCGTAGCCCTGGGGCGTCTCCCCTGGCCACTCTTGCTGGCGCGGCCGGGAAGAGGTGACGGGACGGTTGACGCGGTGAGCCGGCCCCGTCTTCCAGCGAAAGCCGATCGCCCGGTCCTCTGCCGGGAAGAGGTCGTAGAGCATCGGCCCGAGATCGGCGTTGAAGCGGAAGGGGTCGGCCGACTCCGCAAGCCCCTTCTCCGCGCCGTCACGGGCTATCTCGTCGGCTCGCCGCGCCAGCGTCGCCACGGGATCCGGCTCGGGGACAAAGAAGGCGTCAAACTGGCGCAGCCCAAGACAAGGCCGGTGAAAGCACTTGCCCAGGCGGGCGCGACGCCGGACCTCCTGTCCGAACTGCTCCGCGCTTCGTCGCGTGCGTCCGGCGAGTTCGGTCAGGCGAATCTCCGCCGTGATCAGGTACTCGACCCCTTGCAGGCCCACCCAGGATCGGACGCCCCCGTCTTCCCTGATCACGCCCTCGTATGCTCCTCGTCCTCCTCGTCCATTCGCTCTTCCAGTGCCTCGCCAGGACGGGGCCTGATCGAGATGGACCACCTCGCCGCCCTCGATCGAGGAGAAGGGGAACCATTGCCCCCGGCGGACGATGCGGATCGTGTCGATCAGATAGTAGAACTGCGGATCCCAGAAGATCGCCTCGAGAACTCCCCTGGCGGCCGAGGGCGTGATGACAGGGTAGCTCTTCCCCACCGTCGATCGTCCCGGTCGCGTGAAACAGGCGTACTCCCCCCAAACCCGGATGGTGACCTGGTCTCTTCTCTTTCTCGCAGCCCGCTCCTCCCATCTCTCTTTCATCTCTTCCCTCCTGACAGAAGAGATGATCCACGCTTCGGGGAGACAAATAATGTCTCCCTGAAAAAAAAATTATGGGGAGGGCGTGGAGTAGAGGGCGAGGGTCTCCGTCAGGCGGGAGCGGACCAGTTCGCAAAGCAGGGGAGGAGAGACGGCGACGGCGTGGTGACCGAACTGCATGAGCCAGCGAACGACTTGAGGGAGAGCGGCCTCGGTGATGGTGAAGGCGACACGGAGTCGTTGGTCAGGGAGGTCCTCATTGACCTGGGTGGGGTGGTAGGTCCGTTCGCGGATGTAGCGGGCCTGGTAGGAGTCGAATTCGATGACGACGGTGAGGGGAGGGCCGCCCCGGAACATGCCGAAGCCGTGATTGAGGTAGGCCTGAGAGTTCCAGTCCTCCGGGGGATGAAAGCGGCGGCGGGTGTTGAAGAGAGAGCGGATCCGGCCGGCGTGGAAGTCACGGACGGCGAGGGTCTGGTGGTCCCAGCCGACGGCGTACCATTCCCCGAGATAGTTGTGGAGGGTCAGCACATCGACGTTGCGGTGAGAGAGTAGATTCTCGCGTTGGGAGAAGTAGGTGAGGTGGAGGGTTTCGCGGTTGGCGATGGCTTCGGCGAGTTGCTGGAGAATGAGGGGGGGAGTTTCGAGGGCGGGTTCGGGAGCGATATCGATGGCGGCGTCGAGCCGTTCGATGTTGACGACGACCTCTTCGGGCAGGTAGGCGGCGAGTTTGGCGAGGGATTGGCGGGCGAGCTGCACTTCGGCGGTGGGCGAGGCGTGGCGCAGGGCTCGTTCAACGATAAAGAAGCTGATCAGTTCGCCGGCGCCGAGGCGGATCTCCGGGAGAGTCCAGTGCGGATCGGTCAGGTGAAACCCGTTCTGGCCGCGATCGAAGGCGATCGGAGCGCCGTGCTGATCCTTGAGGACTTTGAGGATGCGTTGGACGGTCCGCTTGTCGCGCCGAACGATCCGGGCGAGGCGGGCTTTGGTCGGGTAACTTCCGGTGCGGAGTTCCTGGAGAAGACGCTTGTAGAGTTCGATGGTATCGAATCGGGCCCGTTGTCGTTCGGTCTGACGGTCAGAAGGCATAGGTGATCGATCCTCTTGAGATTCCCCCTCTCGTTGGCAGGGGGCTGGGTCGTTCGTGGGCATTGGCTGTGGCCTGAGTCCTTCTCCGCGGTCGTGGAGAGGCCAAGGTGTACGAAGACTGCGCCGGGGCGGTGCCGCGGGTGGTCGCGCGTCGTTCCTTGAGTTTTCTTAGGCCTTGCCGGGACAGATTCCCCTGCGGAGAGAGGGTATTCAACCACAACCGCAGGGCCTCGGCAAGGAGGGGAGGGTGGAGAAGAGCAGGGAGAGCTTGCCATGGCGTCGGCTTTCGTCGATGCTAGGCGGCGAATCTCGGGTTGCTCCAGGACAGATGATCTCACGGAACCACAGAGAGGCACGAGAATGAGGCTGGGACGATGATCGGCGATGGAGCGGACCAATGTTGCACCAGGACCTCTCCGTGGCTCCGTGAGAGGCCAAAGAGAGCGAACAAGGCGGCGAACTGGAGTGGGAGATTCGGGTGGGTTCAAAGGGGGGAGATCACCCGCTCCTCGGCAGAGTTGGAAGATCGTGGGTGGAGGGGAGGGCAGGATGAGGAAGAGTGAATCGGCAGCAGGTGGGAAGCGGAGTCGGTGGTGGGCGGCTGGGGCGTGGGTGATGGTTCTGGCGCTGTGTGGGCTGGCGGGGTGGCCGGTCGTGGCTGGTGGAGAAGCGACCGAGGTGGTCACTGTCGAAGGCGGTGATGTCCAGGGGGAGATCCGCGACGGGGTGCGCAGCTTCAAGGGAGTTCCGTACGCGGCGCCTCCGGTAGGAGAGCGCCGGTGGCGGCCTCCGCAGCCCGCTCCTGCCTGGCAGGGGATTCGCGAGGCTCGCGAGTTTGGCCCGGATTGTCCCCAGTCGCCCTACCCGAGACTCTCGCTCTTCTACAGTCCACCGCGGGTTCAGCAGGAGGACTGCCTCTGCCTCAATGTCTGGACAGCGGCGAGGGCAGGGGAGAAGCGACCCGTCATGGTCTGGATTCACGGGGGAGCGTTGACCCGTGGATCCGGGGCTGCTCCCACCTACGACGGCGCGTCGCTGGCCCGCCAGGGGGTCGTCCTGGTGACGCTCAACTATCGGTTGGGGGTGCTGGGATTTCTGGCGCATCGGGAGTTGTCGGCTGAATCGCCGAAGGGCGCTTCGGGGAATTATGGAATTCTCGATCAGCTGGCCGCCCTGCGGTGGGTTTCGCGGAACATCGCGGCGTTCGGAGGCGATCCGGGCAAGGTGACCATCTTCGGAGAGTCCGCCGGAGCGTGGAGTGTCAATGCCCTGGTGGCCTCCCCGCTCGGCAAGGGGCTCTTCCATCGCGCGATTGGGCAGAGTGGAGGGACCTTTGGACCCGGGGTCCGCCGCGAGGCGGCCGAGGAGGCGTGGGGAAGACGGGTACCCGAGGTGCTCGGGGCCGGGTCATTGTCCGATCTTCGGGCGGTCCCGGCCGAGCGATTGGTGGAGGCGACGGACAAACTGACCCCACGGCTGCAGACGATCGTCGATGGGTGGGTTCTGCCGGAGGAGGTTTCGACGATCTTTGCGCGAGGGAAGCAGAATCCGGTTCCGGTGATCGTCGGGTCGAACGCGCGGGAGATGACTTCGCTCCTGGCTCCAGCCGCGATTCCTCGGACGGTCGAGGCCTATCGCCGCAGCGTCGCGACGCTCTTTCGGGAGCGAAGCGGGGAACTCGACCGGGTCTACCCCGTCGAGAGCGACGCCGGGGTGTCGGAGGCGTATCTCAGTCTGTTGCGGGACTACACGTTTACTTCCCAGATGCGCCGCTGGGCCCGTCTGACGGGGACGACCCAGGCAAAGGCCTGGTGGTACTATTTTTCGCACGCGCCGCCGATCCCGAATAGCGACTATCTGGGGGCGTTTCATGCGGCGGAGATCGCCTATGTCTTTCGGAACCTCTCCTTCTCCCGGGTGGCGCCGCGGGAGGTCGATGAGCGGTTGGCCGAGACCATCTCGACATACTGGGTCAACTTCGCGCGCACGGGCGATCCGAATGGCCAGGGGCTGCCCAAGTGGCCAGCCTATCGGCAAGGGGCGGAGCCGTATCTCGAGTTGGGGACGACGATCAAGGTGGGGCAGAATCTCTTGAAGGAGCAGCTCGATCTGCTCGACAATCTGCGGTGAGTCCGGCCTGGCGCAAGGCGGGCTGAGGGCAAGGGGAGTTCCCGCGGGAGGCCGGCGGGCACAGGAACAAAGGAGAGGCGACGTGAGCAAGCGAATGTGGCGGGAAGGGGCGTGGGGTCGGCGGGTGGTCCTCTGCGGGATCCTGATTCTGGGAGCCTGGGCGGGGATGATGCGGTCTGGAGGGGCGCAGGAGGCGACCCGACGGCCGATTCAACTGGACGACCTTGGGCGGTTTCGCGACGTGCGGGACCCGCAGTGTTCCCCGGAAGGGGATTGGGTCGCCTATGTCGTCTCGACGACGGACCTCAAGGAGGACAAGTCGAGCTCCCATGTCTGGATGACCCGGCTCGACGGCAAGGAGGAGCGTCAGATGACGGCCGGGCAGGAGGGGGAGTCCTCGCCGCGCTGGAGTCCAGACGGGAAGTACCTCTCCTTCACCTCGTCGCGCAAGGGAGCGGCCAAGGGGAGTCAGGTCTGGGTTCTCGATCGGAGCGGGGGAGAGGCGGTGCAGCTGACCGATGTCAAGGGTCGGTTGCAGGGGTATGAGTGGTCTCCGGACGCCACTCGGTTGGCGCTGGTGATTGGGGATCCGGATCCGGACGCCGAGGCAGAGGGGAATGGGGAGGCGGCCCCGGCCCGCCCGAAGACGCCGAAGCCGATCGTCATCGACCGCTACAAGTTCAAGCAGGATGTCGCGGGCTATCTGCCCTCTGGTCGCCGCTCCCGCCTCTACCTCTTCGAGGTGGCGACGAAGAAGCTCGAGCGGGTGACGACCGGGAATTGGGACGAGTCTGCCCCCTCCTGGTCACCGGATGGGAAGAGGCTGGCGTTTGTCAGCAACCACAGTGCCGATCCGGATCGGACGCCGGAGGAGCAGCTCTTCGTCGTCGAGGCCCGGGCGGGGGCGACCGAGCGGGCCGTCACCCCGCCGGAAGCGCGGGTCAATCGTGGCCAGGCACAGTGGAGCCCGGATGGGCGCTGGCTGACCTATCTCGAGTCGGATGAGCGCAAATATGGCGCCTACAATATGGACCACCTCGCCATGGTCGCGGCCGATGGGGCGGCGGCTCCGAAGCGGTTCCCGGCGGTCGAGGCGCTCGACCGCGGCGTCTCCAGCCCCCGCTTTACGAGTGATGGGGGAGGGATCACCTTTCTCGTCACCGACGACCGCTCCGTCTACCCGATGCAGCTGACGCTCGGGTCGGGCCAGGTGGCGCGGCTGCTCGACCCGCCGGTCGTCGTCTCGAGCTGGAGCAGCGCCGGGAAGTGCTCGGCCCTCCTCTCCGGCGGGGATGAGAAGTACGGGGAGGTCTATGCCCTCGAAGAAGGGCGCTCCCTCCGCCAGGTGACGAAGCAGAACGATGCGGCGATGGCCGGGCTGAACCTCGGTCGGACCCGCCGGGTCGAGTTCAAGAGCAAGGATGGCACGTCTGTCCACGGTCTCCTGACGACGCCGGTCGGTTACGTCGAGGGGACCAGGGTTCCCCTGCTGCTGCGCATCCACGGCGGACCGAACGCCCAGGATCAGCACACCTTCAGCTTCGAGCGGCAGTACTTTGCCGCGCAGGGCTACGCCGTGCTGGCGGTGAACTACCGCGGCAGTTCGGGACGCGGCGTCAAGTTCTCCCGCGCGATCTTTGCCAATTGGGGCCACTACGAGGTCGAGGACCTGCTCGCCGGGGTCGATCACGCCATCCAGTCGGGGGTCGCCGATCCGAGTCGGCTCGGCGTTGGGGGCTGGAGTTACGGCGGGATCCTGACAGACTATCTGATCGCCAGCGACACCCGGTTCAAGGCGGCGACGAGCGGCGCGGGAACCGCGTTCACCGTTTCGTACTATGGGGTCGACCACTACATCATCCAGTACGACAACGAGATCGGCCCTCCCTGGAACCCGAAATCGTGGGAGACCTACGTCAAGTTGTCTTATCCTTTTCTGAAGGCGGATCGGATCAAGACCCCGACCCTCTTTCTCTGCGGCGAGAAGGACTTCAACGTGCCCGTCTCCGGGAGCGAGCAGATGTATCAGGCTCTGCGCAGCCTGGGGGTCGAGACCCAGCTGATCATCTATCCGAACGAGTTTCACGGGATTCGCCGGCCCTCGTTCCAGCGGGATCGCTACGAGCGATATCTGGGTTGGTACAACAAGTATCTGCTCGGCAAGACGGAGAAGACAGAGGTGGCGACTGCGCCATAGCCGTTCCACGGAAAGGGAGGAGACGGTAGTGGAAGAGGCGGAAAGAAGAGATGGGGAGGGGGGAGCCTTCCCGCGCGTCAGCGGGATCCTGCTCCACCCGACCTCGCTTCCGGGGCCGTTTGGGATCGGGGATCTCGGCCCGGAGGCCTGTCGCTTCGTCGATCTCCTCGAAGAGGCCGGGCAGGGCCTGTGGCAGGTCCTGCCGCTCGGGCCGACGGGGTATGGGGACTCGCCCTACCAGTGCTTCTCCGCTTTCGCCGGGAACCCCCTCCTGATCAGCCCCGAGCGGTTGGTGGAGGATGGACTGCTGACTCCCGCCGACTGGGCGACGCTCCCGGCCTTTCCGGCAGACAAAGTCGATTATGGGAGGGTCATCCCGGCGAAGATGGCCCTTCTCGAACTGGCCGTCGATCGCTTGCTCGACGCCGTGCCGACAGGAGAGACGGGCCCGCTCGCGACGCTCGTGCGGGAGTACCGTCTTTTTACGGACCAGACGGGATGGTGGCTGGACGACTATGCGCTCTTCCGGGCGATCAAGGAGCAGCAGGGCGGAGTGGCCTGGACGGTGTGGGATCCCTATCTGCGGGATCGCCAGGCGACGGCGCTCCACTTTTTTCGGGAGAACCATCCGCGGCTGATCGATCGCCACCGGGGGCTTCAGTTTCTCTTCTTCCGGCAATGGCTGGCCCTGGCCCGCTATGCTGGGGAGAAGATGGTGCGGATCGTCGGGGACATTCCGATCTTCGTCGCCCACGACAGCGCCGATGTCTGGGCGCACCGGGAACTGTACCACTTGGACGAGGAGGGGAATCCGACCTGGATGGCGGGTGTTCCTCCGGACTACTTCAGCGAGGACGGCCAGTTATGGGGCAATCCGGTCTATCGCTGGGACCGGATGAAGGAGGACGGGTATCGATGGTGGCTGGCGCGCCTGCGGGCCGCCCTCTCGCTCTTCGATCTGATTCGGCTCGACCATTTTCGCGGCTTCGAGAAGTTCTGGGCGGTTCCCGCGGGGGAGAAGACCGCGCGTCGGGGGACTTGGGAGCCAGGGCCCGGGGCGGATCTCTTCCGCGCGATCGAGGCCCATTTTCAGTTTGCCGAGGGGAGCGCCCTCCCGATCATTGCCGAGGATCTCGGTCTGATCACCCCGGAGGTTCGCCAGCTGCGCGAAGCCTTTCGCCTGCCCGGCATGCAGGTGCTGCAGTTTGCGTTCGGGACCGATCCGGAGGCCGATCGTTTCAAGCCCTACCGCTTCGAGCCGAACACGGTCGTCTATACCGGGACGCACGACAACGATACGACCTGCGGCTGGTTCCAGTCCATGAGCAAGGCCGGGGCTGACGCTCTCGTCTCGGCGGAGCGCCGCCTGCTTCTCTCCTATCTCGGGACGGATGGGCGGGAGGTCCACTGGGACCTCATTCGGGTAGCGCTGGCCTCTGTGGCCGATCGCGCGATCCTCCCCCTTCAGGACCTGCTTGGTCTCGGCAGCAAGGCGCGGATGAACACTCCGTCGCGCGAAGCGGGGAATTGGAGTTGGCGGTTGGCGCCCGGGCAGGTCACCCCGGCGATGATCGAACGGCTGGCGGAGATGACCGAGACCTATGGCCGCAACCGTGAACGGCAGGCGCGGAAGCGCCGAGCTCAGGAGATGGCCTCCACGGCCAACGAGGAGAGGGGGGAGGCCCTGGACGGGACCTGTTGATGTCGACGGCAAAGCGATTTCACTCAAGTAACCAATTGTCTCATCCCGCTGACGGCATCGTCACCACGCGCGAGCTGGGAGCGATCTACGCGCCCGCCCAGACCCTCTTTCGGGTCTGGGCTCCGACCGCCAGTCGGGCGACCCTTCATCTCTACGAGTCGCCCTTCGGGGGAACCGCGAACCTGGTTTCGATGCGCAAATTCCCGGACGGCTGCTGGGAAGCGACCCTGCCAGGGGATTGGAAGGGAATCTACTACACCTACACGGCCGCTGGCGACGACCCGCGCTTCGACCCTGAGCGGGAGCTGCTCGATCCCTACGCGCGCTGTGTCACCGGACACGCCGGACGCGCGATCGTCGTGCACGATACGACCCCCGTCGCCGATCGTCCTTCGCTGCCGCTCTCCGACGCGATCCTCTACGAGCTGCACCTTCGCGACTTCACCATCGATCCCGATGCGGGGGTCCAACGGCGCGGCAAGTATCTCGGGTTGGCGGAAGAGGCGACCCACCTCACCCACCGGCGCGACATCGCCACGGGCCTTGCGCATCTGCTCGACCTCGGGGTGACCGTGGTCCAGCTCATGCCGATTCACGAATTTCACAGCCTCGAATCGGACGACGCCTACGGCTGGGGATATGACGTCGTTCACCACCGGTCCCCGGATGGATGGTACGCGACCGAGCGTTACGACGCGCGCCGCGTCTCCGAGGTCAAACGGATGATCGATGCCCTGCATCGACACGGCCTTCGCGTGACCCTCGATGTCGTCTTCAATCACACCTACGAATCGGTTCTTGAGCAGCGCATCTACAGTTTCGATGGATTGGTGCCCGGGTACTACTACCGTCTTCGCCACGACGGAACCTATTGGAACGGGTCCGGGGTCGGCAACGAGTTTCGCACCGAAGCGCCGATGGTGCGACGTTACCTGCTCGACACATTGCGGTACTGGGTGACCGAGTACAAGGTCGATGGCTTTCGCTTCGACCTGCTCGGGCTGATCGATCACGAGACGCTGCGCGAGGTCGTGCGGACGCTGCGCGAGATCGATCCGGGGATCCTCATCTACGGGGAGCCCTGGGCAGGAGGGACCTCGGCGATCGAGGTCGTCCACAAGGGCCAACAGCGAGGGCACGGCTGGGCCGTCTTCAACGACCACTACCGCGACGCGCTCAAGGG
>Ga0169931_10008899_pt1 | contig 14565 bp, 10 predicted proteins | sample Kivu_15m_20L_FD_129675 | JGI IMG/M metagenome (GOLD analysis project Ga0169931, IMG submission 129675) | Freshwater microbial communities from Lake Kivu, Western Province, Rwanda to study Microbial Dark Matter (Phase II) - Kivu_15m_20L... | ecosystem: Environmental > Aquatic > Freshwater > Lake...
GCATTATCCGCGTCATTAGTAAATTATGTAGATTCATCATATCCTGTTTCAGGTATGACAAGAACACTTGTTGTTGGTTCACAACAAACAACATGGTCTTTTCAACACAATTTAGATTACAAGTATCCGGCAATTAATGTTTTTGATAGTAGTGATAGAGTTGTCATTCCAACAGAAATTAAAGTAATTGACGCGAATAATTTAGATGTTTATTTTGCATTACCAACTGCGGGTACGGTAATTGCAACAATTGGTGGTAATGGTTCTTCAGGTACAAGTGGAACTTCAGGAAGTAGTGGAACATCTGGTACTTCTGGTTCCTCAGGAAGTAGTGGTACGAGCGGTACAAGTGGAAGTAGTGGATCATCAGGTACATCTGGTACATCAGGTACATCAGGTTCGAGTGGTTCATCGGGTAGTACGACAGTTGGTGCTTATGAATCAATGACTGTAACAACACCTTCAAATGTGTGGTATTTCAATCATGATTTAGGTGCAAGATATCCAGTCTTTCAAGTTTTTGATGAGGATGGGTATCAAGTTATACCACAAGAAATATTAGCGGTTGATTTATACAACGCAACAATCACATTCTCATATCCCGTTTCAGGTATTATTGTTGCAACACTCGGTGAAGGTGGTGGTGGATCTTCAGGTACATCGGGTTCATCGGGAACAAGTGGTACATCGGGAAGTAGTGGGTCTTCTGGTACAAGTGGTAGTGCGGGAACAAGTGGTACATCTGGTACAAGTGGTTCTAACGGTTCTTCAGGAACTTCAGGTAGTAGTGGAACAAGTGGAACAAGCGGTTCAAGTGGTTCTTCCGGTACTAGTGGTTCTTCTGGTACAAGCGGAAGTTCCGGTACAAGTGGTAGTAGTGGTTCATCTGGAACGAGTGGTACATCAGGTACATCAGGAAGTGCAGGTACATCAGGAACATCTGGTACATCGGGAACCAGTGGATCATCTGGCACATCGGGAACTAGTGGTAGTAGTGGAACGTCTGGTACATCAGGAAGTAGTGGAACATCTGGGTCCTCAGGAACATCGGTGTCAGTTAATGGTAATGTAAACACAGTTGTAAAATTTGAATCGACAACAGGAATTACTAATTCATCAATTGTTGACACAGGAACATTAGTTACAATTGGTAATAATACAACAATAACAGGTTCACTAATCATTACAGATAGTGTAGATATAAAAAATACACAATTAAAAAATTCAACATCAAATGTTGTATCAGGTTCAAACACTTTAGTATCAACTCTAACAGGATCTTATACCTCTGCATTTTTTAATTATACAATATATGATAATTCAAATGCAAGAGCAGGTATTGTTGTTGCAGTATGGAATGGAAACATAGTGAACTTTAATGAAACAACAACCGCGGATATTGGAAATACAAATGATGCAATATTTGATGTAAATGTTTCAAATGAAGGACATGTTGAATTAAAAGTTGATACATCCTCAAATTGGACATTTAAATCAATAACAACATTTTTATAATAAAAAGTTTTTTATCAAATGTAATAAACTAATGGAATTATGAAATATTTATAAAAGACTTAGTGTAATAAAAACAAAGCAGAAGAAATGGCAAATCAATTTATAGTAAAAAATGGTCTGATTGTTGACCAAGGTGGAGCAAATATAACAGGTTCCTCACAAATATCTGGATCGTTAAGTGTCACAGGATCATTAAACGTTTCAGGTAGTCAAAATATTAGTGGTGATTTAATTGTTGGTGGTAATTTATCCGCTAACCAATTTATCCTTTCTTCTTCTGTTAGTTATATCACTACGTCATTTTCTTCTGGTTCTACTAAGTTTGGTGATTCTTTAGATGATACCCATCAATTTACAGGTTCATTTTCTGTTACGGGTTCTTTATCGATAAACGGTACAGAATACACTGCAGCAACTTCGGGTACATCTGGTACAAGTGGTTCATCAGGAACTGCAGGTACAAGTGGTACATCGGGAACTTCTGGTACATCAGGAACGTCTGGTACATCAGGAAGTTCTGGTTCATCTGGCACAAGTGGAAGTAGTGGTACATCGGGAACTTCTGGTACATCTGGTTCTAGTGGTACATCAGGTTCATCGGGAACAAGCGGAACAAGTGGAAGTAGTGGTTCTAGTGGTTCAAGTGGTTCTTCAGGAAGTAGTGGTACTTCAGGTTCTTCAGGAAGTTCAGGAACGTCTGGTACGTCAGGTTCAGCGGGTACTTCAGGTAGTAGTGGAACGTCTGGGACATCAGGAAGTAGTGGAACATCAGGAACAAGTGGAACATCAGGAAGTTCAGGTACTAGTGGTAGTAGTGGAACATCTGGATCAAGTGGTTCTTCTGGTTCTTCTGGTTCTTCAGGAACTTCAGGTAGTAGTGGAACATCCGGAACATCAGGAACAAGTGGAAGTAGTGGAACTAGCGGGTCTTCAGGAACGTCTGGCACATCTGGTTCTTCAGGTAGTTCAGGTTCATCAGGTACTAGTGGTAGTAATGGTTCATCAGGAACGTCTGGCACAAGTGGTACATCTGGTTCTTCAGGTAGTTCAGGTTCATCGGGAACAAGTGGTACAGCAGGTACATCAGGAAGTTCCGGTACAAGTGGTACCTCAGGTTCAAGCGGTTCGAGTGGTTCTTCAGGAACGTCTGGGACATCAGGAAGTAGTGGGACATCAGGAAGTTCGGGTTCAAGTGGTAGTAGTGGTACAAGTGGAACGGCGGGTACGTCTGGTACTAGCGGTTCTTCAGGTACATCCGAGGTCTATAAAACAACATCCTCAACCTCACATACATTAGGACAATCGGGATCAGTAACAGTACCTTCGGGTTTAAGTTATACCGTAGGTCAATCAATTATAATAGCATACGACGTTAATAACTACCAAGAATCAGATGTGGTATCTTATAGTGGTACAACATTAACATTTACAGCACCAGATGCAAATGGTACTGTTGGTAGTGGTACATATACCTCATGGACCATCAACTTAGATGGTGCAACAGGTGCAGATGGTTCTTCGGGAACGTCTGGTTCATCAGGAACAAGTGGAACATCTGGTTCTTCAGGTTCTAGTGGTAGTAGTGGAACAGCTGGAACATCAGGTACATCAGGAAGTTCAGGTAGCTCAGGCTCATCAGGAAGTAGTGGAACGTCTGGTACATCGGGTACTAGTGGTAGCTCAGGCTCATCAGGAAGTAGTGGAACGTCTGGTACAAGTGGTAGTTCAGGAACATCGGGTTCTTCTGGTTCTTCTGGTAGTAGTGGAACGTCTGGTACTAGTGGTAGTTCAGGAACATCAGGAAGTAGCGGATCGAGTGGAACGTCGGGTTCATCAGGAACTTCAGGTACTTCAGGTAGTAGTGGAACGTCTGGTACATCAGGTTCAAGTGGTAGTAGTGGTACAAGTGGAAGTAGTGGATCATCAGGATCTTCGGGTACATCTGGTTCTAGTGGTACAAGTGGTAGTTCTGGTACATCAGGTACAAGTGGAAGTAGTGGTTCTTCAGGAAGTTCAGGAACAGCTGGTACATCTGGTACTTCAGGAAGTAGTGGATCAAGTGGTAGTTCAGGTTCTAGTGGTTCAAGTGGAACATCTGGTACTTCAGGTTCTTCAGGAAGTTCAGGAACAGCTGGTACATCTGGTTCTTCAGGTAGTTCAGGTTCAAGTGGAACCGCAGGAACAAGTGGTACATCGGGTTCTTCAGGTTCTAGTGGTTCTTCAGGAACGGCTGGTACAAGTGGTACATCAGGTACTTCAGAGGTTTATAAAACAACATCAAGTGATTCATTCACTTTAGGAAATAGTGGTTCATTAACAGTTCCTGCGGGATTAAGTTACTCAGTAGGACAATCAATCATAATAGCGTACGATGTAAACAATTATCAAGAATCGGACGTTGTTAGCTATTCTGGCACAACATTGACATTCACAGCACCAGACGCAAATGGTACTGTTGGTATTGGAACATATTCAAATTGGGTAATTAACTTAGACGGTGCAACAGGTGCGGATGGTACATCGGGTACATCTGGTACAAGTGGCACATCAGGAAGTTCTGGTTCTAGTGGTTCATCAGGTTCTAGTGGTACGTCTGGTTCTTCAGGTTCTAGTGGTAGTAGTGGAACATCGGGAACATCTGGTACCTCAGGTTCTTCTGGTTCGTCAGGTAGTTCTGGTACATCAGGTTCTAGTGGTACATCTGGTTCTTCAGGTTCTAGTGGTAGTAGTGGAACATCGGGAACATCTGGTTCCTCGGGTTCGAGTGGTTCTTCAGGAACAGCTGGTACATCAGGTACATCTGGTGTGGATGGTGCTTCAGGTACCTCAGGCACAAGTGGTTCATCTGGTACAAGTGGTAGTTCAGGAACATCCGGTACAAGTGGAACATCTGGTTCGTCAGGCACAAGTGGTACATCTGGTAGTTCAGGTTCATCAGGAACAAGTGGAACATCTGGTTCTTCAGGTTCTAGTGGTAGTAGTGGTAGTAGTGGAACATCTGGTACATCAGGTACAAGTGGATCATCAGGAACATCTGGTTCTTCAGGAACGAGTGGAACAAGCGGTACTTCAGGAAGTAGTGGTACATCAGGAAGTTCAGGTAGTTCAGGTTCATCAGGAACGAGCGGTTCTAGTGGTACTTCAGGTTCTAGCGGTTCATCTGGTTCTTCAGGAACGAGTGGAACAAGCGGTTCATCTGGTTCATCAGGAAGTAGTGGAACATCTGGTACTTCAGGTTCAAGTGGTTCTAGTGGAACATCTGGTTCATCAGGAACCGCTGGTACTTCAGGTACTTCAGGTACATCAGAAGTTTATAAAACAACATCAAGTTCAAGTCACACGTTAGGTCAAGGTGGTTCCGTTACGGTTCCATCAGGATTGAGTTATTCTGTTGGTCAGTCTATTATTGTGGCGTATGATGTGAATAATTATCAAGAATCGGACGTTGTAAGTTATAGTGGTACAACATTAACATTTAGTACACCACATGCAAACGGAACGGTTGGTAGTGGTACTTACACATCTTGGACAATTAACTTAGATGGTGCAACAGGTGCGGATGGTACATCAGGTACTTCTGGTACATCAGGAACATCAGGAAGTTCGGGAACAAGCGGTTCTTCTGGTACATCAGGTAGTTCAGGTTCATCAGGAACAAGTGGAACGGCTGGTACATCAGGAAGTTCTGGTACTAGTGGTTCATCAGGTTCAAGTGGTAGTAGTGGAACGTCTGGTACAAGTGGAACATCTGGTTCTTCAGGTTCTAGTGGTAGTAGTGGAACATCAGGAACATCTGGTTCATCAGGTTCTTCTGGTAGTAGTGGAACAGCTGGTACATCTGGTACTAGTGGTAGTAGCGGTACTTCAGGTTCTTCAGGTAGTACAACAGTAGGTGCATATAATTCGTTAACAGTTAGTTCACCATCATTAACATGGTCATTCCAACATGACTTAGGTGCAAGATATCCTGTTGTCCAAGTTTATGATACCGCAGGTTTTGCAATTATACCAAATTCAATTAAAGCAATTGATTTATATAATATTGAAATTGGTTTTTCTTCACCACAAGCGGGTTTAGTGGCGGTTACACTTGGTGAAGGTGGTGGTGGTTCTTCAGGAACATCTGGTACTTCAGGTAGCTCGGGGTCAAGTGGAACATCAGGAACATCTGGTTCTTCAGGAACAAGTGGCAGCTCGGGTTCAAGTGGAACTTCAGGAAGTAGCGGAAGTTCAGGAACATCTGGTACATCAGGAACATCTGGTTCTTCAGGAACTAGTGGTACCGCGGGTACATCAGGAAGTTCTGGTACATCAGGTAGTTCAGGAACATCTGGTTCTTCAGGAACAAGTGGTTCCAGTGGTTCTTCAGGAAGTTCTGGTACATCAGGTAGTTCAGGTTCAAACGGTTCTTCTGGTACATCTGGTACATCTGGTACATCTGGTAGTTCGGGAACAAGCGGTTCTTCTGGAAGCTCAGGTTCTTCTGGCACTTCAGGAACATCAGGTTCTTCAGGTACATCAGGAAGTTCTGGCACATCAGGAAGTTCTGGAAGTAGTGGTACTTCAGGAACAAGTGGTTCATCTGGTACTTCAGGAACAAGTGGTTCAAGTGGTTCTAGTGGAACCTCAGGATCAAGTGGAACAAGTGGTACATCAGGTACTTCAGGTTCATCAGGAAGTTCTGGTTCAAGTGGTACATCCGGTTCAAGTGGAACATCAGGAACCGCGGGTACTTCAGGATTATTAACATTAACAGGTTCAACTAATAATGGTGTAATAACATATGACGGTAGTGGAACAAATGCAACTGTTGAGTCTAACATAACCTTTAGTGGTTCAACACTATCATTATCAGGAAACATGATAATGAACAGTAAAGTAGATGTTCGTACAAGTAGTCAATCTGTAAGTAGTAGTACAACAATGTTCTCATTATCAGATTACGATGGTGTAGTTCTTGATTACTTAGTAAAGAATGGTTCTAATATGAGAGCGGGTAGTATCGTAGGTATATGGGACGGTTCAACATCTAATTTAACTGAAACTACAACAACTGACTTAGGTAACACATCAGCAATTTCATTCTCGATTTCTAATAGTGGAACGGTTACGGCAACGTCGTCTTCGGGAACGTGGAGTGTAGTTATGTTCGCAAGAGCACTATCTATATAAAAATTTAAAATAAATAAAATTAAAGGGGGTTTTAAACCCCCTTTTTTATTTTATAATCATTGATTTAATATTTATAGTAAACACATAAACACCATTAGTGGATAATGAAACTAATTTGATAAATGGCAAACGAATTTAAAGTCAAAAATGGCCTGATTGTATCAGGTTCCGCGGATATTGCAGGAGATTTAAACATACAAGGTAATATTGTTGCACAACAATATATAATTTCGTCTTCAGTTATTTATCAAACCGCATCTTTTGTTAGTGGATCTAACAAATTTGGTAACTCAAGTGATGATATTCATGATTTTACCGGTTCATTAAAAGTTAGTGGTAGTTTAGTTTTAAATGGTGTAACATTTGTTGCGGCAACATCAGGTACTTCAGGAACATCAGGAAGTAGTGGAACAAGTGGAAGTAGTGGAACGAGCGGTAGTTCGGGCTCTTCTGGTTCATCAGGAACATCCGGTTCAAGCGGTAGTAGTGGAACAAGTGGGACTTCAGGAAGTTCAGGTACAAGTGGTAGTAGTGGAACAAGTGGAAGTAATGGATCTTCAGGAACCTCTGGTAGTTCAGGAAGTAGTGGAACATCTGGCACATCGGGTTCCAATGGTTCTTCAGGTACCTCTGGTAGTTCAGGAAGTAGTGGTACGTCAGGAACAAGTGGTTTAAGTGGTTCTTCAGGTACGTCAGGCACAAGTGGAAGTAATGGAAGTAGTGGTACATCAGGAACGTCTGGTTCTTCGGGTTCATCAGGTACTAGTGGTTCATCAGGCACCAGTGGAAGCTCAGGTTCTTCTGGTTCATCAGGAACATCCGGTTCAAGCGGTAATTCAGGTAGTTCAGGAACAAGTGGTAGTAGTGGTTCATCAGGAAGTAGTGGAACAAGTGGAAGTAATGGTTCATCAGGTACTTCAGGTTCTTCTGGTTCATCAGGAACATCCGGTTCAAGCGGTAATTCAGGTAGTTCAGGAACAAGTGGAAGTAGTGGAACATCTGGCACATCGGGTTCAAGTGGTACCTCTGGTTCATCAGGTTCAAGTGGAAGTAGTGGAACAAGTGGTAGTAGTGGTTCATCGGGAACAAGTGGTATAAATGGTTCAAGTGGTACATCAGGAAGTTCAGGAAGTAGTGGGACAAGTGGAAGTAGTGGAACAAGTGGTAGTAGTGGTTCTAGTGGTTCATCTGGAACAAGTGGAAGTAGTGGAACATCAGGTACTAGTGGTTCTTCGGGAACTAGCGGAACATCTGGAAGTAGTGGATCGAGTGGAACATCAGGTTCTAGCGGAAGTAGTGGTTCTAGTGGAAGTAGTGGAACTTCAGGTGTAAATGGAACATCTGGAACAAGTGGTAGTAGTGGTTCATCAGGAACATCAGGTTCTAGCGGAAGTAGTGGTTCAAGTGGTAGTAGTGGAACAACCACAATTACAAATGCGGCTGATAATAGAATTATGACAAGTGTGGGGGGTGTTACATTAAATGCGGAGGCTAACTTTACATTTGATGGAAGTCAACTATACTTAAGTGGAACGAACAATGGGTCTACACCATTATTAGATTTAAGAGCATCAGGCACAGGAACATTCCAAAGAGGTGTAAGGATGTTAAATAGTGGAATGTCAGCGGGTGACCATATTATGTATGCACTTGGTCAGTCGGATGGTTCCAGAAACATGGGACAATTCTATTTCCAATATAATGGGGCAAATTCAACAAGTAATAGAATATCTATGGGTTTACACTCAGTAGATGATGTTCTTAACATTCTTGGAACAGGTTTCGTTGGTTTAGGCACAACCAATCCGGGATATAGATTAGAAACAAATGGTGATGTAAAAGTTACCGCGGGTGCGTTAGGTGTGAATGTTAACCCATCCGCAACAGATGGTAGAATTGATGCGGGTAATGATGTTATAGCATACTCATCAGACAGGAGATTAAAGACCAATATTGAATTTATAGAAAATCCATTAGATAAAGTTTTAAAACTAAGTGGGTTTACATATAATTGGAATGAATTGGCAAAAGATGTTGCTAAGTTTAACACCGAAGAAAGATTGGTTGGTGTATTTGCACAAGATGTCAAAGAAGTCCTACCTGAAGCGGTAAAATTAGCACCATTTGACAATGATGGTACTGATAAATCTAAAAGTGGTGAAGAATATTTAACCGTTCAGTATGAAAAAATAGTACCCTTATTAATTGAATCAATAAGAGAACTATCTAAAAAAATTGAAGATTTAGAAAACATAATAAAAAAACACAATCTTTAATATTCATTTATAAATTAATTTGAGGTATATTATCAAAATAAAACTGAAAACATAAGTATTTATATAAAAACTAGTTTAAAATAATGGGTCTAATTCCAGCAACCGGTTCGGAAATAAGTATTGGAAAAGTCGCCGCGGCATTAGGTCTGATTACGGGGTCAGGTAACGCTGCTGCGGGTCAAAATATTGGTCTAAACTCAAGTTTGGGTGTCGGTCGTAATAGGGCGTCTACGGTTATTGGAAGCATAACATCAGGGTCACAAACACAGGAATCATCAGATTTCGGAGGTTTGTCTACACCACAGGATTACGTTTAATTTATTCACAATTCCAATTTTTTTTATTATATTAACTCAATGAACTTGAGTTATAAACCATTTCCATCCAAATATAATTTATTCTACATAAAGTGGTCATCCGTCGATCATGATAAGGATAAACTCGTAGAGCTTATTAAAAGAATTAAAAAGCTTAAATTTTTGTCCATTTTCTCAAGACACGCAAAAGAAGAGTATGAAATTTTGGTTGAACTATATAATAGTTTAAACGAGGAAACGGTAAGGGGGATTTTAAATAATGATGAGAATATTTCAAGGATTTCAACTATAGAAAAATGGGCGAGAATTGGTGCAATTGAAATTGTTACGACAAACACATTTTCTAAAGAAACATACTCAATAGTAAGTCACCTACCAATAAAAGACTACCAATTATTTTCTAAAAGAATTCAAGAACTAATTCGATTAGCAAAAAATTTAACAAATCAAGAAGACGTAGTTTCAAATAATACACCTGGATTATGAGAAAAAATTTATATAAATCATCACTATGGAGTGGTAAAAACAAGAAGCTATCAATTCTTGTTCCAACAAGAGATATGGTTCACACACATTTTTCATTTAGTCTATCCCAATTATATAAAACAACTAGTGATGTTATTGACACATACCTCTTTTTCGACTCAAGTAGTATTTTACTAAACCAAAGAGAAAAATTAATTGAGGAGGCCAAATTAATTAATTCAGATTATGTGTTATGGTTAGATAGTGACATGGTTTTACCATCAACAACCGCAATTAGATTGTTAGAACACAACCAAGATATTGTTGGATGTAACTATTTAAAAAGAACAAAACCATTGAAACCTGTTGCTTATAAGAATATCGGAGATTGGGATAGTTTTTTACCCTTAACAATAGAAGAAAACTTAGTTGAAGTTGAAGGTGTAGGAATGGGATGTATATTGATGAAAACCGAAATTTTTAACAAGATTAGGAAACCATATTTTGAATTCACATATAACGAAAAATCAGATGATTGGCTTGGAGAGGATTTTAATTTATTAAAAAAATTAAGAGAGGTTGGGTATAAAGTATATATCGATACATTGTTGAGTTCCGAAATAAAACATATGGGGTTATATGCGTATGGAACAAACAAATAAAATAGGATTTGGTATTTTATGTTTTGGAGAAAAAAAATATTTTGATGGAACAGTACAGAAGTTAAACAGACTACTTAATATGGGATTTAAATGTTATGTACTCACAGATAATCCCGAATTTTTTTATACAAAATACACACCCTTATCCTTAACAATATTAGAATATAACAGACAATATAAATCATATCATGATAAAATTTTATTGGTGAAAGAAATTCTAATAAAACAGGATACGGCAATCATACTCGATGCAGATACAAAATATAATATCGATTTCACCTCTCTTACCGAATTGAAAAAATATAATTTCAAAGAAGGTATTAGTTATATAGAAAACCTCTCAAATCACAGAGTAAAAAAAACCACAATTAAAGATTTAGATTTAATGTTAAAAAATGATTGGAAAATGTACTACGCCTTTGTTAATTCTAAAATTGGAGATTTTGTAGAAAGAGAGACAATATGGGAACATTTTTTGGTCTTTAAAAAATATGATTACTCAGAATTTTTTAAGTGGTATGAAAAACTACAAATTATCAAAGAATATTGTGATATTTTAGAAAATAAAGAAATTGTAGGTGCAGGGGAAGGAATTTCAATGTCTATATGTTCAATGGTCACAGGTGTACCATTAAATAAGGATTTAGATTTATATGAGAAGGTAAAAGATTTAATAAATTATGAAGGATAAGACAATATTAAATCAAGAATTTATTGAAAGTAATATAACCACAAACAATGGTGAAGACGTACCCTATTTGTGGACACACGGAGGTACCAAATTTCACATGGGAGACGGTTTGTTGATATATTCACTCATACAACATATGAGGTCAAAGGTGTGTGTTTGTATTGGTTCTGGTGGTGGGTTCATACCGAGAATTATGACACAAGCAAGAATAGATTTACATAAACAAAAAATATTTGAAGGTAACCCTGATTACAATTGGGGGGATATTGGTGTTACGTATTTAGTTGACGCTTGTAATGGAATCGGAGGACCAAATGATGTTGATGATGAGAATTCATTTTTCAGAAGTAATTTTCATCCAAGATTTATTAAATCTACATCGGAGGATGCTTATCATGATTTTTTTATTAGACAAGATATAAAAATAGATTTTCTTTATATTGATGGTGATCATTCATATGAAGGTGTTAAAAAAGATTTTGAATTATATTCTAATTTACTTACAGATAATGGTATAATTGTTATACACGACTCAGACTCAGAATATGAAAAATCATTAATCATTACTGAGGATGCGAAGAAAGACCACCATAGATTTGATGGACCATCAAGACTTATCAAAGAATTACAAGAAAATCCTGAGTGGAACTTGATTAATCTTTTTAATTTTCGTAAATTTTCAACAACCCCAACCTCAAGCGGGATTACGTTGATAAATCGAAAAAGATGATAAGATTAGTTACAGTTATAGGTCACGGCACAAATTTAATAAAACACCATATACAACATTACTCAAAATATGTCGATGAGATTAATTACATAGTATATAATACAGACCAAAGACCCAAACTTCATAAAGAAGTTCAAGATATTATTAGTGAATTTAATAATGTAAAAGTAGTTAGAACACATTATGATAGGATATTTGATTGGGAAAGGGTGACAATGTTATATAATTATATTACCAATAAAGAACCAAATGATTGGTGGGTGATTGCTGATATTGACGAGTTTCATTTATATCCTGATGATAATCTCACAAAAGTTATAAATAATTGTGAGAACAATGGGTGGGACATAGTAAGAGGGGGTTTTATAGATAGGATTGGACCGAATGGAGAATTTTCAGTATTAAAAACAGAGGAAGACATATTTTCACAATATCCAAATGCAGGATTTTTTAGATATCCTTTAAGCAACGCTAATCCAAATAAGGTTTGTGTTATGAAGGGTTATGTAGAGATTACATCAGGACAACATTATGCAAAAATAGATAATCAAACAACTTGGAGATGGCAAGGATGGAATCATCCATTAATTAATCCTAAAGACCATGTACAGGTTCACCATTTCAAATGGGATTCCACATCGATAGAAAGAATTAAATCAGTTGCCGACAATAATCAAGATTATTCTTATTCGAATGAGTATGGAATTATGTACAATTCATTAAGAAAAAATAAGTTTCGTATTAACATAGACGACCCCTTGTTTTTATTCGAAAAAAATTGTATATTAGGTGATTATGGGGAGTACTCCAAATGGAATAATTTGATTAATAAAATAAAATCAATATGACACAAATTAAAAAAACCAATCAGACAGACGACGAATTACTGATTCTTGAACAACGAAAAGTTAAAGCACTCGAAAAAATTGCAAATTCATTAGACGCACTTACTGTGTGGTTTGAGGAAATTGATAAGGATGAGTGGAGTAGCAGAATTCAATATTATTTGGCTGAATTCCACACTAAAATAGTTAAAGGTGGGGAAGAAGATACCGAAACACCAACTAAAAAAACTACTAAAAAATAATGAGTCATAAACTTGGTATAATTGTACCATATAGAGACCGTTATAAACAACTTGTTCAATTTAAAGTATCATTAAAAAATTACTTATCAAAATTTGATATTGACTATGAAATAATCGTAGTTGAACAAGATAACGGAAACTCGTTCAATAGAGGAAAACTATTGAACGTTGGTTTTTTATATGCCAAAAAGTTAAGATGTGATTATGTTATTTTTCACGATGTTGACATGTTACCATATGATGCCGATTATTCGTATTATGATATACCAATACATATGGCAACTAATTTCATAACAACAGATAAATTCAAAAGAATTGTATTTGATGAATATTTTGGAGGAGTTACACTTTTTCCAATGGACATGTTCGAACTTGTAAATGGTTACTCAAACAAATACTGGGGATGGGGTTATGAAGATACCGAACTTTTACATAGATGTAAAATGTCTAGAATTCCATTGGACACAAAAGAAATCAGTTTAAAAGGTGGTAATGTGGCATCTCTAAGATTTAATGGTGTAGATGCTTATGTTGAGGGAAACAACATATTCGATTTCAAATATAAAAATACAATTTTTATTAGTTTCAATCCCGATGAATTAACATTAAATCATGAAAAAGATGATGATGTGTTTGCGTCTTTTGGTGTATCTGGTTATGATTTTTTAATCGGATTCACCTCGTATTCGAGATACGTAGCTCAAATATTTGATATTGATAATAATATTATTTATTTAGAATCTAATATAACAACCAACTATAAAACTAATATCACTTTAACTATTGACACCTATGAAAAAGAAATAAAGATGTACCAAGATGGTGTATTAGTGGACAGTAAAAAAATAAAAAAATTAAGAGATTATTATAGTAAGGATAGAAAATTTTATTTAGGATGTAGTAATCCTAATAGAAGAAATGATCAAAAATTCTTTAAGGGTACCATATCTAACTTTGTTGTTTTTTCTGATGTATTAAATGATGACGAAATTAAAGAAATTTCAGATAATCAATATTTTGGATTGACACAAAACTTCGGGAACTATAAATCAGACCATAAAGTAGTATTATATTATGATGCTAAATTTATAAAAGGTTATAAATTAATGGATTTAAGTGGGAATGGTAATGACGGTGAAATACACAATTGTGAAATTGTTGGTGAATCATTTGAAGAATATATCGAAATCGAAATACCATATAGAAGAAAATCAACATTTCAATTGGTACCACATGAAGAAAATGGGTATGTTTTAAATGGTTGGAAAAGTAAATTAACAAGATACAATCAATTAAGATTTTATAATGAAACTCTTAAAGGTTCTACAGACTTTAAAAAAGATGGGTTAAATGATTGTGAATACGTTGAACATTCATACATAAAAAATAAAAACGAAAATCATATTATTGTTGGTATATGAAAAAATTAGGGATTTGCATACCATATCGGAATAGAAAGGAACATATAGAAAAACTCATACCCGAGTTAACAAATTATTTAAATAATCAAGGTATACCACACAAATTCTATGTGGGTCACCAAGTTGATGATAAATTGTTTAATAGAGGTGCAATGAAAAACATTGCGGCTTATTACGCATTTCAAGATGGGTGTGATTATATTGCTTGGCATGATGTTGATATGGTTCC
>Ga0169931_10008901_pt1 | contig 14564 bp, 11 predicted proteins | sample Kivu_15m_20L_FD_129675 | JGI IMG/M metagenome (GOLD analysis project Ga0169931, IMG submission 129675) | Freshwater microbial communities from Lake Kivu, Western Province, Rwanda to study Microbial Dark Matter (Phase II) - Kivu_15m_20L... | ecosystem: Environmental > Aquatic > Freshwater > Lake...
CATTACCAAGCTCATTGAAAAATTTCTCCATCGATTGGTCATCAGCACCATCACATGGATAAATAAATGGAGAACCAAGACTTTCAGCTAACGGACGCACCCTTGATTCAAGAACGCCAGGCTGAAAACTAAACGCAAGCTCTGCGCCTTGCTTGTGTAAAAAATCAGCAATGCCCCAAACAATAGACATATTGTTAGCAACGCCAATTACTACACCCTTTTTTCCTTTGAACAACATATTTATACGACCCAGTTTCAAGCTCTCACGAGCTTGCGCTATCAATCAACAGCAATCATTGGCAATGAAAAGCTAATAGCCTTGTAATCTTTGTTCAATTTTTCAACAACTTCGGAAGTCACATTCTCATAACCATCTGGCAAATATGCAAATGATTGTTCTTTGAAAATTGGTTTTTCACCACGCTTGCTGCTAATACCAGCAAGTACTTCTTCAAGAATCTTACCAATCTTTTCGCTCACTTCTTTATTAGCCTCATCAATCGCGCGCCCTAATTCAGAAAACTTATCTTGATACACTTGAGCTTTCTTTTTCACTTCTTCTTCTTTACGTGTGCGCTCGGGCCCTTGCTTCATTTTTTCAACCTCAGCAATCATACCAGCAAGCTTGCGCTCAATGGCCTTTTTCTTCTCTTCAAGCTTTTCCATAAACTTTTTCATTTTGCCGCGATAATCTTTAATCAAAAGCGTATTCATAACCGCTTCTTCTGTCAAAACTAAAAAGTCTCCCTTAACTGCTTTTTCTCCATGAACTAGGCTTGCAAAAGCCAAAATAAATAACAATTTCCTCATAAAGATATTGTATAAGGCGATTTAAAAAAAAGCAACATCAAACGAACCAGTTCTCGTTTTTTAAGAAAAATGTTATAATTGATATGCTATTAAATATCATGCTTGCAATTCATATTCTAAAAAAACATCTTTTAATTTTGTGCTGCCTATATACGCACTGCAACAAAGAGCAAACTGAACTTACAAAAACTCAGACAATCACAGTGCAAAATGAAAATGATATCAACAAACACTTTACCGAGCTTGAAACTTCTTGGCGCAAATGGCGTACGCTGCATAAGATTATAAAAGAATGGTCTATACGCAAACAAGAAGACCTAGGCTTGCGAGTAAACGATGTTGTGTTTTATCCATTTGCTGGAGTTGATCTTGTCTTCCCTATCAGCTTCTTTCCTGATTTTAAACATCTTATAATGATCGGACTTGAGCCAGTTGGCAAGGAATTTTCTTTACAAGCTATTGATGGAATAAAGCTTAACTTGAAATATCTTCTTTCGCACGGCAATTTAGTAACACGCCATATGGAGCAATTTGCTAAAAGCGGAGTCATCACACTGCTAATTATTCAATTAAAAAAACTAGAGGCAAAAGATATAAGTTACTGTTTATCAGAAAATCAAGTTGAAATCACATTTAAACTTAATAATATTGAGCGAAAACTTACATATATGCGCTTAAACTTGAGCGATGAAAATCACAAAGCATGGAAACATCTTTTCAAAAAACATCGCAACTTCACACTATTCATGAAAAGCGCATCATTCGTGCCTCAACAATATGGCTTCCATAAGATCCGCGATGCATTAATTGAGAACGCAAGTATAATTTTACAAGATGATACAGGCATCAAATACAAAACATTAAAAGAAACTGATTTCAAAATACATTTATATGGCTCATACTATCTGCCTTATACAATTGAAGGATTGCAGCATTTCTTTCAAAAAGACTTAAAAGAAGCTTATGAAAAAGAAAAACCTGAGCAATTGATGTTTGCAATTGGATATAGGTCTGAAAGTTTACCAGGAAACATATTATGGGCATATCGGGTACAAAAATATCCAAACACATATGCTGATCAAGAAGACGATGAAGATGAAACACAACTTGAAACGCTTGATTAATTGATGCAATAATAGAACATGTTGAAAATTTATTGCGATGGTGCTTGTTCAGGCAATCCTGGCCCTGGCGCATGGGCATATTTAGCCATTGACGAAACAAATTCTAAAATCAATATAATTGCAAGTGCAACAGGGTCTTACCTAGATACAACAAACAATCGTATGGAGCTTCTTGCTGCAATCAATGCCGCTGCTGCATTTGATAATTGTGTATTTGTTGTTGATAGCATGTATGTAAAAGATGGAATTACAAAATGGATCCATACATGGAAAAAAAATGGATGGAAAAGCAAAACGGGCCCTGTTAAAAACATTGATTTATGGCAAACGCTTGATAAATTAGTGCAAACAAAAAATGCAATAGAATGGATATGGGAAAAAGGGCATAACAAAACAACGCATGATCTAGTTGATAAACTAGCAAGAGCTTCTCTGCTCAATAACATAGATGGGTCATGGGCAGATGATGAGCTATGGGAAAACAAAGATAGCGCCATCACAACGTTTTAAAATCTAAAATAATTTTATATAGAAGTTGTATTTTGAATGAATTGTTCTAGAAATTTGAAAAACCAAAATATACTAACAAAAATATAGTCTTGTTTTAAAAAAAATTTAGGCCTTAAGCGCAAAATTTTCAGCCTGCCTTATTCATCCTTCCAATTGCATATAACTTAAATCGCACATAAACACATGGAATCAAAAACACAGTGAAGAAAGTGCCAATAAGCAACCCGCCAATAATTACCCATCCAATTTGTGAACGCACCTCATAACCAGATCCGCTTGATAACGCCAATGGCAGGGCGCCGAGGATCATGGCAGATGTAGTCATCAAAATAGGCCTTAAACGTAGCAATGCTGCAGAAGTAATTGCATTAATCACATTTTGCTTAGTCAACGTCTGCGTTTTTAATATTTTATTTGCAAAATCGATAATTAGAATACCATGTTTAGTAATCAAACCAATCAATGTAATCAATGCAATATAAGTGAATATGTTCAAGCTAGAGCCTGGAACAAAAACCAAGATCAAAACTCCACCAGCAAGAGCTAAAGGAACGCTAAACATGATCATAAGCGGATCAATGAAGCTTTCAAACTGCGCTGCCATAATCAAGAAAATGAATAACAGAGCCAAAATGAAAATTGAAGCAATATTGCTACCTTCATTCAAAGTCTTACGCAAATCACGCGTTGGAGAATACTTATATCCATTAGGCAGAATTCTATCCAACATTTTTGTAATATCACGATAAACCTTTGTAGGACTCTTCTTAACATTGAACAAAAATTCATATGAACGCATACCTTCATAACGCACAGCAAGTGGACGCTCTGTAGTCTCACGAATTTCCAACAATTCATGCAAAGAAACAAGCGGAGGAGCCTTATCGTTAGAAGCAGATCTGGTAGCGCGCACATGAAATTTTTTGATATTTTCAGGATCTTGTTTAAACTCATCACTAACCATAACACGCATAGGATAACGCTTGCCTTCATGTTCAAAACGATCTGCAGGTGGCTGACCGCGCAACACGAAGCTCAGCATTTCCCCAAGATCAAGCATGCGCACATTAAACTGAGCAGCCTTAGCTTGATTAATTTTCACTTCAAACGACTTTTCTGGCGAAACTTTGCTTGCACGAATAGAGTTATGATCAATAGCTTTATGAGTCAATAATGCATAATGCACCGAGCGGGCAACCTGTTCCATTTCATCATATGATTTCTGGCTTTGAATCGTGAATGAAAGCGAATTGCCATCATCATCACCACCAAGACCATCAAGCGTACCACTAGTACAACGACTTCTAACATGCACACCAGACTGAACTAGCTCTAACTTTTTATCCAACTCCTTCAAAATCTTAGCGCAAGACTTCTTACGCTTTTGCAAATCAACCAACTTAATATAAATCATGTTATCAGAGCTACGTGATTGCAAATTCACAACATAGTTACGCAAATATGGCGTAGTACGAACAATATTTTCAATCTTACGTACATACATATCACTATACGTTGCAGTAGCACCTGTTGGCGTATCAAACTTCAAAATAATTTCACCAGCATCAGTTTCAGGCATCAAAGTATTTGATAAATAAAATTTAGCGCATAACAAACCTGAAGCAGCCAAAATTCCACAAACAATGAAAATATTCTTACTGTTATCAATTGAATACTTTAACCATTTTTTATAATGCTCATCAGTGCTTTCTAGGAACCTGCGCGCACGTTTCTGCCAATTACTATGTTCATGCTCAACAACTAAAATACGAGAACACAGCATCGGCGTGAGCACAAGAGCAACAACGCCTGAAATCAACACAGTTCCTGCAAGCGTTATAGCAAACTCAATAAACAACTTGCCTACAATGCCAGATGCAAGAGTAATTGGCGCATACACTGCCATAAGGGTCAAAGTCATTGCAATAACTGCAAACTGAATTTCTTTAATACCTTCAATCGATGCCTGCAATGGCTTCATGCCTTTTTCCATGTATCGATATATATTTTCCAGCACAACAATAGCATCATCCACAACCAATCCAATAGCTAGCACGATCGAAAGTAAAGTTAGAATATTAATTGTAAAATTAAACAAGTAAATAACAAAAAATCCACCAAAAATACAAATTGGAATTGTAATCATTGGAATAAATGTTGATTTCCATGAACGCAAGAACAAAAGAATAACTAAGAACACGAAAAGAATAGCTTCAAAAATTGATTTGTAAACCGAGCGAATTGATTGATTAATTGTTTCAGATCTATCGTATGAAATATCAAGCTTTAAATTGCGCGGCAAGCTCTTCTTAATTGATTCAAGCTTAGTGCGAATATGTTTAGCAGTTTCAATCGGATTACCACCCTGTTGAGCAACAATACCCATCACAACGCCAGCTCTGCCATTATAGCGAACCATAGAATCAGGATCTTTGGTAATCATTTTCAAATTAGCCACATCTTTCAAACGCACAATGCCAGAACGATGATGCTTCACAACGATATTTTCATAATCTTCAATATTACGAGCAGCTTGATCTAACGTAATAGCAAATGAAATTTCTCTGACAGTAATATGATCAAGAGGCTTTTTAAAACTATTTTGTTGAATAGATTCGCGAATTTCTTTTACAGTAAGATCATAAGCATGCAACTTTTCTGGAGAAACAATTGCATGAATTTGAAAAGCACCAGAATCACCGCCACCACTTGCGCCATAAATACGTGTTGACGCCACACCAGGAGTTGACTCAATCTGACCTTTCGCATGTCTATGCAACTGATCTGCAATTTCAGAAAGATTATATTTATCGCTATAAGCAACAATACGAATCAACTCACGCTCTGTCAGCGCGCTTTTTGAAATAACAGGGTCACGCAATCCATGAGGAAATGAATCTTTTGCCTTGCTCACACGATCACGCACATCAGCTGCAGCCGCATCAATATCCTTATCATTACGAAAATGCAAAGATACAACAGATTGTCCATTACTTGTTGATGACTCAACATAATCTAACCCTTCAAGACCAGAAAACTGCTCTTCAAGCGGAATTGTAATCTGCGACTCAACAACTCCAGGGCTAGCACCAGGATATTCAGTTTTCACAGTAATTACAGGAAAACTCAGCTTCGGCAACTCACGAATGCTCAAATGTTGCCAAGCTACAATACCAACAAGCGAAATCACAAGATTAACAACAATGGCCAAAACTGGACGTTTAATAAACGTCAATAATCCACCAGATTGATGCTTTACCTTGTTACTGACACTATTTTCTTTTTTTGTTCTGCCAGTTATTTTTTTGATCATATTTTTCATGTTACGTTTTTTTCCAATTTATATATTTGTATTTTTGCGATCACGCAACAATGCATCAAACTGCATTATCAACGTGGCTATCTTCGCTTTTAACGCTCTGCCCGTCATACAATCTGTGCTGTCCGCTTGTAATAATAACATCGCCTTCTTCAACGCCAGAAATCACTTCAACTTTCTGTCCATCTTTAACACCAATTTTAACCGGCGTTTTCACAGCAATGCCATTAGCAATTCTATAAACATACACAATGCCATATTCGTTTTCAATTGAGCTTTCTGGCACAGTAAGCACATCTTCCTTAGCGCCAATATTCACAACAACTTTTCCAATCTGGCCAGGCGACGCAGTTTTGCCATCTTCAAGCTGCAATGTAGCACGCACAGCAATCGCATTTGTTTCTGCATCAATAACAGTTTCGTACGCACTAAAAATCGCGTTAATTGGAAGCAGATGTCCATCAAGTGTTACAAGAATTCCTGCATCTTTAATGCGATCGATGCCTCCAAGATTACGCAATTCGCTTTCAGAGACTAAAAATTCAACTTGCAGATTTTCCAAATTAGTAACGCTTACAAGCTTTGTGTGCTGATTAACAGTTGCGCCAATGCTCTGATTTTGCAAACCAATCACACCATTAAACGGCGCTCTAATAACATGCTTGTTTAAATATGCCTTAGCTTCCATTAAATGCCCTTGAGCTGTTTGATAGCGAGATTTCTGCTCAATCAAGTGATTTTGAGTCTTATAACCCTCTTTCACCATAAGCTCAGTCATATGCAACTTCATTTCTTCTTCGTTTTTCTTACCAAGCGCAACCATATACTTACCCTCAGCCTCTGTTGAATCAAGTTGCAAAATGACCTCACCTTTTTTCACAAGCGAGCCATCTTTTTTCATGCTAACAATTTTTCCAATAACTTCAGCCGTAAGCACAACAGATTCTGATGTTCTAATCTTACCAGTAAAATTGGTCTTAATATTAATTGCATCGCGCTTTACAACATCAGTCGCGACTGGCATCTGTCCATCAAACTGAGCATCATTCGATCTATTAGTAATAATATAAACCGAACCTGCCAGAAGTACGATAACAACGATAGCCGAAACAACAATCGTTTTTTTATCGCGTTTCTTTATCTGCTTGCGATACATTTTAACATAACGCTCTAAGGCCACCTTAAGCGGCTGTATTTTTTTTAGCACCGATACAAAAACTTTTTGCAATTTTAGTTTTTTTAAACCTTTAATTAATCGATGCATGAAATTAAATCTGATCTTCATATCTTACATGGTAACCATAAAATTATATTTCTACAATTGCCTTATACCACTCAGCACGTTGCCATCATTCAGCACATTGTTTAAATAATTCATTAGTTAATATAAGAGTTGTATATAAAATATTAAAAATTAGTGAACAAAAGAAATTTCGTACGGCCGAGAAGACTCGAACTTCCACAGATTACTCCACAGCGACCTCAACACTGCGTGTCTACCATTCCACCACGACCGCAATGCAATGATTATAATATATATTGATCATAAGCACAATTTATACCATTATCAAAATTTTAACGAACTTTTTGATAATTTTTAAACATGTCGTTTTTTCAAAAAATTGCAGAAGATGTGTATGAAACAAGCCAAAACACATTAATACAATCTGTTGGCGAGCAAATGGCCATCTTGTTTTCCAACCGCAATGATAAATACTGGGCCTTTGATTTTTCCAAACAAACAATCGTCCCTCTGCATGATGTTTTCAAAATGGATTACCTATCGCCAGAATTTTCACGCAAACTTGGACATATTATAAGCATATTCGACCCTAGGCTTGCTAATGTGAAAGTAGTAGTCGTTAATGAAGGACATGCCATAAAGATTTATATAGAATGCACTGCTAAGCATGAAGACGAAGTTGTAAAAATTCCTGTCATGATGTTTGATTTATAAGTGCTGCTGAAAATTGCTGCTGAATCTTAATAGCGACAACCGCAATCATCTTCAAAAAATCGAGTCAATAATATATAATCAAAAAATATGGCCATTGAAGGAATTGAAACAGAAATTAAAAGCGTCAAGCAGCTAAGCAATGAAATGAAAACGTTGCTTGAAACGACGTATCCATATGTCTGGGTGCGCGGCGAACTTGGGCCAGTAAAGCTTCATTCATCTGGACATAAATATTTCTCGCTTAAAGAAGATGATTGCGTAATCAACGCAATTGCATGGAAAGGCACTCCCCTTTCTGCCGCCCTTGAAGAAGGCGCAATTGTTGAATGTTATGGACGCATCACATTATACGCAGGTCGTTCTTCATATCAAATGATTGTTAAAGAAGCACGCGAAGTGAACAAACAGGGCAACATTTTCTTTCAGCTTGAAGAACTAAAAAAGAAATTGACACAAGAAGGACTATTTGAATTATCGCGCAAAAAACCTATTCCACAATTTCCTGAACGCATTGCAATCTTAACTTCGCCAACAGGGGCAGTATTACACGATATCATGCATCGCATCACAAATCGCTATCCATGCTGCTTTGTTTACTTTTTTCCTATTTCCGTGCAAGGAGCAGATAGCCAAGATTCAATAATAGATGGCCTTGATAAAGTTGAAGCCATGAAAGATAAAATTGATACAGTAATTCTCGCACGCGGTGGTGGCAGTGTTGAAGATTTATGGGTCTTTAACCATGAAGCTGTTGTTAGAAAAGTGGCGGCCATGTCCATTCCAATAATCACGGCAATTGGACACGAAACCGATACTACACTAGTCGATTACGCATCAGACCTACGCGCGCCAACACCAACAGCGGCAGCAGAACTTGCGGTGCCAGATAAACTAAACTTACAAGCAACAATTGCAAATACATACAACAGCGTATTCAGCACTTGCTTAGACAAAACAAAGCAATTTCGTTCATTTTTAGAAAACTACTCTGATTACAACTATATATATGGCAACGCTCTGGGCAACTTTGGGCAGAAAATTGATAATATAATTCTCACATTTACAAACACCATTCAAGAAGTGCTTGCAAGCAAAAAGTTAGAACTAGGATCAGTTGAATCTCGCGCCGAGCTTTTCGAAAAATTCAACCAACAAATTGAACAATATTCAACAATGGCAAACATGCTTGCAAACATGCGCCTTCAAGATGCAGGCAATATTTGCGCCCAAAACAAAATATTTCTAGATGAAAAAGAAATTGAGCTAAAAGAAAAGATTCTAATTTGCAACAAAGAAAATAAGCGAATTACAAGCGCAAGCGAGGCGCTGAAACTTGATGAATTCACGCTCAAGTTTTACGATGGCAATTTAACAGCAACTCCAAAGCGATGAATTGATAAAACTGGCACATAATAGAAAAATATATCAAATAGAAATATCCAACACGATAAATAGGCGCTATTAAGCAAGCTTTTCAACTAACGAAGGAAAAGCTCCGCCTTGCTCGCTGAACCAAGCAGCATTATAATAATTATACATGAAAACAATTGCAAAATTATTAATCAAAGCAAGTGCGATAGCTGAAAAACAAGGCAAACGCGTTAGTTTCATTAAAAAATTTTCAATCTACTTTTTATTAGCACTCAACTTGCTGCTTTTGAGCAAATACCACAACATATTCGTTTACAACAGTCGCTTATACGATGGCACCACGCATGCAATTACAATTTTTCCAAAAACGCTGGTATTATCAATCATTGCAAGAATCCTTGTCTGCTTCAACTGGATATTCGGATTCATGTTTCTTGCTGCAATACCAATGCTTGTTGAGCAATTTAGAAAAGAAAAATACTGGCACTGTGTAATGACATTGATACTAATCATAGCAACAGACAATATTCTTTCGCTGTTCAACATGTCTGGCGCATTCGGCTCATTATTGGGTCAATTAGTGCCTAGCGCATATTTAATACCAACTAGCATCTTATTATTCTCTCTAGCTAACGTATTCATCTTTAAAAAAGAAAAAATTGCACCGCGCGCGCGCAAAATCAGAGAAGCGATTACAACAGCAAAAGAGAATCTGCCATCAATGAACTTACTATCAATTGGAGAAAAAATATCTATTTCAACAAATATAGATAGTCAGAAAAAATTGCTAATGCAAACGCTCAAAGACTTTGGCATTGATGCAAAAATCATTGAAGTAGTTATGGGACCAGTCGTGACACTATACTCAATAGAGCTAGCGGCTGGTATAAAATCGGCGCGCTTGATCAATCTAGATGATGATATAGCACGATCAATGCATGCATTTTCAACCCGTATTGCAACAATTCCAGGAAAAAACTTAATTGGCATTGAAATTGCAAATCAAAAGCGTCAAACAGTATATTTCAAAGAAGGCCTGCAAACAGATAAATACAAATATTTTGAAGGCAACCTGCCTCTTTATCTTGGCGCAAATATCTATGGTGAGCATGAAGTATTTGATTTAAGCGCAATGCCTCATTTACTGGTTGCCGGAACAACAGGCTCAGGAAAATCAGTCGGCATTCATACAATGCTTTTATCGATGCTTTTCAAGCGCTTGCCAAGCGAGTTCAAATTAATTTTAATTGACCCGAAAAAATTAGAGCTAACACCATACGAAAATATCCCTCACCTACTGCACCCTGTTGTTACTGAACCTAAGCAGGCAATTAGCGCGCTTAAGTGGGTCGTGAACGAAATGGAAACTAGGTATAAGAACATGTCTAAATTGGGCGTGAGAAATATCACAAGCTATAACTTGAAAATGGATAGCACAAAAAATGAAGATGAAAAGCTGCCGTTTATAGTTGTAGTAATTGACGAGATGGCAGACTTAATGCTTGTAGCTGGAAAAGAAATTGAAATTTGCATACAACGATTAGCTCAAATGGGTCGTGCTGCAGGAATTCATATGATTACAGCAACTCAAAGACCTTCTGTAGATGTAATTACAGGCACAATCAAAGCAAATTTTCCAACGCGTATCAGCTTCAAACTTGCATCGAAAATTGATAGCAGAACAATTCTAGGCGATATGAGCGGAGCAGAACAATTGCTGGGCTCAGGAGATATGCTTTATCTTGCAACCAATGGAAAACTGCATCGCATTCACGGCAGCTATGTTTCTGAAAGCGACGTACTTGCTGTTGTAGAATTTTGGAAGACACAAGGCAAGCCACAATATATTGAATTACATGAAGAAACGATTGCTGGTGAAAATTTCGACTCAGCCGATGAGCCATATTATCAACAAGCGGTTGATTTAATCAGATCTACTAAAAAAGTTTCAACAAGCTTTTTGCAGCGTAATTTTCCAATCGGTTATAACCGTGCTGCAAAAATAATTGAGCGCATGGAAAGAGATGGCATAATATCTCGCGGAGACAAGTTCGGTCGCAACCGCGATTTGCTATAAAAAACACACTTGTTTGAATCTTGAACAATTTTTAGAACATTTCTTATTTACCTAAAAACAAAATTGATAATCAGTTATACCAATATAATTAATAATTAGCTCCATACTCATACAAATTAATTAATAGTAAACCCATCTTAACTATGCTATCATGATAAAAGATAGTTATGATCAAAACGGTATATAATATAGTTAGAAACACTGCATTTATTTTTTTGTTTGCTTACACCCAAAAAACAAACTCTTTACAAAACAAAAAAGAAATCATGATGCTCCAACACTGGAAAAACGATTCAAAAAAAGGCGATCAGCCATTTATTATCGAATCTGAGCACGAACAAACTAGTGGCATATTATCATGGGATTTAGATGCAAACACCTGGGAATTTCAATACACCCATACGAAGTGGATAATCAAAGATCATAAATTAACAAAAATTGAAAAAGAAAAAGCTACTACATATCCATGCATAGGATTCTCATCATTGTTACAACATAAAATAGATGAATGGCAAAACCTGTTAGAAAAAAAGCATGAAGTATGCAATGATAATGTGTGTTTTTTATTTGCAAGCTATAACAAAAAACCAATGATATGGAAATACCGCATCAATCCATTTTCTCTGCTGAACGTAGCGCTTGAAGATTCATCAAATAGATATTATCAACTTGATTTTGAAGTTGATGCAATTTCTGCAGAAAACAATCAAAACAGTAATGAGTGCATTGAAACCGAAATCAAACACTGCAGCTGAAGCATGTCTCAATATATTAGATGAGTATATTAGATGAATATTAGTTTAGCTATGAAAAAATCTGACTACACAACAAAACACAATCGCGCTACAATTACAACATGAAAAACATATATATCCTAATGACATGCGCACTTTTTATCATACAAAATACCACAGCAACACACGAGGCAATGAATTCAGATAATTCATGGTGCTGCTGCTGCTCTTGCTTGAAAGATATCGCCTGCTGCCCAATAAAATTCGCATATAACCATCCATGCATTACAGGAGGCATTGCATTAATTATATTTCTTGGCGGCGGCACACTTGCACTAAGCTATGCCCAAGGCTGGGTGAAGAATGCAGATTGGCATAAAATATGAACACCGATATAAACATCAAAAATGATATAACGTATTCATAAACACGATATTCACAAACACAATTTGCCTACATACATAACACTTAATTGACACCTCAAAAAAATCTTGTATCATAGGATAGTGAAAACATATAAAATTATTTCTATCATACTTTTAAGCGCAATAAATATTTGCGCAATGCGTGAAACCCACGATCCAACAAATCAAGTGCCAAACACAGCAAGAAATGGAAGCTTGTTAGAACTAAGGACGATCAACATCAACGCACGAGAAGGTGACTACCCCTCTGCTCCAGTAATCCAAACAAATGAACAACTTACTGTAACAGACTGCCTAACATTGCGCTGCTGTGATGACTCAACACGTTGTCAAATCATGTGTTTTCTTCCATTTGCATTTGGCATTACAGGCTATCTCTTATATGTAGTCATCGCTGATAGTTGGAAATAATACATGATTAAAAATATTATCATAAGCATATTATTTTCATCAGCACATTGCATGCAACCGCACCACAATGGCTCCGCATGAGCCAATTGATGAATCAAGCGGGGCTTGATTTCATACCCAGCGCCACAATGCAACAATGAAAGCGATGGTCTAGAACAATTGTTGGCGTGGGATTAGCTGCCTGTTTTCTTATAATTGCAACCCCTGTAGCAGGCGCTCTTTTAGACTGATTGTTTTTAGTACGAACTATATAAACCACTATACTAAAATAATATACGAAACCGGCTATAAAAAACTAAATAAAAAAAATTAATTATACAAAACTAGTCCAACAGCTGCTAAAAAAATCTTACTCAGCTGCGCCTTCTGGCGTTTCAACAAATTTGTCGCCATTAGGATCATCATCATCCTCATCTTTAGCAAACACTTCTTCGTTAACTACGCCAATCGAATCCTTAGCCTTTTTCTCAATCTCTTTCAAGAAACTAGCTGGAGCCGTCTGCAAATATGCCTTAGCAGAATCTCGTCCTTGGCCAATTTTCTTATCACCAATTGCATACCATGCACCAGCTTTTTGAATCATGTTGAATGTTAATGCATATTCCAATAACTCATCGATACGTGAAATACCTGTTCCATAGCTAATAATGGTTTTTGCAACCGCACCAGGCGCAAAGCACTTGTTTTTGATAACACGAAACGCAACTTCACGACCGACAACCTTTTCATCCTTCTTAATCAAACCAAGCGGCTTAACCTTAATTCTGATAGATGAGTAGAACTTAAGCGCCACGCCACCTGTTGTGGTTTCAGGATCCCCAAACATCACACCAATCTTTTGTCTTACCTGGTTAATAAAAATAACCAAACAGCCTGATTTTGAAATTGAGCCAGTCAATTTACGCAAAGCCTGAGACATCAACCTCGCCTGCAATCCCATATGGCTAGCGCCCATATCACCTTCAAGCTCAGCTTTTGGCACAAGTGCGGCCACGCTATCAATAACAATACATTTGATAACACCAGAACGCACCAAATTATCAACAATTTCAAGCGCCTGTTCGCCGCTATCTGGCTGAGATATCAACAATTCATCAATGTTCACACCAATTCTTTTTGCATAATTGACATCAAGAGCATGCTCAGCATCGATAAATGCACAAGTTCCGCCCATTTTCTGAGCTTGCGCCATTACATGCAATGCCAACGTTGTTTTACCTGAGCTCTCTTCACCAGAAATTTCAACAACACGACCAGTTGGAAAACCACCAATACCCAAAGCACAATCTAATGCTAAAGATCCTGTCGGAATAACTTCCATTTCCTCAATCTGCTTTGATCCGAATTTCATGATCGAACCTTTTCCAAACATCTTTTCAATATTCGCAACGGCTGCTTCTAATGCCTTAGTCTTTTGCAGATCGTTTACTTTGCCTTCGTTTTTGCTCACAAAAACCCTCCTTGTGGCTTGCATTATCTCTTTGCGATACAAGCTTTCTTAAATAATTTATCAAGTATAATATGAAAAAGCTACTGCCAAAAGCAGATAAAGGCCTAAAATCGATAGTGTAACGTCAATTGATTGAGAAAAAGTGAACAAAAGGAAACGTGATATAGATGGAGAATATACAAAAATATAAATATTTGTTAGAAATTCAATATCTTGGAGCAGCCTACCATGGGTGGCAAGCGCAGGCTAACGAGACAATAGAGGATCATCGAGAACTGAAGCAGGCTGAAAGCCATCATCGAGAACTGAAGCAGGCTGAAAGCCATCATCGAGAACTGAAGCAGGCTGAAAGCCATCATCGAGAACTGAAGCAGGC
>Ga0169931_10008902_pt1 | contig 14562 bp, 15 predicted proteins | sample Kivu_15m_20L_FD_129675 | JGI IMG/M metagenome (GOLD analysis project Ga0169931, IMG submission 129675) | Freshwater microbial communities from Lake Kivu, Western Province, Rwanda to study Microbial Dark Matter (Phase II) - Kivu_15m_20L... | ecosystem: Environmental > Aquatic > Freshwater > Lake...
AATCTTAGAGTGTTAGTATTCTGATCAAAGAAGACTTCTCCTCGAGAACCTGTTCTACGATCGAGAAATCCTGAATCTCTAGGGATAATTCTTATAGCGGTGAAAGGTGTGATTTTTGACATAACGATATTTATGCTTTTTGATGTTATTCGTTAACTTCCAATTTTTAGATAAGAAAGCATACTTTCGCTGCCAAATTCCCCTTTAAAAAACACATTGAAAGCAATAGAGATTCGCATTTCATTATGTGAATTTTCTTCTGTGTCGTATTCTAGTTCGCTCGGAAATAGGATTATATCTCCTTGTCTAGGTTTAACCGGAACACAATAACAATTAAATATGTTACTTTGAGTTTTTTTCGGTAAAAGTATTTTTCTGTGTGGTGTATACAACCTTAAACTAGAATATTCCACGTCTTGCGGGTAGTAGACTCCGGAAAATACACTGTTAGGATGGCAATGTTTGTGAATCCCGCGATATTGAGGTAGACCGATATCCCACATCGATGTTATGTAAGGTTCGATATTTTACTAATCTTACCATTGTTCGAAGGCGAATATGCTGCCAAATATTGGAAATTTGAATTAGACACTTGATAAGTATGTTTATGTGGGTACAGAAATGATAGAGAAAATTATATCTATTAGAAAAAAATAGAATCTAAATTAGGAAAATAAAGTGCAAAGAATATTTGAAGATTTTGTTGGAATTTATGAAAATGTTCTAATTAACAAAGAATGTGAAGATATTATACATTATTATGAAAATATGTCTTCTATGAATCTATCCGTTGATTATAAAAAATATTCAAATGGTAATTCGCTAGATAGAAAAGATGAAACTGTATTTTGTTTCGAACCTGATACATTTTTTCTTAATTCTACCCATGCTATGATTCAAAAATTCGTCGAAAAATTTTGGCCTTGCTACAAAGATTATGCCGAAGAATATCAGTCAGTTAAAATAGCCAGCAAACATATGATGCAATATCTTAGGGTACAAAAAACTCTTCCAGGTCAGGGGTTTCATAATTGGCATTTTGAAAACGGAGATTTAGCCAGTAGTTCGAGATTGATTACTTTTATGATATATTTAAATGATGTTGATACAGGGGGTGAAACAGAATTTTTGTATTATCATAAAAGAATAGTACCTAAAGCTGGTAGATTATTAATTTGGCCTTCCGGATTCCCTCATACACATCGTGGAAATCCACCCCTCACAGGAGCAAAGTATATTATAACAGGTTGGTTGAATCTAGTAGAATAATTATACTCAGTATTTAAAAACAACGATTTTGACTCAAATAAATATACTACTTTAAAGGAGAAAAATATGTCATCAGTACCTATTACCGGTGAGAATAATCCATCAGGCATTTTGCCTGCACCGCCAGCACCGCCCGAATTAGCTAATGATCCCGAAACTCTTATCCGCACAAGCTGGGTGCATGTTTCAGACGGGATTAGAGGACAAGGTCCGGCTGCACAACAAACACTTATAAAATTGCAAGATTTATTCCTTGCTAAAAAAAATAAAACCATGTCTGCCGAGGAAGTAAACCAGGCAATTAAATCTATTAAGGAATATGACATATTGCAATACTGCGATTCGGTATCTCAGATGTCTATGAATAAAGTTGCAGAATCTATAATCAATATGGAACCGTAATGATCAAACCTGTACAAAAAATAGTAATTGTTGGAGGTGGCTCGGCCGGATGGATGACTGCTGCAGGATTGGTAAAATCATTTCCTGAAAAAGATATTGTTGTAATTGAAAGTCCGGATTATCCGATAGTAGGTGTAGGAGAAAGCACATTAGGCGGTATAAATGCATTTGTAAATTATTTAGGTATAGACGAACAAGATTTTTTAAGATTTACAGACGGTTCTTATAAGATGAGTATTAAGTTTACAGACTTTTACGAAAAAGATAGCGGAGCATTCCATTATCCGTTTGGAGTACCTTATACAGAAAATACCATAGATGGAATGCATGATTGGTTTTATAAAAAACATTTTTATCCAGATACACCTATTGAAGATTTCGTGAGATGCTATTTTCCAGCAGCAGCATTGTTTGAAAATAATAAATTTTCTCTTAACAAATATGGTCAATATAATAATTACGATCCTGATTGGGATGTTGCGTATCATTTTGATGCTACTAAATTTGGATTATGGCTTAAAGAAAGATACTGTTTGCCCCGTGGTGTAAGGATAGTATCCGATACTGTAGAAAATGTGATAGTAAATGAGGACGGGGTTGAGGGATTAGAGTTAAAATCTGGCGGAATGATTGCTGCTGATTTGTATGTAGACTGTACAGGATTCAAGGCATTGTTATTATCCGATGCTCTTAAAGAGCCATTTAAATCGTATTCTGATGTTTTGCCTAATAATCGTGCATGGGCAACTAGATTACCGTATAAAGATAAAGAGAAAGAATTAGAACCATTCACTAATTCTACGGCATTGGGTAACGGGTGGGCATGGAATATTCCATGCTGGCACAGGTTAGGAACAGGCTATGTCTACAGCGATAAATTTATCAGCCCAGAAGATGCCAAGGAAGAATTTAAACAATATCTTATGAGTGATAAAATGATTATTCCTCGAACTAGAGAAGAAGTAGATTCTTTAGAATTTAAAGATATTCAAATGCGGGTGGGAATTCACGAAAGAACTTTTGTTAAAAACGTAGTCGCTTTGGGATTGAGTGCAGGATTTATCGAACCCTTAGAATCTAATGGTTTATTTTCTGTTCATGAATTTCTTTTTAAGCTAATTAAAACATTACAAAGACCTGCGGTAACTCAATGGGATAGAGATGTTTATAATGCTGCTTGTTACGGATTATGGAGAAATTTTGCAGAATTTGTCGCATTACATTACGCATTAAGCACAAGAAACGATACAGAATATTGGAAGGCTAATGCCAATAGAGTATATTCTAAAAAATTACCAACTTTAGAACCCGATACAGCTATTGGTTTTCATGCCCTACATTCTGATAAAATGTTTCATGCAAGAACGCCAGATTTGGGCGGAATTACCTGGATTTCTGTAGGTATGAGATATTTTATGATAGACAAGTATACATTTGATAATAGATTACTTCATGAAAAAGATGTAACAGAGTTTAAATCTAGATATGATAGAATGTTTACAGAGTATGAAAGAAGAAAAGCAATCTGGAATGAGGCTGCAGGTAATTCTCCGTCGTTGTATCAATATTTAAAAGATAAAATTTATAACGATGGCGGTTAAAATTGGTTGGTGTGTTAATCCTTTTTGGTCTGACATAAATGACGCAGGGCAGGACTGGAAAACTGTCCTGTTTTACGAACCCGAACCTGCAGATAAAATAATTTTACAAAAATACAAAGATTATACTTTTTCAAAATGTCCAGCTGTTCCATCATTTTATCATAATTCATTTATAATAAGATGTCCGTTTGATCTAGATCTGACTATCGATTTAGATAAAAAAATATGCTATGCAGACCAACAAAATCAAAATTTTATTGATAAAAATTTAAGAATTAGATGGGCAGATTTTCCCATAAATGGAAAACCATTGGTTAGCATTTCTATAGATTATGTATTTGTCTGCGACGAAGATGTAGAAATTGAATGTCAAAAAATACCGTTAATGGACAATGAAATTTCAAACAAGATCGACGTAGTTCCGGGATCGTTCAATATTCATAAATGGGTTCGACCTATAGATTTTACATTTGTGATCACAGATCCATCTGCGTCGATAAAATTAAAAAGAAACGATCCTATATTTCTAGTAAAATTTAGAACAAAAAATAATCAAAGTGTTGAACTTACTCAAATAGACAACAGCGATCAAAAACTAAAAAAAATACTAAGGTCTTTGCATCAAACGAGAGTTGTTCTGCCTAGACAATCTTTAAATAGTAGATACTTAATTGCTAAGAATTTCTTAAGCAAACATAAATGGTTTTCGAAATTTAAATTATTTTAATCAAGGAATAAAAATGAGACAAGGAATCTTTCCTGGAGAATTAAAAGCAGATGCCACTGTAGGCGGATGTATAGATATTTTTGAAAATGTTTGGCCGAATCCTGCGGAAACTATTGCATTTGTGGAACAATTATGCGGCGATCCAGATTCAGGGGTGCATTGGAGTAAAGCTTCGACCATTGGTCAGGGTCAGCTACAAAATCAACGTACAAACTTAGATATGTGTGTAAGTTATCTGGCAGAAACCACTGGTCAACAATTAATGAAAGACATACACAATCAAATGTATTTTATGTTGTTAGCTGCATCGTTACCTTATGCTAAAAAGTATGGGTTGGAAGAAAATTTATATCATGAAGATTACAATTTATTAAAATACAAATCTAATCAAGAATATAAAGCTCATTATGACGGATGGTCTGGCATTGGAAGGGCTATCAGCGCGATTTGTTATCTCAATGATAATTATGAAGGCGGTGAGATTGAGTTTCCTACCTATAAGATAAAAATCAAACCCGAACCCGGAATGTTGATTTTGTTTCCTTCAACATTTCCATACAAACACATAGCACACCCTGTTAAATCTGGAACAAAATATGCTTTAGTAACATGGATTAAAGACAGACCAATAAATTAATACCATGCAAAGAAATGTGCATTCAATTTTTCCTATTCCTATTTGTGTAATAGATGGCGATATAACATTTTCCGATGCTGTAGAATTTCTTCAACGTGAACATGATATGTTATATAATGATATGAGTGTTCTTTATGGCAGGATTTCTAAAAATGACTACATCTTGGAAGAAAAAGAATGCAAAGATTTAAAAAAATTTATCTTAGAAGAAATAGAAAAGTTTGCAAGAGATATTATGGTCTGGGAATTTGAAAAATTTCAAATTTTACAGAGTTGGGTTTCTATAAAAAGTTCGCATGAGATGCACGGATCGCACTATCATCCGAACAGTGTGTTATCTGCTGTTTTTTTCTATGACGACTGCGACGATTCAGCCGCTCATATTGTTTTTCATCGACCCGATGTTATAACTCAATTAATGACGTCATTTGCTCCTGCTTATGCAGAAGATAAAAAAAATAATTCAATATTTCCTTGGACTAGTTATAATGTATTTCCAAAAAAAAATCGTTTGATAATTTTTCCTTCGTGGTTAAATCACAGTGTGAACAGGAACGAAACCTTTAAAGATCGAAAATCTCTTGCTGTAAATTCGATTCCTATTGGAAAATTTGGAGATCGCCAAGCTGCTTCTGAATTAGATCTTAGGAAAATAAAATGTTAGTAACAGATAGTAACGACGGTTCATTTATTTTGTCATTATTTCCGTCTAATGTTTATTGCAAATCTGAATTACTATTGTTAGAATTAGATGAAATTTCTAACAAAATTTATAACATGAAGATTGATACATCGCGAACTAATCAGCTTTTTGTGAAATCGTCACACCTAACCAATGATCAATTACATACCTATGAAGAATTTAAAATTCTTACAGATACGATTATGCGCGAAATTAAAATATTTGCTGAAAAATTAGGTTACAGTGAGAAACAACGAAACAAATTTAAATTTATAAACATGTGGTTTAATCAGAGCGGCTTAGGAGATTATAATTTTCCACACACCCATAACGGATCTTTGTTTTCCGGAGTTTTTTATCTAAAAGCCATAGATGAGAATCATATATATTTCCATGATTTTAGTGATATTTCTATTGAACCAGAAGTTCCAAACAATCTTTCTTTTAGAACAGCCGTACTAAATTGTAAACCGGGAACCATTTATATTTTTAAAAGTGATTTAATTCATTCAAATCCAAGACAATGCGAAAACGGTGAAAAATTAGCGGTATCATTTAATATAAGGATTTCAGATTAATATGAAAAAGAAATTAGGGGTGATCGGATTAGGATCTGCAGGAATCTCTAGCCTAGGACATTTTTGTTATGTTTTAGATAATTCATGGGAGATTATTTCTATTCATAATCCAAAAAAAGATATTCTAGGAATAGGAGAAAGCACCAATGCCAACTTTGTTTCTGTTTTAGAACATAGTTTAGGATTTAGCTATGATAACAGTTTAGATGAGTTAGATGGTACTTTAAAATTTGGTACTAAATTTATAAATTGGCGTAAAGATTCATGGATTAATCCATTAATAGAAGGTAATGTAGCTATTCATTTTAATACCTTTAAATTAAAAGATTATGCGCTACCTCGGTTAAAAAACAAATGGTCAGAAAAATTTAAAATACTCGAAGGCGAAGTATCGACAATTAAGCAAGACGAAAATGAAGTTGCAGTCTGTATAGATGGCAACACATACCAGTTTGATTTTTTAATTGACTGTCGAGGATTTCCTGAAAATTTTGATGAATATACGATAAGCGATTGTTCGCTGGTAAATCGATTTTTAGTTTATGATGATCCTGTTTTTGATTCTATTCAATATACAGAACATTATGCTACCGAAAATGGGTGGATGTTTGGGATTCCGTTAAATTCAAGAAAAACTTATGGTTATTTGTATAACGATACAATTACCACCAAAGAAGAAGCTATAAAAGATTTAAGATCTACTTTAAATTTGAAGAAAAAAAATATAGATTTTAGAGAATATTCATTTAAATCTTACTATGCAAATAAAATATTGGATGGTAGAATTTTAAAAAATGGTAACAGAGGCATCTTCTTTGAACCCATAAGTGCAACTAGCATTTATATGTATGTAAAAATAAATTATATGTTTGCTAAATTTTTATCGGGCGAATATGGTGAATTAGATGTAAATCAACAATTTAGAAATGATGCCGAAGATCTTGAGAATGTGATTAGGTACTACTATCACGGCGGTAGCACTTTTGATTCTACATTTTGGAAAATAGCTTCCGAAAATGCAATAATGCAGCTTTCAAAAAACTGTAAATTCTACGAAATGATAAACGAAATTCGCAGAATCAAAAATAACGGAACACCTTACGACTACCCCGGTTATATTTTTCCTGCGATTTCGTGGTATAAACTAGATAGCTGCTTCGAGTATAATTATTTTAATGGTAATAAATTTATTTTCGATGATCAAGCGATTAATAATCATAGAAGATTTATCGAGAATAGATTTTCTAATGAAGCTAAATTAGAATTATATAAAACCAATAAAAATTATCCAGATCAATTTAGAAATAATGGTTATTGTTATGTTGAAAATGCGATTAATCCATTGTTAGTAGAAATAGCAAGTCTATATGCACTTAATGATACACATCAAAATTTTTCTCCAGAATCTGAAAACGCTCAAATTCCAGGAACACATAGTAAATATGCTGATCCATTAATGGAAGCTATTTTGTTGCATGTGCATTCTACTATGGAATACGTAACTGGACTGGAATTGTATCCTACATATTCGTATTATAGAGTTTATAAACCAGGCGACGAATTAAAAGTACACAAAGATAGAGAATCATGTGAAATTTCTTGCACAGTATGTTTCAAATTTGATTATAAAGAATTGCAAGGAAATTACCAATGGCCTATTTTTATGGAAGGCAATAGCGTGAATATGTTACCTGGAGATTTAGTTGCTTACAGAGGATGTGATTTACATCATTGGCGAGAAGAATTTAAAGTACCGGAAGGATCGTATCACGTACAGGCATTTTTTCATTATGTTGATAAAAATGGCCCTTTTAAAGATTTTAAATTTGATAGGAGACCATTTGTCGGATTTAAAAAAGAAGAAACTATATCTGTAACCGCTAAAGAAATATCTAAATCTTACATAACATATACGGAATAATATGATTGTCGAACTATCTAATTTTGTTAATTCTATTACGCAGGATAAAATCGAAGAAATAATTACGAGCAAGGCGTTTCCGTGGTTTTATCATAGTGGTACTGTAGAATTGAGTCCTAAGGATTTAGATTCACATAAATTTGTAGTAAAACAAGGACTTAATCCTCCTCAGTTAGTTCATGTGTTAATTAATGATTCAGAAACAAATAATCCGTTTTTCCCCATGATTCAAGAAATTATACAAAATTTAGCGAATCATTATAAAAATGATTTAGAAATTATTCGAGCAAAATTTAATATGTTACATAAATCGTCAGATGGCAATTACCATTATCCTCATGCTGACACAAAAATCGTTGATGAAAAAATTCTCACGGCTGTATATTATGTAAATGCCTCTGACGGCGATACATATGTTTTTGAAAATATGGCTCCGTATAATGGAGAAGAATTAGTTACACATAGAATAATATCACCAGAAAAGGGAAAAATAATAATTTTTGATGCTATTAGATTACATGCTAGTTCTAGTCCCATACAAAATGAATTAAGGTTAGTACTTAATATTGTTTTCAAATTGGTATGATCGAAAATTTAAATTTTCATAACTTTGGATATTTAAAAACGGCTATGCCCGAAGAATTGGCTATATCGTTACACAAAGAAGCAGATTATATCAAATCTAACTTTGATAAATCTATACCGTTTGATAAATTCTTAGCAGGTCATATAAAACACGAATATAAATTATTGTCTTCAATTCAAAAAATTGAAGAATTTATTTTACCGCTGACACAAGAATACGATAAGAAATTTAATTATCACGAAAGTATAGATGTCCTTACAGATAGTGTGCCTATGTGTATCGATCATCCTTGGATAAATTTTCAATCTAGAGGAGAATTCAATCCTGTTCATAACCATAAGGGTATTTACAGCTTTGTTATTTGGCTTAAAATTCCCTATGAAATCGAAAACGAATTTAAAGTTTATTCATATTCTGATAATTCTAATAGAAAAATCCCGTTAAATTCTGCTTTTCAATTTATGTATGTAAGCAGCTTAGGACAAATAGCCACACATCATATACATATAGATAAAAGTTTTGAAAACACAATGATACTATTTCCTGCTAAAATGGTACATTGTGTCTATCCTTTTTATACTTCGGATGACTTTAGAATTTCTGTAGCAGGAAACGTTATGCTCAAGACGGCCTAAGTAAAAATCCTTCTGTCAGATATATTTCCAATTTTTCCAAGATGTTTGTTGCTAACTTTATCTAGATATCTCATTAGATGTACAGGCGGACAATATATTTTTCTATCATCGAAAAATTTTTTCACCATTGGTCTAACAGATCTGCCGTAGAACGCTTCCATGTGATCTGGTCCGTATCTGACCAGATAGTATTCAGCATAGGGCATCCAAGCGGCGTACAATGCTACTGACCCACCGCGTTCCATAATCACTTCCCAGATTTCAATATCTTTGGGCTGTAAAATTCTATCGTAACTCCAATCTGGGCTAGGGGGCAACATCACAGTGTCCGAGTCGGCCCAATTTCTATCCCAAACTTCGTCACCGAAGTCACCAAAAATATTTTTATTCGTTTTAAACTGTGGCATAAAATCTCTTAGGTAATATGTCTAACAATAACAACTCCTGGACCGCCGGGTCCCGACGTATTTGGTCCGCTGTGGTATCCACCTCCACCACCGCCACCAGTATTTGTTGTGCCTGTGCCTCCTACTACCCCAGACGAACCCCCTGCTCCGCCTCCCCCTTGACCACCATTGCTTCCACCTCGACCGTAGTGCTGATTTCCGCCAGGTTGATGAACCCCGCCGCCACCTCCGCCGGCATAATAAGTTTGGCTTCCAGTAATCGAGCTAGCTAATCCGACACCTCCGCTGGTTACTGCGTCGTTATCTTTTACTTTTGAACCGGCAGATCCAGCCCCACCACCTCCGCCGCCGGCATAACATAATCCTGTTCCGGGTCCTGGAAAAGGTCCCCATCCGTGTCCGTGGGTTCCAGAACCGCCCGGGTGTCCTTGTCCGACGATACCGGAAGCTCCGTAATTTACAGAAACGTGTCCTCTAGTATTTCCTGGATTTCCGTGTACTCCTCCCCATGGAGTTTCCCAGTGACCTCCAGGACCGCCGCCACCTGAACCACCTTCTCCGTATAAGGGATAGGCGTATGTACTAGTATAACTTAAGCCACGTCCGCCACCTTCTGCTACGATATCTCCAAATCTAGACGGATTTCCTGGATTTTGAGAATTATCGTTATAACTAGTTGATCCAGCACCGCCGGTTCCTACTATAACTGGATAATTTCCTGCTGCTAAATTTAATTTACTTTGATAAATGAAACCGCCTGCACCGCCGCCCCCACCGATAGTTACTCCGCCGCCGCCACCAGCAACTACTAATACTTCTACGGTTCCTGGATGATTCATTGTAAATGTTGATGATCCAGAAGTAAATGATCTTACCGTATAACCGCCGCTGGTAGTAACAGTTCCGCCGCTGGCGCTCACTGATTTTCCTATCATTTGATAGTTTTCAGCTAATGCTTCATATCTAGAAGTAGTACTATTGTATCTTAGATGTCCGGGAGCGGTGTTGTAAGCAATAATAACAATCCCGGAACCTCCGTTGCCACCTGCGTTTCCGCTCGTTCCTGTAAATCCACCGGCGCCACCGCCACCACCGCCACCACCGGTGTTTGCCGTGGCAGGAGTTGAAGCAAAACCGCCTCCGTTGCCACCACCACCGCGGCCTCCTAATCCCCAATATGAAGAACCGTCAGAAGAGGATCCACCACCGCCCGCATAAAAAGCTACAGAACCAGAAATATCAAAAGCTAAACCGCTGCCGCCGGCACCTATAATAGCATCACCGGCTTTCCATGGAAACGGAGAGCTAGTTCCTAGACCTTCCCAACCTCTGTCGGGATCATAATAAATTCCGTGGCCTCCTACAGATCCTGCACCACCTCCACCCGATGCTCCTGCATAATTAGCTGAGCTAGGAGTAGTATTATTTCCTGGTATTCCACCGTTGTTACCTTGACCAGAATTTGTGGTTGCCTGTGTAGATACGTTAGAAGTTCCGCCTCCAGCTGATCCTACGTCGTCGCCGGTGGTATTTTTACCCATTCCAACTTGCCCTGACCAACTTCCACCACCACCACCACCGTAGGCAGTTAATGTATCAAATACACTACTTCCGCCTTTGCTGCCTCGGCCGCCGCCACTGGTTGCGCCTGCTCCGCCGCCACCAACAGTAACAGAATACGATGCTCCTGCAGTAACAGCATAATTAGCTTGATAAATTAGTCCGCCAGCGCCGCCGCCGCCACCAACATCGTACCCACCACCACCACCACCACCGACTATTAAAACCCTAATTGAAGATACGTTCGCTGGACAGGTCCATGAAGTTGTTCCGACTGAGGTAAAGTTTACAACAGTTTCTCCGATGATTCCTCGTTGACCTGTTGATCCCACAGGTAGTTGTAAAAAACCTGTATCAGAAACGGTTAAATTTTTTAATGTTGCCATTTATTTTACCTTATGATCTATATCTTACAATTACTACACCTGTGCCACCGTTGCCGCTACGATAACCATCTGGATGATAAGCACCGCCACCACCACCGCCACTGTTAGCTCGGCCGTCATGCGCTGCGGTTGGACCACTTGCTCTAGATGCGCCGCCACCGCCTCGTCCTGGAGAGCTGTCTTGCAGTCCGTAGGTTGTGCCAGGGCCATGTACGCCGCCAGCCCCGCCGCCAGCATACCAATATGTATTAGTTGATATTGTAGAGGCTAGCCCATTTCCGCCATAAGCGTCAGCTAGTCGGCTAAATCTGTCTCCACCTTTGGCGCCTGCTCCGCCACCGCCACCGCCACCATATATTCCGATACCCGGTTGTGGTGCTAACTGTTGTGCTGGTCCTGATCCGTGATGACCAAAACCGCCCGGATGACCTTGACCAGTATATCCCTCACCCCAAGGTCTTTGTCCGTTAGGTGAGCCTCCTGAACCGCCACCTCCAGATCCTCCAGGAGTTCCATCTTGACCACCGGGATATCGACCACCGCGACCGCCTCCGTATGCTAAAATACCAGCATAATCAGCACCACCAAAACTTGTAGGATTTCCTGCAGAATTATTTGCGCCACCGGCATGGCCAGGCGAACCGCCGCCCCCTGTGCCGATGTTTACCGAATATTGTTGACCTGCATTTACATAAAAACTGTTATTATAAACAAACCCACCTGCGCCACCACCACCACCGAGGCCTGATCCGCCTCCTCCACCACCTACTACTAGAACTTCAACATTTCCTGAAAAAGCGGGTACAAAAGTTCCGTTGGTGGTAAAGGTGTGTATTTTATATCCGCCAGCACTAACAGCGCCAGAAATAGTACCACCTGAGGCATCTTTCACTGTTTGGTCTAAAGATATCCACTCTGCACCGTTCCACATTTCATTTATTTTTAATGTAGTATTATATCGCATGGCTCCTACAAAATTTGTAGTGCCTCCTCCGATAAAATCAAACATATACATAGCAGAATTACTATCTATAGTATACGGACCTCCAGCTGAATAGGTTCGTGTATATACTCTTATTTGATTGTAAGAACCAATGTATGTTTTGCTATTTTCGAGTTCAGTATATCCTGTTAGATCTACTGCGGCCCAGCCGTCATTTCTCAACAGATACACTTTAACAGCGTGAGTAGTACTAAATGCTGTTGAATCGCTGTCATTTATACTGAGAGTACATTGTAGACCTTTGAGATAGTCAGGAAGACCTTGATATGTGGACCATTCTCCGGGAATATATAATTGTATTCCATCTCGAGATATTCCCAATGGCTTTGAAAAACCGCTTAAAGTAATAGTAGGTACTGCGGGTCTTTCGGCTGTAGTTCCTTTTGGTAATGCTAGATAAGCGTTATCGTTTATTGTTAGATTCTTTAAAGTCGCCATTTTTTACTCCGATCTATATCTAACAATAACGATTCCAGAACCACCGTTACCGCCATTTTCGTTTCCTGGATAATGCGCACTACCGCCACCGCCACCTGTGTTGGCGGTTCCTGGATTACCATTAGAGCCACTGTGGGATCCGCCACCGCCGCGGCCGCCTCTGTTATCACTCCAGCCAGAGTTATTTCCAGGTCCATGATTTCCACCTCCACCACCACCTGCAAAATGTTCAGAACTTCCTCTTATAGATACAGCCATTCCGTCGCCACCAGAAGACGCTCCTCTTAGAGTTAGGTCCCATAATTGGCGATTATCATATCCATATGTAGGCCACTTACCAACTTTATTATATCCTGGCTCTCCTGCGCCACCACCACCTCCCCCGCCATAATGTGTTCCTGCACGGGTTCCTGGCCAATGTGCTCCGTAACCTCCAGGATGTCCCTGGCCTAAAGTTCCGGATGAACCTGGGCGAATTCCCGTTGCACCACCAGAACCCGGACCACCGCCACCAGATCCACCCTGCGTATCTACGGGATTCGGACTGTTTGGATAGCTGGTGCCACCACCACCACCTGTTGCTGTAATGCCAAATGCTGAAGAGGAACTGCCTTTGGTTCCTGGGCTATTACTGTGTGGTGCCGGACGACCGCCGCCTCCGACTCCTACGTCTATTGAATATGGAGTTCCGCCGGTTACAGGTACTCCCTGATTATAAATTAGACCGCCACCGCCACCGCCACCACCAATTCCAGCTGCACCTCCGCCACCTCCGGCAACAATTAAAACATCCACCACACCAGAATATGTAGGAGTAAATGTTGAAGTTCCTGTGGAAGTAAATGTATGAATTGTCCAACCACCATAAGTAGTTACAGAATTTCCTCCTGTAGCAGTTTGTGTACCGTCTTGAGTTACCCAACCTGCTGCTGTGTAAACTTCTAGTTTTCTTGTATCGGTATTAAACCTAGTCATTCCTAATGCCGGAGATCCTGGTCTCTGAGCAGTCGTTCCCGTAGGTAATGTTGCATGTCCTGTATCATTTATAGTGACATTTTTTAATGTTGCCATTATTATCTACCTTCTTTTAGCATATCTATTTCAGTTCTGCAGAGGCTGCAGGTTGTTGACCGGTGTTTCCTACGGGTAATTGCAGGAATCCTGTGTCAGATATGGCGGTGTTTTTAAGAGTTGCCACACTGTTGTCCCTTTAACTCATCTATTTCTGATTTCAATGTCTTGACTGCTTCTACTAGATAAGCTGTCAATTTAGTATATTGTATGCCGTCGCCGACCACTACATTTGGTATCACGGTCTCAACTTCCTCGGCGATCAAACCAGGTTCGCCCTGGCGAGAACCGTCCCGTCGATCATAAGTATACGCCTTTAGATCTAATATCTTTTCTAGGGCATTTTCGATAGGCAAAATATTTTCTTTGTAAACGATGCTAGAAGTTTCAGTAATAGATCCAGCTGAAAGAGCAGTCATTGTCATAGTTCCAGTGCTGGGCTGATAAGTAAGCGCTCTGGTAGTAGTGGCTACCCTTGCCGCTGTTAAAAATCCGCTTGTTTGCGTGGTAAAGGTTAGATAATTTGTTCCGGAATCGGAGTTGTTATCAGTTAGTCCTGCACCAGCCGCCGACCAACTTAGCACACCACTTGTATCTGATGTTAGTGCGAATCCGTTAGTGCCCGCGACAGCAGCTGGCAGAGTCAAGGTATAATTTGT